>ENA-ORRN01000471-ORRN01000471.1-human-gut-metagenome-genome-assembly--contig:-NODE-471-length-32238-cov-4.843489_pt1 | contig 32238 bp, 26 predicted proteins | sample MGYA00242174_ERZ509132 | MGnify/ENA primary metagenome ERZ509132 (study PRJEB26280, sample SAMEA2338671) | human gut metagenome | biome: human gut; feature: human-associated habitat; material: faeces... | reverse complement strand
TCAGAGCCGGATTAAACATAAGGGGCTGCGGCCCCTTATCAACCCCGGGGTTTTTTGACAGACTGGGCCAGCGTAAACGCCGGCTTTTTTTATTTGCCCGTATTGACAAGCGGGGCGGTATATCGTACCATATATTTGTCCCGTGTGAGACAAAATTATCCGTTGGAGCTGACCATGACCGATATTAAAATTAGCGCCGCCGACCTCAAGGCCATACGCAGCTGTCCGCTGTTTAACGGAATGGACGATGGGGAGCTTGCGAAGCTGCTCTCGTTTGAGGGCTGCTACATACGTGATTTTTCCTCCGGAAAAATGCTGCCCGGCGACTGTATGCTCGTTGTGCTTTCCGGCAGCGTAACAATAGAAAAGCTGGCCTCGGACGGAAGATATCTGCTCATGCGCGAGGCAAGGCCTTCCGAGGCCCTAAACGTATCCCGGGCCTTTGCAGCTGATGAAGACATAAGCAGGCTCACCGCCGAAAAAAACTGCCGCGTGCTCTTTATGGAGGGCGGCTTCGTTTCGGAGGCATTGAGGCGGGGCGGCGGCTTTGCCGTGAACTTCGCCGAATTTCTCGTGGGGCGGGTGCTGTTCCTCAATAAAAAAATAGCCTCCCTCGCCGGATATTCCGCCAGCAGCAGGCTGACGATGTATATTGAGGACAACGCCTCGATTCAGGACGGAGTAATGCAGCTAAGGCTCCCCTGCAGCCTTACCGACTTCGCGGAGATGCTTGGCGTAGGCCGCGCCTCCCTTTATAGAACCCTGGACGCCATGGAGGCGGAGGGAAAGATCACCCGCCGCGGACGAAATATCATAATAAAAAAATAAGTATAGAAACAAATTTATACATACTTAAAACCATCAAAAAGGAGAAACACTTATGAAAAAGCTCACCGCACTGATGATGTCCCTGCTCATGCTGCTGCTCTGCGCCGCCTGCGCCCCAAAGGAGCAGCTCACAGTAAACGTTGCCGCAATGAAGGGCCCCACCGGCATAGGCATGGCCCAGCTCAGTTCCCTTGCGGAGGAGGGCAAGACCGAGTACAATTATTCCATAACCTACGCGGGCAGCCCCGATGAAGTCACAGGCGGCCTGATATCCGGCGAGCTGGACATAGCCGCCGTGCCCGTGAATCTGGGCGCAGTACTCTTCAACAAAACTGATGGTCAGATACTCACCGCGGCCGTCAATACTCTGGGCGTGCTGTACGTAGTGGAAAATGGTAACAGCGTACAATCCATAGCCGATCTCGCAGGCAGGAAAATATTGGCTGCCGGACAGGGCAGCACCCCCGAATATATATTAAACTATATTCTGGATAAAAACGGCTTGACCGGCTCTGTGGAAGTTGAATATGCCGCCGAGCACGCGGAAGCTGTGACCAAACTGGCCTCAGGCGAAGCAGATATAATAGTAGTGCCTGAGCCCTTTGTGACCACAGCCCTCAGCAAGGCGGAGGGCGCCCGTATTGCGCTGGACCTCACCGCCGAGTGGGAAAGCGTATCCGACGCTCAGCTGGTTCAGGGCTGTCTGGTGGTGCGCAAGGCCTTTGCCGATGAGAACCCCGAGGCGCTGAAGGCATTTCTCAAGGAATACGCCGCCTCCGCGAAGTACGCTGTCGATTCCCCCTCAGACGCTGGCGCGCTGGTGGAAAAGTACGGCATAATGGCAAGCGCGGCTCTTGCCGAAAAGGCCATACCCAACTGCAACATAGTCTGCATAACCGGCGAGGAGATGCAGGTCATGGTGAGCGGCATGCTGAAGGTCCTGTTCGACGCCAACCCCAAGTCCGTGGGCGGCAAGCTGCCCGGGGACGACATGTTCTATCTCGGATAATACCTGATCCTCAAGGAGATACATGAAGGACTTACTGAAGCACTCCGCCGTAGCCGCCGCATGGCTGGCGCTCTGGCAAATATTGTATCTTACGCTGGGGAGGGCAATAATACTGCCCTCCCCTCTTTCGGTTGCCCGGCGCATGGCGGAGCTTATAATAACGCTGCCCTTCTGGCGGGATATCGCCGCATCTCTTATACGCATACTCACAGGCTACCTTTCGGCCCTCGTAACAGGCGTAGCCATTGGCATACTTACCGCCAAGTCAAAGGTAATGGACGCATTTCTTTCCCCCATTTCCAGAATAGTCCGGGCCACCCCTGTGGCCTCGTTTATAATGCTGCTGTTCCTGTTTCTCACCAAGGAACACATACCCATTGTGACGTCCTTTCTGATGGTCATGCCGGTGGTGTGGTCCAACGTATACGAGGGCATAACCGGAACCGACGTAAAGCTTCTGGAAATGGCAAGGGTATTCAGGCTGAGCTTTTCGGATACTCTTCGCCACGTATATCTGCCCGGCATAATGCCCTTTTTCATGGCGGCGGCCAAGGCGGGCATGGGCCTCGCGTGGAAGGCGGGGATAGCCGCAGAGGTGCTGGCCTCCCCCTCCCTCAGCATAGGCACAGAGCTTTATAACGCAAAGATATACCTTGAGACGGTAGACCTTTTCGCATGGACCGCCGTGATAATACTTATAAGCATCACCCTTGAGCGGCTGTTTGTAAGGCTTTTGAGGAGGATATATGATACGCCTTGATCACGTTTACAAGGGCTTTAACGGCAATGCGGTGCTGGAGGATATATCCATCGCCCTGCCTGAAAAGGGCTTCTGCGCCATAACCGGCCGCTCAGGCCGGGGCAAGACTACCTTGCTGTATCTCATAGCGGGGCTTTATAAGCCCGACCGGGGCAGCATACAAAGGAACGGCGAAACGATCAGCATGGTATTCCAGGAGGACAGGCTGCTGCCCTGGGAGACCGCGGCGCAGAACGCCGCCATAGCCTCCACCCGGGAAATTGCGGCTAAGCTTCTTACCGAGCTTGGCCTTGGCGCGGATCTGGATAAATACCCAAGGGAGCTTTCCGGCGGAATGCAGCGCAGGGTATCCATCGCACGGGCGTTGGCCGCCAAAGCGGACGTATACATAATGGACGAGCCGTTTAAAGGCCTTGACCCCGAAACGCGCTCCGCCGTATTCGGCGTAATACGCCGCCGCACCGAGGACGCTCTGCTCATCATGGTGACTCACGACCCCACAGACGCCGAGTGTGCCGATATGCGCATCGACCTATAAGATAAGGCCCTGAAGAGGGCCTTTCAGCCTGTCGAAAAACCCCGGGGTTGATAAGGGGCCGCAGCCCCTTATGGCTTTATTCGGATTTGGCGACATGTGCGGCAAATCCGCAAAAAGCGCTTGCGCAGCAAGGCTTTCCCTGCATTCGGTGCTGGCCGCGCCATAGGCGCAAGCACCGGATGAAAAAAACTCGAAAAAGTGGCATTCAGCCACTTTTTCGACAGACTCTAAGGCCCCTTTCGGAGCCTGTTTATTTGCGGTAAAGCTCGTTCAGCTCCGCCGCAGGGCGCGGCCTTACGGCTATGCGCGGCGACGGAAGGGCATAATCAAAATTGTTATTGTATCTGGGGTCGCCTCTGATGAGCGTATCCCTCACTGTATCGTAGTATCGCATCCTGTCCTGCCCGTCGGCATCCGCGACTTTCTGTATCCTGCCGTGATACTTCATTACGACGTTTGGCGCGTATATGAGGCTGTAGCCCCTCCTGTCCAGCCGCGTGCAGTACTCGGTATCAAAGCCCGTCTCGTTGAAGCTTTCGTCAAAGCAGCCCGCGTTAAAGAATAAGTCCATCGGGGTTATCATGCACACCCACGACAGGGCTGATACGGTGCGCAGTGTGCCTGTAAAGCGAAGCTTTTGCCCGCTTTCCCGGTCGTCCGGCGTCCCTGCGTATGGGCTGTCCTGCCAGCCCCCTATGCCTATTGTTATGCCGGTATATACCAGCCTTCCGTCCTGGCCGATAAGTTTGGGGCTTACCCCTCCGCAGCCGCGGCGCTCTGACTGAGACAGCATGTCATACAGCCAGCTTATGCCCAGCGCCTCCACATTGCTGTCCATGAAAAGGCAGTTTTCCCGGTCAGCCTCCTTTGCTGCGGCGTTGAGCAGCGCCGGCATTGGCATGCCTTTGCCGCAAAACACCTTCGCCGCGCCGTTGCGCCGGAGTATGTCGTAGTATTTCAGCGTCTGTCCGTCGGTGCTGCCCCCATCGGCAATTATTATTTCCACCTGCTTCTGTCCTCTGAGCGCGCCATCCATGCTGTTGAGCAGCCTCATAAGGGGAATATGTGAGTTTTTGTTGTATATCACGATTGCAGCGCTGGGTCTCCTTATTATAGCCTCTACTCTGAAGCTTCCCCTCCATTCCCCGGGAAATACCCTGATATCGTCATTTTTTTTAAGGTGGTTTTCCAGTACCTGCCGTCCCTTAGGGCCTATATCCCTCCTGTCGTGCGCCGTGTACAGCACCTGCTGTATATGGCAGGCGCTGCTGCACCTGTCTGCCAGCCTCAGATTATAGACGTATCTGTCGCAGCCTGTGACCCCCGTCATTCCTCCGGAAGCTTCAAACAGTGCCCTGCTCGCCATAACGCCGCGGCCCAGCATATCGAAGCTATACTGTGTCACCCTGTCCATGCATGGCTTGAACAGCGGATCGCACCTTTGCCCCTCCTCCAGCCTGTCTTCGTCGCAAAATATCAAATCATTGCCCTCGGTATTTTTTGCGAAGGTATACAGCGCGTCCGGGCGGAGAATATCGCCCGGCCACATATACATGATAAAGTCGAACTCGTCCGTCTTAGGGCTTTTGGAGATTATCCACCGGCTGTAGGTCTGTTCCTTTACGGAGTCCTCGGTGAGCCGTCTCAGTTTATCCCCGTCCTCTCCCGCTATGGCTACGGCTATCACGGGCATTCCGGAAAAATCCTCCCTTCGCTGTGCCGCAAGCTGCTCCTCCGTAGGGGAATTCTCAATGACATACTCATCGTATCTTTCGTCGATGCGACAGACGCCCCCGGGCTTTTGACCCAGGAGCGTCTTTGCAAAGTCGAATATGCTGTTTTTGTTGTTATCGCTCCTGCTCATATGAGGAGTCTGCCCAATTACTTGAGTCCTAATTCCTTCGCCACGTCAAGATTCTTGTATGCGTACTGCCAGGGGTCGTCGTAATCGGGCGCATCGGCATGCTGTATGCCTCGGCACGCACCCATGACGCACTTCATCATAGACTGGGCGTAGTCCCGGTACAGGTCGTTTCTGCAGTAAGCCCTGCAGTTGGCCTTGACTTCCATTTCCCGGCGTTCGTTGCGTATGCCAAGATTGTGCTCGCGCTTGACCGCGCCTATCTCCCGGGACACGTCCATGCGCCGCTCAAAGAGCTCTATAAGCTGACGGTCTATCTCGTCTATCTGGCCGCGGAGCTCGGCTATCTTCTCCTCATGGGATTCCATAGGCTAATCTCCTTATATCTTTTCCGGCTCTTCCACCGGCTCGTCTGCCAAAGTGACGGATTTTATCACCATATCTATCTTGGGCCTGTCCCTAAAGTCTGTGGGAACGGAGGCGATTTCGTCCACTATGTCCATTCCCTCAACCACCCTGCCGAATGCCGCGTACTGGCCGTCAAGGTGAGGCGCGTCCTGGTGCATTATGAAGAACTGGGAACCTGCGCTGTCCGGCCGCATAGAGCGCGCCATGGATATGACACCCCTCTTGTGCTTCAGGGGGTTCTTGAAGCCGTTAGATGCAAACTCGCCCTTTATACTGTAGCCCGGGCCGCCCATGCCTGTGCCGTCGGGGCAGCCGCCCTGTATCATAAAGCCGGGTATGACTCTGTGGAATATCAGGCCATTATAGAAACCCTTGTCCGCAAGGCTTACGAAGTTTTTTACTGTGTTGGGCGCGGCCTGCCTGTCCATCTCCAGCTTTATCCTGCCTCCGCCTTCCATTTCGATTATTACCATACTATATCATTCTCCTTTTTGCTTTTTTGTATTATATCACAGACTTACAGCATCGTCATGGCCATCGCGCCGTAAAGGTTGAACATCATTCCCGCAGCCATAATAAACGCCGAAATCCCCCCCGGTTCTTCTTTTTTCAGCAGCAGATACATAAGGGCCATGGGCAGCATGTCTACCGTATACCTTGCGCCGAACTGCCAGCCGCCCAGCGTCTTATGGGCGCATAGCAGCAACAGCTCCGCGAGTATGGCAATCACTATGCATAGCCGCACCCCATCAAGCTTTTTCTCCCATACGTCCTTTGCCACCCCGGCGAACCATATGAGAAACATCGGATTGGCGATGTAGAACATAAACCCATCGAATAAGGGATATTCAAGCGTCAGGCCGGCCTTCAGCGTCACCGGGCGAAGCAATAGATTATAAAGATTGGGAAGTATGTAGCTCAGGCTGAACTGTCCCTTTTCGCTCCCCGTGAATTCAGGAAGATAGTTGTGGCCGAATTCCAGCACATCGCCGAAGCGGGCATAGTTATAGAGCATATAGCATAGGGCTATGAACGCAGGTATTATGAGAGACCGTATCTGGCCGCGTATTCTGTCCGCCCTCGGCCTGTCTTTATCCATCATGTAAAAATACGCCATAAGGGGCAAAAACATACAAGCCGAGAAGGGCCTGCACCCAACCGCAAGGGCGGCCATGGAATACGCCGCCACCCGCATTTTTTGCTGCGCGAAATAAACGCAGGCTGTCAGCAGCAGCATATTCAGCCCCTGGGCAAGGAACCATACCCCGCCCGAGGTGCTCATCCAGAGCATGTTGCTTCCCCACACGTAGGCTATGGCGAAGAACACAGCCCCGCCTCGCTTCATGCCCGCCTTTTTTAATATCTTACAGGCGATCATGGCGGTAAATATGCCGTAAAGCGCGGATACCAGATTGCTGGGCGTCCTCTCGCCGAAAAGCAGCACGAATGGCAGCATCACAACGCTGGGCAGAGGCGGGAAGGAAAGGTAGTATTTGCCGTTGTAAACCGCAAGCTCCAGCCATTCGTAATTCTTCCCCATATCCAGCCTTCCGGAAAGCCAGGACATGGCCTGAAGGGAATAGCTGTCCCAGCAGTTATAGGAAAGCAGTGTGCCGCCAAAAAGCGCATGTATAAATATGTAGCCCAGCAGCATCAAAGCCGGTATGCAGAGCATACCGGCATCGATGCCTCTGAGTTTTTTAAGCAATTCTTTCATAGACCTATGATACTCTCAAAGCCTCAAATTATCAAGCTCTGCGTCCTCCCCGCCCGCAGCACAGGCCCTCCGTCATCACTGCGAGGAACTCCGTTATTGTGGGCATGCAGCATACATCGTACGCGCCAAACAGCTCTTTGAGCTTGTCGTTGCCCGTATCCCACGTGCGCTGTATGGCAAAGCGTATACAGCGCTCCATTGCCGCCCGCTTTATGCCGAATTTTTCCTCCACCAGCCGGTACATTTCCCCAGCCGAGCCGTACAGTCTCTCCGGCTCCATTCCCGTCTTTTCCAGTATGCACAGCACATAGGCATAGCCTTTGTATTTTGGGTGCATACCTACCGCCCTCAGCATATTCGCCGCGCTTCTCTTCTCATACATATTATTCTTCCCCCGATGATTTATATAATTTTGAAATGACAGCGGGTATAAATGAAAGACCTGATTCATTTTGATGTTGTACTTCTACTGTACTTTGCTGCAATATTCCGGTCAATGTATTCGACAAAAGGCAAAAGTTTATTATATAAAAGTGCCATTCAGGATATAAGCTATTATTCATATACCGAATATCATTCATGCGGTTTTCTCATACTAACCATTAGAAAGTAGGTTAAGCATATCTTTCTATGTACCTTGCATTGATCCCTTCACGGCGGTATAATTGATACAATAAAACAGAGAAATGGTTTTCCTGCTATTCGTCTGTTCGCATTTATTTTTTTCATTTCCAATCTTCATTTTAGATGGGCGGACTGCAAATTTCAGCTGTTTTTTAGGTTACTGTAGCGTAATAGTTTGAGCAATAACTTTATTATGCTTTTAGGCGGTGTTAATTTTCAGTTAATATGCCGCTTTGAAGGCGAAATCATTATCGCTTATATTTTTTGAAAGAGGGGAAATCTATGGAACAGAAACAACAGTGGGGCAGCCGCTTCGGCTATCTAATGGTAGCCGCCGGCGCGTCCATCGGTCTCGGCAACATATGGAAGTTTCCTTATCTGGCCTATCGTGGAGGAGGCGGCGTATTCCTTGTAGTGTATCTTCTTGTGGTGCTTGCTCTGGCCAAGCCCATGGTGGAGATGGAAACGGCCATAGGCCGCCACAGCGGCCTTGACACCGTCACAGCCTTCGAGTGCATCAATCCCAGGTGGGGCTTTGTGGGCTGGATAGGCAATCTCTGCACGATAATGATAAATTTCTACTACGTAGTAGTAGGCGGATGGGTGCTTCGCTACCTCTGCCAGTTCATATTCGTGGGCAACTTCGGCGGCGATCCCAGTGCCTTCTTTAAGGGCTTCACCTCTGATCCCGTGCAGCCCATCATCTGGTCAATGATACTTCTGATATTCGTATCTGCCATGCTTCTCTTCGGCATTACCACCAAGGTTGAAAGGCTTGCCAAGTTCATAATGCCTGCACTGATACTCATGCTCATCATCTGCGGCGTGTACGCCTGCACCATAACAGACGGCGCGGCGGGAGGGCTCAAGTATTATCTGCTGCCCGATTTCAGCAAGTTTACCGTCAAGGTATTCGCAGACGCCGTAACGCAGGTGCTGTTCTCGGTGGGCATAGGCTGGAGCCTGTTCATAACCCTCGGTGCAAACATACCTAAAAAGAACAACCTGAGGAGCGACGCTCTGTTCGTAAGCTTTGCCGATACCTTTGCCGCTGTTCTCGCGGGCTTCGTCATCATCCCCTCCGCCTTCGGCGCAGGCATAGACGTTCAGAAAGGCCCGGCCCTCGTATTCGAGGTCATGTCCGGCATATTCCTCAATCTGCCCGGCGGGCGCGTAATAGGCAGCTGCTTCTTCCTTGCGCTGATATTCGCAGTCATCTCTTCCCTGTTCAGCTTCTTCGAGACAAATATCCGCACCGCCGAAGTAAAGCTGAAGATGGGCCGCAAAAAGGCCACATTGATAATCGCCATCATAATCGGCATCGCCAACATATTCGTATCGCTGGGCTTCGGCCCCATGAAGGGCTTCCAGATACCCTGGCTTTATTACGGCAGCACCGAATTCTACGGGCTGTATGACTGGCTGGACTGCTTCAGCGGCTATGTGCTCATGCCTCTCGGCTGCATACTGGTCTGCCTCTTCGTCTCCAAAATATGGGGCTGGAAGAAGTACGAAGCCGAGCTTACCCAGGACGGGCGCGACGGCGGCATAACCCTTTGGAACAAGATAAGCGCCTATGTTATAATCCCGCTGTTCATGGTAATCGTAATACTCAACGTATTCGGGTTCATAAAGTAAAAACAAGATATAAAAAGAGGGGGCGCCACGGTCGTGACGCCCCCTGTTGTTTTTTCTTTGCTTACGCAGTTATCTTGTGAGCCAGGCTGTAACGCTTGCGCTGTATGGCGAATATGGCCGCCAGTATCGCAAAGCCCAGCAGGTCGGAGACAGTGCCGGGTATTATCATTCCCAGGCCGCCCGCGATGAGCAGTATCCGTTCATACCATTTGCAGTGGTCCTGCACAAAGCCCGCAAGGCCGCCGGAAAGAGCGTACATTCCTATAAGCGCCGTTGCAACATTCTGCACTACCGCCCATACCGTAGTGTCTATCATCAGCATGGCGGGGTTCATAACAAATATATAGGGGACAATAAACGCTCCTATGGCCAGCCTCGTTGCGTTCACGCCGGTCTTGAACGGTTCGCCCTTGGCAATGGCGGAACCTGCCATTGCGGCGAGGGCCACGGGAGGAGTAATATCCGCCACTATGCCAAAATAGAATACGAACAGGTGGGCGCTCATTATTATAGCCATGGTGGGCTCGGTCACGGGAACTCCCCGCATCATGCATACCATATTTATTATAGCAGGGGCACATATGGTAGAGGTTATCAGGTAGTTAGCCGTAGTAGGCACGCCCATGCCCAGCACTATGGATGAGAGCATGGTAAAGAACAGCAGCAGATAGATGTTATTGCCCGCTATCTGTGCAAGGCCGGTAGCCAGCTTGAGTCCGAGACCGGTCAGGGTAACGGTGCCCACTATCATGCCCGCCATTGCACAGGCGACAACTACGGACAAAACGCTGCGGGAGCCGTTTTTCAAGGCATCAACTATCATATCGTAAGGATCGAACCCCAGCGCCGCGTTTATCCATTCCCTGGCAGTAAGCTTTTCCCGTATCCGGCAGCCGCGTATAACGCATATTGCCAGCCATATGCCTATGGCAGCAAGGGAGTACACAGTAAAATGCAGTCCCGTGTTCATGCCGGCCACCATCATCGCAACGGGTATAAGGCATAGCCACTGTATGCTGCATGCCATGAGAGATGCGAGTATCGCACCCAGCGCCGCATAGGTGGGGGTGACCTTTGCGGAAAGCATATATATCATAAATATCAAAGGCATAAGCAGATGGCCACGTTCCCGCATAACGACGCCTATCTTGGGTATGTCTTTGTCCTCCATGCCCTTAAGGCCTATTTTGCGGGCCTCGTGATGCACGCTTATGAGTATACCCGAGAAATACAGCACCGCCGGTATTATGGCGGATTTTACCACCTGAGCGTATGTAAAGCCGGTGCTTTCCGCCATCAGGAACGCCGCAGCACCCATTATGGGGGGCATTATCTGCCCGCCGGTAGAAGCCGCCGCCTCCACCGCCCCGGCAAATTCAGGCTTATAACCCAGCTTTTTCATTGCCGGTATAGTGAACGAGCCCGTAGATACCGTATTGGCCACCGAGGAGCCGGATACCGTGCCCTGAAGGGCGGAGGATATTACCGCCACCTTTGCAGGGCCGCCTATGTGCTTGCCCGCAACAGCGTTTGCGAGGTCTATGAACAATCTGCCCACGCCGGTCTTCTCAAGGAAAGAGCCAAAAAGTATGAACAGGAATATATATGTGGAGGACACGCCCAGAGGAGTTCCGAATACGCCGTTAAGGGTGAAGTACATATGGTTCACTATCTGGCGCACGCTGTACCCCCTGTGGCCGAAGGTGCCGGGTATAAGATTGCCGAACTTGGCATAAAGAAGGAATGCCAGTACAACTATCAGTATAGGCATACCTACCACCCGGCGGCAGCCCTCCATCAGCAGCAGTATACCCACCGTCCCCACAACTATATCCATAGAGGAGTAATTGCCCACATTCTTAATGATATACTCATAGTTGAGAGGGATGTACAATACCACGGCCACCGCAAGTATCGCGAGGACGTAATCGTACCACTGCACCTTGTTCTTTGCCATGTGCTTGCCTGCGGGGTAAAGAAGGAATACCAGCGTCAGCGCGAAGGCAAGATGCACCGAGCGCAGCACCTGAGCGGGTATCGTCCATATGCTCGTATATATCTGGAACAGGGCAAAGGCTATAAGTATTGCGGAAATAACAAGAGAAATTCCCTTGGGCAGCCCATTTCGGAAGGCGGATTCGCGGTCGTACTGTTCAAGCACCTTAGCTGCTTCCATCGCTGCTATTTCTTCCTCGCTCATTCCTGTGGTATCGACGTTCAGCTCGATGCCGTTCGCTTTTGGCTTCTTATCTTTTTTCTTTTTTAATAACTCCATTAAATCCTCTCCGGTGTCAGTATTTGTTAAATATCTTAACGCTCCCATAAACCTCAAATTAGGAGAGCCTTCGCCCTCCTAATTCTTATTAGGCTTACGTTGTGCAGTGTTACATGATGCCCTTTTCCTTGTAGTACTTGACAGCTCCGGGATGGAAGTCAACGGTAACGCCCTGAAGTGCGGTGTCCAGGGTAACTTCTCTTCCGTGGGCGTTGCCGGCGATGAGGTCGGTCTGGTTCTCAAAGAGGGTCTTGGTAATGTTGTAAACTACTTCCTCGTCCAGATCGGTAGTGGTGGTGAGCACAGCCATCATGGCAACGGTCTCGGCCTCCTCCACACCGTATACGTCAGTACCGATGGTAGTCTTGGCGTAGAACGGGTACTGGGCGATAAGGTTGTCTGCGATCTCGCCGTCAATGGGAACCACTACTATGTCGGTGTAGTTGGCCAACTCGGTTATGGCGCTGTTAGGCAGCGCGGAGGTGGCAAACGCCGCGTCCACAGTGCCGTTCTGCATGGCTGTGGAAGCCTCGGAAAAGCTGAGATACTGCACATCAAAGTCGGAGTAGCTCATGCCGGCAGCCGCAATTATCTGGCTGGCGTTTACCTCGGAGCCGGAGCCCTGGTCGCCCACGCATACCTTTTTGCCCTTGAGATCCGCTATGGTCTTGATTCCGCTGGACTTGGTGGCAACAAGCTGCACCGCCTCGGGATAGAGGGAAGCTATTGCGCATAGGTTCTCCATGGCGCCGTCGTCCTTCATGGACTCGGTACCGGTGACGGCATACTGGAGAACGTCGTTCTGCATGAATGCGATCTCTGCTTCCTTGTTTTTGAGTTTGCGGGCGTTGTCGATGGAGCCGCCTGAGGTCTGAGCCGTGACTTCAACGTTTTCTATCTTGCTGGTAAGGACGCTGGCTATAACGCCGCCAAAGGCATAATAGGTGCCCGCGTCACCGCCGGTGGCCATATTAAGCCTGTGTATTTCAGAGCCGCCGCCAGCACAGGCGGTAAGGCCCAGTGCCATTGTGAATACCAAAGCTATTGCGATAAATTTCCTCATGAGTTTCTCCTCCTATATCAGAACAAATTGAGTACCCTTGAATACTTGTATACAATAACACAAACATCCATGTATTACAAGCATAGTTTAAAAATTATCACTGATATTTTTGCATTTAACTCTGCGCACGGCTCAACAAGCCCTGCTGTTTTTTTCGCACAAAAACACGGCTCGGAGTTTGTCTCCGAGCCGCTTTTGCCGTTGTCTTATTAAATTCGTTATTCAACCCTTGCCCCGCACTGGCTGCAAAATTTCATTCCCTGGGCAACCTCCGCACCGCAGCCGGGGCATACCCTGCTCTGCGGAGCATCGGCGGCTTCAGGTACGGGGGGCTCTATCCTGGTGCCGCACTGAGGGCAAAACTTCGCGTCTGCGTTAAGGTTAGCGCCACACTGGGAACATTTCACGCTCTGCCCTTCCGCAGGCATGCTGGTATCAAGCACGGGAATGCCGGGCTGCACCCTCGTCTGCGTTTTGACCGCGGAGGCAGCTTCCTCTGCTGCCGCAGCTTCCGCCGCCCTTCGTTCGCCCTCGGCCTTTATGGCCACTATCTGCTTTTGAGCCTCGTCTATGGCCGCCGTGCGCTGGTCCAGTTGGGAATATATCGCAGCAGCTTCCACGGGCTCGCCCTCGCCGCCGTTAATGCGATGAGCATAGTACGCCTCTCCCAGCTGTCTGTAAATATCGTTCATAGCGCTGCGCTCGGAAGCTATCCTCGCGTTAATCTTCGCCATTTCGATGGCGTCGCCCGTCTTGTCGCCCACGTTCTTGGCTATGGAATTGATCTTGTCAAAAAATGCCATTTCCGGTCTCTCCTTATATTGCTCTTATTTACTTAATAATATTATTATCTCCTGCTGCAAAAATCATATCACCAAAGCCTCCGTATTTCCATACCTTAAGCCCCGTACACATGCGTTTTTTTCAAATATGTAATATTTTCTTCACTATTTGACACGGTTATCCGCGAATGATACCATAGAGCTATTATATGAAAGGATCATTTATATGCTGGTTTTAATAAAGGGCGCAGGGGACCTCGCCACAGGCGTTGCAGTGCGCTTAAAGCGCGCGGGCATGGATATAGTCATGACTGACCTTGTAAAGCCCAGCGCAATACGCCGCTCCGTAGCTTTCTCCGAGGCCATGTATCACGGTACAGCAAAGGTTGAAAGCATAACTGCCGTTCTTGTTCCAGATGCCGAAACCGCAAAGGCTGTAATAACCCAGGGAAATATACCCATACTGGCTGACGAGACCGGCCGCACCGCGCTTACTCTTTGCCCGGACGCAATGGTGGACGCCATAATCGCCAAGCGCAACACAGGAACATCCATCTCTGACGCCCCTGTCGTCATAGCCCTCGGCCCCGGCTTTACAGTGGGCACGGACTGCCATGCCGCAGTAGAGACAAAGAGGGGTCACTACATGGGCCGAGTATACTATGAAAAGGGACAGAGCCCCATACCCAACACCGGCATACCCGGCATAATAGCCGGGCGCGGCGCCGAGCGCGTGATGCACGCTCCTGCCTGTGGCGTGTTCCACTGCATACACGCCATAGGCGACAGGGTGAAGGCACAGGAGACGGTGGCTATCGTCGGCGGCAAAGAAGTAAAAGCTCAAATAGACGGCACCCTCCGTGGCCTGCTGCCGGACGGCTTTTACGCTGCCGAGGGCATGAAGTGCGCCGACGTCGATCCCCGCTGCGAATACGAACACTGCTTCTCCTGTTCGGACAAGTCCTTGGCCATGGGCGGTGCCGTACTGGAAGCCATAATGCACTTGACCGGCGGACAAAGATAAGCGGCGCATCAGCCGCTTTTTTTTCGCTGTGCGGTTGACACTCGCTCCGCTGTTTGATATCATATAGATATCAAATAGATAGGAGATTGATTGTGATGACTGAAAAAACGCTCAATAATCGAAAGAACGGAATGGTCGTCCTGCTCTTGCTGGTGCTCGTATATGTGGCTTCTGTAGTTCTTTTCATATTCGGGGTTTCGTATGATATACTGCCTCTTACCCTGATTAGCTGCGTATGGTTTGTTTTCGGTTGGATATTCTTCCTCGGGCTTAAGGTGCTAAAGCCTCAAGAGGCACTTGTCCTTACGCTGTTCGGCAAATACGTCGGTACCCTTAAGAACTCCGGCTTTTACTTTGTAAACCCTTGCTGCACAGCCGTGAACCCGGCAGCGGGCACAAAGCTCAACCAGAGCGGCGACGTAAAGGTTCTGGGCGCAAAGCAGCCTTCCGGCGGAGCCGATATCTCTATAGATATACCAACAAAGAAAATATCCCTCAAGATAATGACCCTGAACAACAACCGCCAGAAGATAAACGACTGTCTCGGCAACCCTGTTGAAATCGGCATAGCGGTCATGTGGCAGGTGGTGGATACAGCAAAGGCGGTATTCAACGTGGATAACTACAAGGAATATCTGTCCCTTCAGTGTGACAGCGCACTTCGCAACATCGTTCGCATCTATCCCTACGATATCGCCCCTAATGTGGACACCACCGGTGACGGCATTGCCGACGAAGGCAACCTTCGGGGCTCCAGCGAAGTCGTTGCGGCTCGCATAAAAGACGAAATACAGGATAAGGTATCTGAAGCCGGTATAGAAATACTCGAAGCCCGCATAACCTACCTTGCTTATGCTCCGGAAATAGCCGCGGTCATGCTCCAGCGGCAGCAAGCCTCGGCTATCATAGACGCACGGAAGATGATAGTTGACGGCGCCGTTGGCATGGTAGAGATGGCCCTGGAGAGGCTCAGCGAAAACAGAATAGTCGACCTTGACGACGAGCGTAAGGCCGCCATGGTATCCAACCTCCTCGTGGTGCTCTGTGGCAACCACGATGCCCAGCCCGTAGTAAACTCCGGCAGCCTGTATTAAGGAGTCCCTTATATGGCGAGCGATAAAAAGCAGATACCCCTTCGCCTTTCCTCAAAGCTGTACGACGCTATAGCCGCATGGGCAGAGGACGACTTCCGCTCTGTAAATGGCCAGATAGAATATCTACTTACGGAATGCGTGCGCCAGCGCAAAAAGAATGGCAAGTATGTTTCAGATGAAATAGATATACCGCCGGAGTTGGATATCAAATAATATAAAAAAAAGAGCGGTCCCCCATATCCGAGTGACCGCAAGACGCTCGGATATTCCGTTCTCTTTTGCTATATAGGTTATTTATTTCCGTCAATATCGAACTTTATCTCGTCCGGCCTTACGTAGCCCAGCTTTTCACGGGCGTACTGTATGAGGTAGGATTCGCTGCCGCTGTACTCTATCATGTACTCGAGGCGGGCCTTTTCCTCGTTCTGCGCCGCTATTACCTCCTGAAGCTGCGCCTGCTCCTCGGCTATAGCGTCCAGCTTTTTCTGCTGGGATATGAGCACGGCCGCGATTATAAATGCAAGCGCCACAAAACCCACGGCAAACGCCCGCATACGCTTTTTATTCCATTTTTTTACCCTCTTTGCCATTACCTATGCGTCCTGCTCAAAGTTTTGACCGCTCGCTCCGGAGACACTTCTACTTATTATTTATCCTAATGCATATATAACATCAACGCAACTGTTTTTTTGTAAATTTTGCCTTCTTCGCTTTTTTCGCCCTTATGAGCCTTCCCGGGAAACGTGCATACAGGTATATTCCCAATGCTATCGCGGCAAAAAGATACAGCCGCAGCGTGCCGCAATTTATATACAGCAGCGTAAGCGCCACAAGAACCATAGCGGCGGCATAATAAAGCAGGTCTATAATTCCCGTTGTCACCGCGCTTTTGAACGGCTTTCGCAGCAGCGCAAACAGATCATACATAATTCCTATTACCAGCCCGCAGTTAACCGCCGCAACAAATCCGGCAAACTCGGTCAGCTCTCCCGGCGGGAACAGCTCCCTCATCTGAATATCCTTCCCAGCAGGCTTCCTCTCTCTTCGCCTTCGGCGTACTCAAGCGCGGATATCTCCCCTTCCAGCATTACCTGCCCCTCGTCCAGATTCAGCTTTGTAATGTGCAGCTCCGCCCCCTCTATTCTCAGTTCTCCCGCTTCCGTAAGAAGCTGTACGAACTGCTCATTAAAGCTGTCCACGTCCTTTACACCTGTCACGCTAATGAGCCGCCTGTCGTCTATGTGTATGGAATGGCTTCGTATCCTTCCGCCTTCCAGCAGCCGCTGATCCTGCATTTTTGCTTTACCCCCTTGTGAAACTTTCATAGATATATATGCAAAAGCTCTATGGAAAATTTGCCGATACCATAAAAAAACAGGCATTTTTTGTCATTTGTGAATATAAAGTTAATTTATGTCTTTTAACGCTTGACAGCTTTCTTTTTGGAATATACTATTATTATGATATTGTATGTTTTCCCGGATAAAACCAATTGTATCAGCATAGCTTTTTCATTGATTAGATCCAGGCCAGGCAGAAAGAAAAACAGTGATTATATTTTTCCACTTTCTGGTAATACTATCGGTATGCAGCTTTTTGCTGCATCAGCAAATGAAGGTTATAGCTAATTCCGTGGTTTTTTATAAATTTTTATGCCATATGTCGAAAGGAGTACCCCCACAGTGACCAGAGAAATGCTTCAGGAAAAGAGCTTGAACGATCTCAGGGAGATCGCCAAGCTTCAGGGCGTAAAGTCACTCACAAAATACCGCAAGAACGAGCTTGTGGACATCATAATGAACGGCGGAGCGATACCCTCCGCGGTGCAGCAGCCAGCTGAGCCGCCGGCTCCCCAGCTCGAGGCCCAGCCTGATCCACAGCCCGCCGCCCCTGCATCCGGGCAGCCAATGCAGGCCGCAGAACAGCCAGCTGAGGAAGCACACGTGCGGCACAGCGACGTTCTGCACGAAGCTCCTGCACAGCCCCGCTCTCAGTATGTACCTGCGTATCAGGCACAGCAGCCCCGTCAGATGGGCTATCAGCAGCAGTACCGCAAACCCTATCAACAGAATTATCAGCAGCGGCAGGGATACGGCTACAATCAGAACCGTTATCAGCAGCAGGGCTATCAGGCATACAACAGGGACTACTCCCAGCAGAGTTATCAGCCTTCTTATAACAGGGACTATTCCCAGCAGGGCTACCAGCAGCCCTCCTACCAGCAGGGCTATCAGCAGCAGAGCTATCAGGCCGCCTATGAGCAGCAGTCCGAGGAAAGCTTCCGCAGACCAGACCGTCCCGAGGGCTACTACAACAAAGAATACGGCACCAGCAATCCCGCAGTTCCCGGCCTTCTCGAGGGCGGAGAATGCGGCGATTGCGAAGGCGTACTTGAAGTGCTGCCCGATGGCTACGGCTTCCTCCGCAGCGACAACTATCTGCCGGGCAACAAGGACATATACGTCTCCATCGCCCAGATACGCCGCTTCGGCCTCCGCACAGGCGATCTCGTCACCGGCAAGACCCGTCCAAGCAAGGAGGGCGAGCGTTTTCTCGCGCTGCTGTACATAACAGCCATAAACGGCATTGATCCCGAGGAGGCCATGAAGCGTAAGCCCTTTGAGGAGCTTGTGCCCATATACCCCAATGAGCGTCTCACTCTGGAATATGACGACGGCACCGGCGCAAAGGATCAGAATCTGGCCATTCGCCTGGTAGACCTCATAGCCCCCATAGGCAAGGGCCAGCGCGGCCTTATCGTCAGCCAGCCCAAGAGCGGCAAGACTACGCTGCTCAAGAACATAGCCAACGGCATAACCAACAACTACCCCGACGTTACCCTTATAGTGCTGCTCATAGACGAGCGGCCCGAGGAAGTCACGGATATGCAGCGCAGCATAAAGGGTGAGGTACTGTACTCCACCTTTGATGAGCTGCCCGAGCATCATACCCGCGTAGCCGAAATGGCGCAGGAGCGCGCTATGCGCCTGGTGGAGCAGGGCAAGGACGTGGTAGTCCTCATAGACTCCATAACCCGCCTTACCCGCGCCTACAACATTACTATCCCCGCCACCGGCAAGACTCTTTCCGGCGGTATGGATCCGGGAGCGCTGCATAAGCCCAAGCGCTTCTTCGGCGCTGCCCGCAACATCGAAAACGGAGGCAGCCTAACCATAATCGCTACCGCCCTCATCGAGACCGGCAGCCGCATGGACGATATAGTTTACGAGGAATTCAAGGGCACAGGCAACATGGAGATACACCTTGACCGCAAGCTCTCCGAAAAGCGCATATTCCCTGCCATAGACATCTACAAGAGCGGTACCCGCCGGGATGACCTGCTTCTCTCCCCAGACGAAATGGACGCAGTGTACATCATACGCAAGATGCTGGGCAACGGCAATCCTGCGGAAATCACCGAGCAGCTCATCGCCATGCTTGAGAAGACGGAAAACAACAAGGAATTCGTTGCCAAGATACGGGCATGGAACAGCGCCTATGAGAAGGACGGCTTCACCACAGGCAAGACCTTCAACAAATAAACCGCGGCACTCCGTACCCCGGTCTCGGTCGGGTTCATTTATAAAAAAAGCCCGAATATATCAAAATAGTACTTGCACCGGCACCGCAGTATAAGATATAATAACTTCGTTCGGGTTGTATATGCCCGCATGCAGCAGGAGGGCGGCTAATCGCCCTGCGCCCAGCAAATACAGGAGGATAACACGATGAAGAAGGATATCCACCCCAATTACGGTGAGAGCATCGTTCGTTGCGCTTGCGGTGAGACCTTCAAGAGCGGTTCCGTCAAGGGTGAGCTCAAGGTTGAAATTTGCTCCAAGTGCCACCCGTTCTTTACCGGCCGTCAGAAGCTGGTAGATACCGGCGGACGCGTGGATCGCTTTAAGAAGCGCTATGGCATGAACTAATTGCGACAGATAAAAAAAGCAGGGATTTCCCCGCTTTTTTTATTTTTGCAATATTGAACTTGTATGCGCACTTCCCGTATTGTATAATTTATATATTGTCAGTCAAAAGGCCGATATTTGGGCTTGCCGGAAGGAGGAACGCATATGCCGCGCAAACACGGGGATTTTCCGTCTGTACGTGACGCTATACTGTATACCGCCTCCTCCCTCTTCACACAAAAGGGCGTCCACGGCACCAGTCTTGGCGATATCGCAGCCGAAGCAAAGCTGAGCAAGGGCACACTTTATTACTACTATTCCACCAAGGACGAACTTATCGTCACCATAACCGATGACTGTCTCTGCCATATGACGGACATACTTTTCTCCTGGGTAGACGGTCTGAACCGGGAGGAAGCCCTCCGCCCGGCGCTCATTCGCCTGTTTGAAAGTCTCATGGCAGACGGGCACAACGCGCGGCTGTACTGCGTACTGTGCGCCGAATGCGCCAGCGAAGATACCCCTATACGCGAGCTCATGACGGAGTACAAGCAAAAGTGGCGGTTGATGCTGGAGCTGGGCGCGCTGAAGCTGCAATCCCGCAACGCCGGGATACTGGGCGAGCGGGCAGAGCTGTTCTTTACGCTGCTATCCGGCCATATGCTGCAAACCTTTGGCGGCATGGGCAGCATATCCATAGAGACCCTCGTGGACGCGCTGATGAGAGAATAAAGCGAATTCATGACCTTTTGGCGCTTTCGCAGCGCCCTCACCTTTCGGTCACGTGCCGTCCATTATAATCTTTACTTACTTGAAAACAGCCTGGGCTGGACGGTCATACGCCGTACCATATCCAGGCTGTTTTTGTTTATACAGTTCTCAAACGTCCTAACCGCGGTACGCCGCTACATGCCTATCATATACTTTTGCTTTTTCCGGCCATCGGCTATCAGGAGCGCCAACAGTCCCGTGAAAGACAACAGCATCATTGCCGCGCCGCACAGCAGCCGTATATCTCCGCCCAGCTCGCCGGTCTTGCCTATGCTGCCCGTCTTACCTGCCCCCCCAGCGGGCTTAGGCGTGCTGCCTGGGCCCGGCGTTGAGCAGGGGGGCTGGGTCGGTGTAGCGCAAGGCTGATTGGATATATTGTCCACCGTCAGCACCACTGTATTGCCCAAGGATATGTAAGCGCCGTTGCCGGATACGCTCATGTCCCCATCACGCTCCACAGTGAGCGTCCATCCGCCCAAAGGCCTTATATATCCGCTGGGCGTTGCCGTTTCGGTTATGCCGTAGGTCCCCGGCCTGAGCTTTATGGTCTCGGTATTGCCTAACGCATCCGCGGTAACGGTCTTTGTGTAGCTGTTGCCGGTTATTTTGAACGTCGCACCGGATAGCGCCTTGCCCGTAGAGGCATCCCGCTTATGCAGCGTCAGGGCGAATGTCACGGGCTGATTCTTCAGCGTGACCGTAAACCCTGATACAGCCTTGCCGTTCAGCTTTAATCCTGAGTCGCTCAGGTTCAGCGCCTGCTTTTCGCTGCTGAGCACATACCCGTCCGGAGCTATTACTTCCTCCAGTATGTAATCGCCGTATGGCAGGCTAATCTTTGCCGTACCGTCGCTGCCGGTGGTAAGTATATAGCTCTTTTCGCCGCTCAGCCTGAATGTGGCTCCCGTAAGCGCCTCGCCGGTATCCGACACTTTCTTCAGGGTTATCTCCTTTTCCTCTGCGGTGTTGGTTATCATGGCGGTGTATACAAGACCCTCCGGCTTTAGCTCGGTGCTCCCTACGCTTACCTTCCCGTATTCGTCCACGGTAAAGTCTATGGGGGCGTTCCAAAGCTTATAACCCTTTGGCGCTTTTGTTTCCTTAGCCCGGTAGCTGCCCATAGTGAGCTCGGTGAATGTCACGAGGCCGTTGCTGTTGGTCACTCCCGTTGCCACAGCTTCGCCCTGCTTTTCGCCATTCATCCTGTAGAGGGTGAACTCCGCGCCCGCAAGGCGCAGCTCCTTGTTGTTTTTATCCACCTTTATGAAGCCTACCGCCGTACGCCTAAGCAGATTTTCTACCTTTATTTCAAGCGGCGCCGTCATATTCGCCTCGGTTATAGTGAAGGTTCTGCTGCCGTCCAGTATAGCGTAGCCGCTGGGCGCGTCGATTTCGGTAAGGGTATATGTGCCTTCCGGCAGGTCCTTGAGCGTTACTCTGCCCGCAGTTATTACGCTGTTGCCGCGCTCATCCAACGTGTATACGTCGCCCTCTGCCTTCCACTTGAGCAGGCTGCCATTTTCATCCGTCACGTTAAACTTCGCCCCTTCAAGGAGCTTTTCGGGGTTCTCGTGGTCTACCTTTTTAATGGTCACGCTGCCCAGTATATACTTGTTTGCCGCCTCAATAACTACGGGGCTGCCATGGACAAGCTCTGTCTTTTTTACTGAGTACTCCTTATCGCTCAGCGCATAGCCCTTTGGCGCCTTTATCTCGCGGATAGTGTAATCATCGTAAGGCAGCTCGGTAATAGACGCCTTTCCTGAGGTGTCGGTCGTCACGGTCTTGGTAAAGCCCCGGCTATCCGTAACGGCAAATTCCGCACCCGCAAGCTTTTTCTGCTTATCCTCGGAGTCGTGCTTATGTATCTCTATGGAGTAGCTGGTCTTTTCGTTGTTGAAGGTATATTTGAATTCGCCCACCGAGTCCTGCATTGCGTTGACGGTGATCTCCCGCACAAAGTCGCCGCTAAGCTGGTAGCCCGCAGGGGCCCTTGTCTCTATGAGCTTATACTTGCCCTCAGGAACCTCGAATACTGCCGTGCCGTCGTAGCCTGTTACTGCCTTTGCCACAACAGCGCCCTCCGCGCTGTACAGCGTAAACTCCGCCCCAACCAGCAGCTTTCCGTTTTCGCCCGCATCATGCTTTATCGCCGTGACCTTGTACATGGCCTTGTCATTCTTCAGCCGCAGCGTCACCTCGGTCTGCTGCCTGCTTATGGCTATGCTGTGGCGGTCTCCCTTCAACACATACCCTTCGGGGGCCTTTGTTTCCGTTACGGCATAATTTCCGAACTTCAGCCCTGTTATATAAGCCTTACCGTTGGCGTCTGTAGCTATGGTGCTCGATGCGCCCTCGCCTGTGGCTGCCTCGTACCTGCCGTTATTCTTTATAAAGGTCAGCGGCGTACCGTCGCTTCCGGCTACGGTAAACTCCGCGCCCGCCAGGGCGCTGCCGTCCTTGCCGTCAGTTTTTTCTATGGTAAGGCCACCGTATATCCGGCTGTTTTTCAAGGTCAGCGTCAGCAGGCCGCGTTTAAAGCTCCACTCTGTCACCTCGCTGGTATTCGTCACCTGCTGAACTGTGCCCTCCGTTACGGTAAAGCCCCATCCGTTCAGGGGTATGGCATAGCCCTCCGCCGCGGCTACCTCGGACAACGTATATTCCCCCGGCGCAAGGGATATTGTATCGGTGATGCCGTTGCTGCCGGTAATAAGGGAATGCGTACCGCCATACTTTCCCTTCAGGATAAAGGCAACGTTTGCAAGGGGCTGATTTGTATCCGCATCCACTTTGACGAGCCTGAGCTTAAAGTTTACGGGGGCGTTGCGGATGGTGATGGCCGCCCCTTCGCCCAGCTTACCGCCGTCGAGGTATATGCCGTCCGCCTTGACGGAGATATGCCGCCCCGCTCCGTTTATAACGTAGCCCTCCGGCGCTTTCATCTCTGTAAGCGTATATTCGCCTATGGGGAGCGTTATCTGCTCCGTAAGCCCATCGGCCCCTGTGGTATACGTCCTATCCAGGCCGCCCCCAAGTATGCGGAACTCCGCGCCGGGCAGTACGAGCTTTTCATCGTTTGTGCTTACCTTTTTTACCTTAAAGCCGTATTCAAGGGGGCTGTTCTTTACGATAAGCGTATACAGCCCTTCGCCGCTGAAGCCATCGCCTCTCAGATCTCCGTTTGCGTCTATGATAAAGTCGAACCTCTTGTCCAAAGGCTTATATCCTTCGGGCGCAGCAGTTTCTTTTATGTAGTAGCTGCCGGGGTTCAATCCGGTGAAAAGCGCCACGCCCGCCTTGTTCGTCGTGACCTTCTCTACCTCCGTGTTATCCGCCTTGTACAGCGTGAATACCGCTCCCTTGAGCCGCGTTCCGTCCGGGCTCTCCTTCAGCACGGCAATGCCCTTTTCATGGGGCAGGTTTTCAACGGTCAGCTCCAGCGCCTTATCGTACAGATCCGCCCGCACATGGAAGCTCATATCCTCCATTGGTATATAATTTTTCGGCGCCTCATTCTCCCGCAGGATATAGCTCCCCACCGGCAGGCCGACTATCTCGGCATTTCCCGCCGTTATGGCTGTAACATCGCCGTCCTCGGAATAGGTATACACAGAGCCTTCCTTTTTAAACTTTACGGCCTGCTTCCCTTCCGCGCCTAATATGCTGAACTCCGCGCCTTCAAGCTGTATTCCCTTCTCGTCCACCTTGTTGAGCTTTACCTTGGTTTGGTAGTTTTTCGCAATGAACGCCACTTCCTCTCCGGCAGCGGTATGGCCTTCTACTTCTACCGTGTATGTCGCAGGATCCAGGGTATAGCCCACGGGCGGCGCGATCTCGGTTATACTATATGTGCCGGCAGCGGGCACCTCCACCGTAACGGTACCGTCCTCGCCGGTCTCGACCTCCGCATAGAAGCCGCCGCCCCTCACGGCAAATTTCGTATTGGCCAGCTTTTTGTTCTTATCGTTAATATCCCTTTTTACAATGCTCAGGGCATAGCGGCTCTTTGTGTTTTCCACGGAAATACTTATATCCGCACTAACCGTTCCGTCCTCATTCTTTTGCGGTATGTCGAAGGTATGCTCCGTATTATCCCGTTCGTACCCTTCCGGTGCACGGCTCTCTATCGCCACATAGCTGCCGTAGGGTATGCCGGTTTTAACGGCCTTGCCGCTGCTATCGGTTATCAACGTATAAATTGGATTTTTCCGGGCCGCACCCTCCGCGGCGTATATTTTAAACTCCGCTCCGAGCAGGGGCTTGCCGTCTTTATCGGCCTTCTGTATCGTCAGCGAGCCGGTCTTGGGCGTATTTTTCACGGTTACGGTGTTGCGCCCGTTCGTCGTGACCTCGAAGGGTATAAGCTCCTCGTTCAGTTCATAGCCCTCAGGAGCTACCGTCTCTTTCAGGTAGTATCTGCCCAGAGGCAGCGTTATTTTGCCGGAACCGCCGTTTGTAGTTATTATCTTGTCCTCTATAGGATTATTATCCTCATCCAGCACCTGAAATACCGCGCCGTTCAAGAGCTCTCCCCCGTCGGCGCTTACCTTTTTAACGGTAAACTCCTTCTCCGTCCGGGAATTCGTCCAGGGGTCGGGGGCGTTGCCTATGATTATGCCTTCCGCCACAGCGCCGCCGATGCTCACATAATATGTGTCGTTGCTGCGCACATAGCCCTCCGGCGCTATTACCTCCGTAAGCTCATACACGCCATACGGCACGTCCTCAAAGCTGACCCGCCCCTCATCGTCGGAAATGGCATACATCTGCTCGACGGTGGAATACGCCGTGCCGCTTTTCTCTACAAGCTTCAGCTTGAACACCGCCCCTGCGAGGCCATTGCCCGCGCCGTCGGTTTTGGTGAATTCGATCTTTCCCTTTTCGCTCCTGTTTTCCAGCTTAAGCTCAATCGTTTTGTTATGGTTTTCGGCGTCCACCTTAACGATTTGATCTTTTATTCCCACTATGCCCTTTGGGGCATTTGTTTCGCTGAGATAGTATGTGCCCCAGAGCAGACCGCTTACGAATATCTCGCCACGTTCATCTGTAATAAACTCGGTGACTGTATCCGCAAGGTCGGTATAGGTATACCTGCCGTTGCTGCCGCTCGCCGTAACAAACCCGACTACGCTGTTTTTCAACGTAAACTTTATTCCTTCCAGCAGCTTGCCGTTTTCGTCAGTCTTGATTATTTTCAAATCGGCCTTGATACGGGTATTTCCTACGCTTACAGCCGTTGACTCATTTTTGATCGTGAAATTTTCAGGGTCGCTTATCGTCAGATACCCATCCGGCGCTTTAACCTCCTCCAGCACATATTCGCCCAATGGCAGGTATTCAAGGGTAAAGGTGCCGTTCTCGTCGGTGACTATCGCGGTCGCATCTTCTTTTTTATCGGCAAAAGAAGCAAAGCTTGTCCCATCGACCTTTACATACTTCCCGTCGGCGCTCTTGATTACAAACTTTGCGCCGGGAAGCGCCGTTTTTTCGTCCTCGGCAAATTTTGTGACGGTGAGCTTCGTCCTTTTGTTTATAACATCCCCGACCTGTATGACGCTTCCATTGCTGCCATCGCCCTTTACTTCAACGTTAATGCTGCCGGCAGGAACATACCCCTGTGGCGCTTTTGTCTCCGCGATAGTATACCTTCCAAATGGAAGGCCCTCAAATTTTACCACGCCATCCTGCCCGCTTGCGGATTTCTTGGTTATGCCGTTGCCGCTTAACGTAAAATCAACGCCCTGGAGCAGCTTCCCATCGTCGCCCTTCTTCGTCAGTTTGAGCGTGTACTTTTTCAGTTGATTTGTTATTGTTTTTTCGCAATCCCACGCAGCGTTTTCACCGTTACCTATAATGAAAGTGTGAACGTCATCGCTCAGTGCATACCCATTGGGCGCAGCAATTTCCTTAACATAATACGTTCCGGCCTCCAGGTCTGCAAACAGTGCCTCGCCGTTTTTGTCGGTCTGCTGAGTGTCAATCGGCTTTTCGGCGGCGGCAGCGTCCTTATAAAGTCCGAACACCGCGCCCTGCAAAGACTTATTTGCGCTTCCTGTCTTGGTTATGCTTATGCTTCCCTTATCGCGGGTGTTAGTCCATGTCAAAGTTACGGTTTCGCCAGCAAAGCTGATTCCTTTTGGGCAGGTCGTCTACGGTTGCAGTACCGTCAGCCTTTATTTCCACGGTAACGGTTCCGTCATATCTTCCGTAACCCTTCGGGGCAGTTTTTTCGATTATATAATACTTCCCGGCTTCCAGCCCGGTAAACTCCGCAACGCCGCTATTATCGGTGGTTTTCTTTTCTGCTTTCGGGCCGGACAGCATAAACTCCGCGCCCGCCAGCGGATTGCCGTTCTCATCCACCTTCTTTACGGTGATGCTGCCCGCGGTATACTTCTCGTTGGTCATGGTGATTGTCCCATGGGCGGCGGTCTTTTTTATAGTAATCTCAGCAGAGGGCTCGCTATCAAGTATATACCCCTGCGGTGCAGTTATCTCTTTGACGTAGTATGTGCCGTAAAGAAGGTTGTCTATTGTATGCTCACCGTTTGCGGTAGAAAAAACCTTTCCTACAGGATCAGAATTCTCGCCATCTACCCTATATAGCTGGAACGTACCGCCTCCTATTTGTTCTTTCCCTTCGCCGAGCTTTTTGAACGTCACGGAGCCTTTTTGAGAATCCAGCTTATTTTCGATTCTTACTGAAGCCGTACCTATATTGACGTTTCCGTCCTCAACGGATACTATCGTAACAACATTGTCTTTTTTGTTTATCACGACCTTTTTATCCGGCCCCGCAACGTATTTGCTGCTCTCCTCAACGGTTTCGCGGAGGGTGCAAGTATTATCACCTTCACTCAGCTTATCCGCACCGATATAGAGGGTAGCAGAATCGTTTCCCGTTACCTTTGCAGTATCAATAATATCAATATTACCTTTCGGCCCAATGAGCTGGAAGGTGGCTATTTTTTCCTCGCCGTCGCCCTCCTCCCAGGTCTTATTTACGGTCAGTTCCGCGTCGCGGCGGACGTAAACGACACTATTGTCGCTTATCCTATTCTGTGCAACGCCGCCGGGCTGAAGCTTGGCCATATCGACATCAACGGTAAAGTCGATGGTATAAAATCCCTGTGCTATTGCCCCGTCTTTTATTTTGGTTATAGTTACAGTCTGGCCATTTACTTCAAGTTTAAAGTATTCGTCTGCTTTCGTGCCATATTTGACCGATTTGTCCTTATAGCTAAAGCAGTCCTCCAACACGTCCTTAACGATTACCGTATCCTTGTCAATAGCAATCTCGCCGTATGCGCTGACCCTTATTCGGAAAGTGACAGTTCCGGTTTTTTCATTTATATCTAATACAGTTACCTCATTGCTGCCGTTCATTATATATTTGCTGGTAGTGACCGCGCCCGATGTATACCTGCGCGCCACCACCTGCGCAGCTTCGCTTATCTTATCATCAATTTTCATGTTTACCTTGTTGGTAACATCATTCACATTTCCGACAAGCTTGGCAAAATACCTTAATTCGATATTCGCAAGAGATGAATCCTCCCCCTGCGCAAAGCCCTCTTCGCGAGAAAATGTGACGGAAAAGCCCGTGCCGTCCTTCGATATCGTTATATTTCCAAGTTCATTATGCGTACCTGTCAGGCTTTCCCCAGTTTGAGACAAAGCAACCGGCGAACCGTCTATATATAGCTTTATACACTTAACAAGGCTCGCATCGACTCTTCCGCTGTCATCGCACAGCGCCAGCGCGCCGTTGCTCATGTCATCCTCTATCGCCACATTTCCGGCGTAATTCTTATTTATGCCAAAGTTTACCCGATAGGTTATCGGCTTGCTCTGATCATTCAGAATGTATATATTGTGATCCTTATCCGCTCCCGGCATATAGTTCGCAAACATGGTTTTCTGAAGATAGGGTTCTGTTTTTCCCGTTCCGGTTCCCGTCCCTGTCCCTATCTCGGTCTCAGACTCGTTCAAGCCGGCTATGCCTATGGATATTTTGCCCTTTCCATCCCCGTCATAGCCGATAAAATTCGCTACCGTTTCGATATTAAACGATATGCCTACTGTTTGTTTACTACTATCTATGTTAGCTAACGTCAATATCAGCTCATGCTTATTCTGATCGTATTCGGCATTTTTAAACCACTGTTTCCAATCCTTATTATAAGCAGTTTCTATGTCCTTAATCTCAAGAAACTCCGGCAGTTTAACTGTTACCTTAGTGCCTTCAACAAGGTTAGGCGTTGCATGAAGGTCTGTATCCGTTATCGTAACCGAAAATGTGCAGCTTTCTCCGTCCTCTACGGTTTCCTTGCCGCCCGAGATGTTTATTGTTATTCCGCCATTTGCAAGCTCATCAGCATTGTTGGACATGAGATTAAAGCCCCTGAGCAGTGTGGCGGTAAGCAGCGGCGTGTCGGTGGGCTCTATGGTCGGGCTTGCCTCCGGCGTATCGGTGGGTTCGACAGGCATGGGAGTGGGTGTGGCGGTAAGGTCGTCCTCGCTTATTTCTATTGTTTCCGCTGCCCCCGGCGTGGGCATGCCGCCCTCGGCAGGCAGCTCGCCGCCCTCCGGCGATTCTGCCGCCGGGGTAGGCGTTGGCTCCGCCTCCAGCAGATCGGATTCATCCAGTATCACTATGCCCGGCTCCTCATTTAAGGCCATGGCAGTGCTCATAAGCACCTGACCGGCAAGCATCGTTAGCATCAGCAAAGCAGCAAGCACGCGATTAAAGCTCTTGAATTTCATAGTCCTTATCCCCCTTGATCCTTCGTTTTATGGCTGCATTGCCGCATATATGAGCAGTCGGTGTGTCCCTTTCCCGACCGGGGTACATGTCACCAGAGTAAGCGAGTATCCGTCGTTGTGGGAACTCAGCGCATTAAACAGCTCCTCCGGCTCGATAGTTTCCTTCCCCGTAACGGTATATGTATAAACATCTCCATCTCCAGCGGAAAGGTTTATCTCGTCCCCTGCTTCCAGCTCATCCAGCCTGTTGAAATGTCTGCCGTATTTTTTCATCCGGTGGCCGAATATGACGCAGTTTCCCGGCGCACCCATCTCAGCCGATGAGGGCAGCCAGCCCGCGCCGCCCCGCAGGGCGCGCCTATCCGCGCCTTCCATTACCGCCATTTTCAGGTCTATGGCGGGTATGGATATAGTCCCGCGGCCCACCGACTTACTTTCCTCGGTGCCTTCTTCCGGCTCATAGCCGGGAATCGAGCCCATGTCCTGCTCAAAGCCCGGCTCGTAGCCCTCGAAGGTCTCGTCCTCCTCTCCCTGCACCTCCGGTAGCTGCATATCTGGTATTTCCACGCTGCCTCCGCTCGCTTCTATCATGGCAATTATCTCCGCCTCTTTGGCCTCCCGCCTGTTGTCTATCACGCCGGGCCGCACCATAAAAAGCACGCCTATGGTCATCAAGAGAAGCATGAACACCACTAACATAACGGCTATTACCTTGCTATCCTTCATGTGCCGCCTCCATGCTTAAAACCAGGGCGCTATGTTCATATTGAACCAGCTATAACCCATGTCGATATAGGGCAAAAAGCCCATATCCATAAGCAGGCCGGCTATGACCCATAGAGCGGCAAGTATTCCTGCGAAGAGCGCTATGGCGGCAGCCAGCCTTCCCGCGCTCCACGGCCTTTTCTCCGCCTTGGCCTGAATAGGGATATCCGACGGCTGAACATCGGCCCGCTTTATCTCCGGCTGGGTCCTAGGCAGCTCTGGGGCGTTTGCATTCGTGGCAGTGTAGAACAGTCTTTCGCAGGATCGGCGCAGCATATCCGCCTGTATCTCCTCCGCCCTGCTGCAAAGCAGCGCCTCCACAGGGTCTTTGCTGTTGGCCATTTTAACGGTGATATACAGGTCGATAAACGCCTCCCTGAGCGCCTCTTTGGCCACCTCCTTATTCCCGGAGCGCTCCAAAAGCCGCAGGTATACCGGCTTTCCATAGGTCAATACCATCGTCCTGAAAGCCTCGTCATCTCCCGCTTTGATCCTGCATAGCAATTCCCTTGATTCCACTCTCTTCTTCCTCTGTTTATAATGTAATTTTCAAGAGTTTTATATCGATATTTTCTTAATTCTCTCATACTTTACATTTTTATGCAACCAATACATTGCGCCCCGCGTTTTTTGTTCTCCCGTATTCACGATAAATTATAAACAGAAGGGCGGCCCGAGGGCCGCCCTTATTTTTTTCGTTATGCTGTTACTTTATCTGTTACTTTACCAGGCCAAGGAACTGGGCAATGCTGTACCAGAAGGGCATGTCGCCGGTCTTGGGGGGTATGTAAACTATAGGGGGAACACCGTTATTGTTGTGGTTATGGTCATGGCCGGGTACCCACGGTATATTCGGCGTAGGCGTAGCTGTAGGCTCGGGTTTCTCTCTGGGAGCAGGGCTCTCGCTGGGCGCGGGGTTCTCGCTGGGATTGGGGTTTGCCCACACGGCGTACAGGGTGGTATCCTTGCTTATTTTTATGCTTTCTCCGCCATGATAGCTTGCGGTCGTAGCATTCTTGTCGGTGCTCCATCCCTTAAAATCGTAGTTAGTTCTGGTGGGTTCCTTACTATTTACTGTAAAGGTAGCTTCTTTGCCACTTTCTACCGTCTGTGTCTGAGGCTATTGTAATATTTGCCGCCGATAATGGTAGCCGTCCATATCCAAGACATGTCTTTTGTAAACGCCACGCTCGGCAGCAGGCACAGCACCATGATAAGTGCCAGTGTCAATATAAGTTATTTTTTCATATTATCCCCTTCTTTTTAACACTATAAATATTATTTTATTGGATTTAGCATTTATATATATTCTTTGGGAAACAATATCAATAGTTTGTTTCTTAGGGGCGATAATACTGATGGACTGTATTTTAATACCAAAGGTACGCCGTCAACCTCCTCCCTCAGACTGCAACAATACCCCGGCCATGCCGGGGTATCGTCATTATTTATATTGGCTGAGTGGTTATTACTTCATAAAGGTGCCGGCCTTCATCTCCTCGATGTAGGCGTTATACTGATCCTTTATCTCCGCAGGTACCAGGTCGCTTACCGCGCCGGCGGAAAGAGCGCCGTTCTCGAGGGTGCCGTAAATGACGTCGCCGCCCAGCTTGCCGGCCTCAACAGCCTCCATGCAGGAGCCTACCATGGCGGAGTTGTCCGTCACCTGGGAGCCTATGATGCATTCGTTCTGGCCCAGCAGGTCAGCAGGCTGCGCTATGTCGAATACCTTTACGCTGCCCTGTGCGGCGTTGTACTCGTCTATGGCCTGACGTGCGCCGGAGTCAACGGCGGAAGCGTCGCCGAAGAATACGTCGGCTCCCTTGTCAATCATGGCCTTGGCGAACTCGATGCCCTTGTCGCTGGCGGAGAAGGAGTTGGAGTATACGATATCCAGAGTAGTTGCCGTCTTGCCGGCCTTCTCTGCTACGTATGCGGCGGCCTCCTTATAGCCCTCGTACTTGCCCTTGGTGGTGTCCAGCTCCATGCCGCCGATAAAGGCGATGGTGCCGGTCTCGGTCATAAGGCCCGCCAGAGCGCCGGCGATCCAGCCTATCTGTGTGGCGTTGGGCAGCAGGGAGGATACGTTGCCGTTCTCGGCCTTGGCGGGGGTATCGGCAGCGCCGTTGAGCAGGGCGAAAGCGATGTCGGGATACTCTGCGGCAGCCTGCAGTACGGCGTCGGTGTACTGATTGCCGGGAGCATAGATCATATCGTAGCCCAGAGTGCAGTAGGAATCGATAGTGTCAAAGTATGCGGACTGTTCAATGCTGTCGGATACGGCGGTTTCCCAGCCGTGCTTCTCTGCGGCGTCCATCATGGCGTTGTAGCAGGACATGCCCCAGCCGCCATCGGAAATGCTGGAGTCGCAGATCATGGCTACTTTGTATACCTTGCCGTCCTT
>ENA-ORRN01000461-ORRN01000461.1-human-gut-metagenome-genome-assembly--contig:-NODE-461-length-32553-cov-4.480122_pt1 | contig 32553 bp, 28 predicted proteins | sample MGYA00242174_ERZ509132 | MGnify/ENA primary metagenome ERZ509132 (study PRJEB26280, sample SAMEA2338671) | human gut metagenome | biome: human gut; feature: human-associated habitat; material: faeces... | reverse complement strand
AGGAAAATACCATTAAAATATTCTAAAGAGTAATATTTTTTAATATAACTGAATAAAATTATGCGAGGAGAAGATTATATGAAGAAAAAAATTATTATTATTAGTATTTTAGTTGTTGTAGTTGTGGTTTTATTATTAATTCCTAAGGATGTTTATAAAAAAATATTTAAGAAAGATAATTCGATTAAAAATAATGTTACTGAAGAATTAGTATATGAAACTTTATTTGTTAAAAATGATAAAGACTGTTTAGTTGGTATTAAGGTTGGGGTTAAAAAACTAGAAGAAGATGGAATAGCTCAAAAATGGGATTTACTAACTAAAAATGTTTCAAGTTTACCTAGTGGTTATACATCGCCTATTAATGTAAGTGCTGTACTATATAGTCATGTGGTAGAAAATAATAGTTTAGTCTTAAATGTTAGCGAAGATTTTATTAAATCTGACGGTAGAAGAGCTATTGAATGTCTTGCTTGGAATTACTGTAATGATCAAATTAAAGAAGTGGTTGTAAAGGTTGATGACAAAATAATAGATGAAGTTGGCGATTTTTATTTCAGTAGAATTACTAAAGAAATGGGAACAAACTTTACATATGAAGCCAAGGATTTGTTTGAGTCTAGTTACCTAACAGTTGTATATTATGAGAATGATACAATTAGACCTGTTACTTACTTTTTTGATGACACTAAAAACATTTATGATTATGCGATTGCGAAAATGCTTAAAAATGAACAAGAATTAGTTGAATTAGTGAATGCAAAAGGTTATACATATGAAGTTAATGATACCGAACTTGTAATTAACCTAAGTTATGGCGGTAGCTTTAGTGATGAAATGAAACAAACAATTCTTGAGACTGTTAAGTTAAACTTTAAACTTAGTGGACTTTCCGTAAATGGTAGTGATGCGGTGATGCTTAAAGAATCATTTGTAGGTGAGAAAACAGAATAACTTTAGGAATTATTTTCTAAAGTTTTTACCTTTTGTTTTTACCTTTTTTATGATAAAATATTATAGGTGATGTTATGAAAATACTATTTGGTACGAGCAATGCTCATAAAATTCAAGAAGTAAAAGATATTTTTAGAGAAAAAAAACTAGATGTTGAATTATTATCATTAAAGGATATGGAAAAACAATATGATGAACCGATAGAAGATGGTAAAACTTTCTTAGATAATGCGGTAATCAAGGCGAAATACTATTATGAAAAATATCACATGACAGTGATAGCTGATGATTCAGGACTTGAAGTTGATGCTTTAAATGGTATGCCAGGAGTGTTCTCAGCCCGTTATGCTAGTACTACCACTCATAATGCATCATCAAGTGATAATCGAAAAAAACTACTTAAGGAACTTGAAAATGTAGATAATCGAGATGCACACTTTACTTGTGTGGTTGTATACTTTGATGGGGCTAATCTCGTATCATCTACAGGTTATGTTAATGGGGTTATTACAACTAAAGAAATTGGTGATAATGGATTTGGCTATGACAGTTTATTCTATTTACCATCATTTGGTAAAACTATGGCTGAAATAGATGAAATTGAAAAAAACAAAGTAAGTCATCGAGGTAATGCGGTTGATAGCCTTCTTAATATTTTGACAAAAAAGCATATTATTTTATCATAATCAAGCATTAAAATTGCAATTTTGGGTGTAAAATGGTATAATATTAATGAATTTAAGGTGCGAAAGGAGGGACCAAGACAATGCCAAAGACTATCGTTAGAGAAAACGACACATTAGATGAAGCTTTAAAAAGATTTAAACGTGACGTTTCTAGATCCGGTACCCTTGTTGAAGCACGTAAGCGTCAACATTATATGAAACCTAGCGATGTACGTAAAGAAAAAAGACGTGCAGCACGCAAAGTAGGTAATCGTCACTAATTTTTTTGCTTATATCAAAAAAACTACTCTAGCTTATAATCCTATAGGTTAGAGTTTTTATTAAAAATGGAGGATTTATGAAAAAAATAATTTATTTCTTAATAATGTTAATAACTATTATTAGTTTCACTGGTTGTGGTGGAAATGATGATGGTACTAAACACAAGATAACTTTTGCAGATGAAAATGCAAATGTTATTGAAACCATTAACATAAAAAAAGGTGATTCCGTAAAATATCCAGAAATAACTAACCAAGAAGAAGGTTATAATTATAGTTGGAGTGCCTCACTTGATGAAATTAAAAATACTGAGAGTGATTTATTCGTTATGGTTGCTAAAACAGTTGCGAAAAAGGTAACAAAATACTATATCGATGATAAAGTAATAAAAGAAAGTACAGTTGGTTATTTTGATGAAGTAGAAGAACCAATTGTTCCTACAAAATATGCTAATTATAGTTGGGAAAGACATATCGAAAAACGTGATGGTACTTATTATGAAAGTTATTCATTAAAGTATGAATATGCATCATTTTCAATTACTTACTGTGATGGTAACGAAGAATTAGAATTAGAGCCTAAAAGCTTTGTTTATGGTACAGGAGTTACACTTCCTATATATAATAAGGAAGGTATGGTTTTTGTAGGTTGGTTTTTATCTGATATTTCCATGACTAGATATACGGAAATTGATGGTGATACTGATCATCGCGTTAGACTATATGCTCGTTTTATAAGTGTTGAACCTGAAAATATTTTATCACTTGGTGAATATACGTATCAATTTGAATCACTTCAAAGAATAACATCTCAAGGCTACCCTAATGCGATTACTACTAACCCTGTGATTCCAGCGGCTGCTCCTCAAGGTCTAACAAACTATTTTTGGACTAGTGAAGATCCTAGCATTGCTTTTTTTACTGGTGAATATGGTTCAATTAGAGGTATAAGAGAAGGATATACAATTATTACAGGTACTAATAAACTTGATCCTAATATTATTGTTAAAGGCATCATTCATGTTACCGCAAACGGCATTGAAATGGCAACGCTAGAAGAAGCAAATCACAGAGAACTTTGTGAAGTAACCTTTGTGGATAGCGATAACACGATAATTTACAAACAAAAAGTAGTTAAAGGTGATCATGTTATTCCGCCTACTCCACCAGTACATGAAGGTAAAGCTTTTAATGGTTGGGATCATTCTTTATACGATATTAGAGAAGATACAACAATTATGGCAACATATACTGTTGGAACTAATAAATATGCTGGTAAAAAAATTGCGATAATCGGTGATAGTATTTCTACATATTATAGTATTATTCCATCATGGTTTAGATTTTTTTATCCATACCCATCTGGCGATATCTATGATTATTACCAAACATGGTGGATGGGAGTTATTAACCGACTTGGTGGTAGTATGTTCATGAATAACTCATATTCAGGTAGTTTCGTATCAGATGGTTCATCATCCGCATCAACTAGTGATGGAAGACTTGCTGAACTTGTTATTAATGGTGAAAAGCCTGATGTAATTATTATCTTTATGGGTACCAATGATATTGGATCTGGTGTTGCTAGTTATAAATTTAGTTCAGAATACATAACAATGCTTAAAAAAGTAAAGGAATTATGTCCAAATGCTGAACTTGTATTATGCTCACTTCCTACAGGTGTATTATATTCTAGTGCTATGCAAAATGATTATTTAAATGTAATTAAATCATGTGCTAATGATTATAATGCAACCCTAGTTGATTTAACTAGCGTAAATCTCACAAATGATCTTATTGATAGAGTTCACCCTACAAAAAGTGGTATGAAACTTATTGCTGATAAAATAGTCGAAGTAATGCTCGGATAATATAAAAATGGTTAAACATTAATTTGTTTAATCATTTTTATAATGTAAAAAACTTGACAAAGTTTCCATAATCGACTAAAATGGAATATGATTCCAGAAAGGACGGGATTTAAATGTATTTAAATAGAACAATTGAAAAGACAATTAAGGAATTATCTAGCCAATTTCCAGTAATCGTTGTTTCAGGTGCTAGACAAGTAGGTAAATCAACACTACTACAAATGATAAAAAATGATAATATGAAATATGTTACATTAGATGATTTAGATGCGAGAAGCTTGGCACTATCTGATCCAAAATATTTTCTTGAACAATACGGATATCCGCTTTTAATTGATGAAATTCAATATGCACCAATTCTTCTAAATTATATTAAAATTATTGTTGATGAAGAAAAAATGAATAATCTCAAAAATAACTTGCTAGTTAGGCCTTTATTTTGGTTAACTGACTCACAACAGTTTGAAATAATGAAAGGTGTTAGTGAGTCTCTTGCAGGGCGAATTGGTGTGCTAAATCTATATTCTATGTCGTTAGATGAAATTGAAAAAAATGATGGTGAAATATTTTCACCACAAATTGAAAGTTTAAAAAAGAAAAAAAGTCCAAAGATAATTGAAAGAAAACAAATTTTTAATTATATTTTTAACGGAGGTATGCCGGATATTATAACTGGGGCCACAAAAAGAAATGCATATTTTTCATCATACCTTAATACTTATATAGAAAGAGATGTTAAGCAACTTATAAATGCTCAAAAAACAATTGAATTTTATAATTTTATGCAATCTATTGCGGTTAGAACAGCACAAGAATTAAATTATTCAGTCATTTCAAAAGAAATTGGAGTGGATTTAAAAACAATTAAGAATTGGATTAGTATATTAGAGACTTCAGGAATAATTTATTTACTTCAACCATATTATTCAAATGTGTCTAATCGCATTACCAAATCGCCAAAACTATATTTTATGGATACTGGTCTATGCAGTTATTTAGCTAAATATCAATCAGCGGAAACCCTTGAATTTGGAGCTCTTTCTGGTGCCATCTTTGAAACCTATGTAGTAAGTGAAATTATTAAGAATTTTTCTAATAATGGTATAGACCCTAAAATGCATTTGTATTATTACCGTGATAAAGATCAAAAAGAAATTGATTTAATATATGCTGATGGTAACACATTATATCCAATTGAAATAAAAAAAGGAATTAGCCCAAGTAGTCCAGATAAGAATTTTTGCGTAATTAACAAATATTCAAATAATATTGGTAATGGCATTATTTTATGTTTAACAAAAACTTTACAACCAATTAAAGGTAATTGTTGGCTTTGCCCAATTGAGTATATTTAGGCGTTTATACCCTTTTTCTTCTATTTTGAGATGATTCTTCATATAATATATTGGTGAATAAATTGAAAAAGATTAACATTTACAAAACAAAACTATATGTGTATGATTGCCATAAACTAATTATAAACAATTATCATAAAATTATAACATATTTAGATGATTTAATAGTTATCGATAATTACCATATAAAGGGCGAAAACTTGCAAATTTTAAAAATTGATGAAGTAAATGTTGAAATACTGGGTGAACTTCATGAAATTAAAATGGTTGAACAAAATAATAAATCTTAGATACTATGTTGAAATGCCATATGATAATTTTCTTGATGCTCAAAAAATTAAAATGCATAATATATCAAGAAAAGAAGATATGGTAACTTTTACAACCAATAAAAAAGGAATACTCGCCTTAAATGATCTTAATGAAAATATTAAAGTTATAGATAGAAAACAGAAATTAATTAAAAGTTTATTTGTTATTCATTTACCTACAACAATAAGCATATTTTTAATATTTGTCCTATTACTAATTTCTAGTAAATATGTAAGAGAAATTACTTTTGATAATCCTGATTATTATGATTACGAAGTCTATCAAACGGTTAATGAACATTTGATTAAAAAAGGACCTTTTTATGAATTAGATATAGATTTAAATGATTTAGGAAGAATACTTAGAACCACATACCAACAGTACGCTTATATTGGAATTAAAAAAACAGGAGCGAAATTAATTATTGAAATTGCTACTCAAGAAGTACCTGATGTAACAAAACAAAACGATAATACACCTGGTGATATTATCGCAAAGTATGATGCATATATTGAAGGTATCGAAGCAAAAAAAGGTGCTGTTGTTGTAATGACAAGTCAAAGTGTTAAAAAAGGTAGTTTACTTATTAGTGGTAATGTTAATTATAAAATTAATCCAAGTGATTTAACTAAACTTGTGAGAGCCGAAGGCCTTATACTAGGTAGAGTTGCCGAATATAAGGAATATGAAATCAAAAAAGAAAACTATATTTACGACTATTCAAGTAACGTTAAAAAATATTATGAATTAAATCTATTTGGCAGAATCATTAAGACTAAAAATAATATTCTAAGTAATGGCTATAAACGAAAAACTGAACTTTTAAATTTGTTTAAATTAATTAATATACATAAGGTAGAAGAATATGAGGAAGTAAAGTTATTAATCACATATGATGAAAAAAATGCATTATCTTATGCAAAAAGTAAAATATACTTAGATTTTAATCTGTCTAAAATTTCAACAAAAGAATATGTTGAAAGTATTGAACTAATTAAAAAAGTAGAATATGATGATAGTTATTCATTTATCTTTTTAGTTAAATATTTGCGAAATATAGGAGAATTTAAAAAATATGATTAGGAAAAAATCACTAATTATATTTTGATAATATATTGAGCAAATTCTTTGATGATTAATTATTTCAAAATGTTTTTTGAACAAGTTTAACAGTGAATAACGCAAATTTCGATAGTAGTTCTCCTGTTCAAAATGTTGAAATTTATTTAAATGAATATAATGAAACTAAATAAGTATTAATAATACTGTTAAGTTAATTTGCAGTGATGGAGGATTTATTTAGTTACCTTAATATATGAGTTGGCTATTTATGATATTAAACCTCCTAATGTCTCATATGTTCCGACATTTAAAATTGAAGCAAGTGGAGGGAATAAAATACAACCCACAGCTGAAGAATGTGAAATTTTAAGAGAAGTTGCATATGAAGTTGTCTATAATCTTGACTTATCAATGTTTAACTAAATAACACAAAAATCTCTAGTTCGAACTAGAGGTTTTTGTTATTAGTGCTTTATTTAATTTATAAATATCGGTGTTGTCGATTTTTTTATCTAATTCTATGTTGATACTTGATTTTATAAAGTACTTAACATAAGTAGAAGTATGACCAGTTGTACGATATAGTGAATCGGTAATTTCGGTCGTTTCGTCGGCATATTTTAGACCGCCAGTTTCATGGTCTGCGGTAACTATTAAGCAGTAATTAGTTTGATTACTGAAGTAATCTAGCCCAATTTGAACGGCATCGCTAAAGTTGTCAAGATACTCCATCATCTTAAGAATATTGTTGCTATGACTTTTTTTATCTATGTGTGCGCCTTCAATCATTAGGAAATAACCGTTTGGGAAATTTCTTTCTAAGTACTCGACCGCAAAGCTTGTTAACGCTTGGAGAGTTGGATTAATGGTATCATTATCAGCTTTATTACTGACATGATCAAAGGTTCCAATGATTTTATCACTCGTGTTATTTAAATTATTTAATTCTTGGGTGGTAGTGCACACATTATATCCGGCTTTCTTAAAGGCTTGATGGTAACTTTGGTACGTGCTAAGACCTGCTCCTAAAAAGAGGTCAACTTTACTTGTTAGTTGCGTATTAATAATGTCTTTAGTATCCCCACGGTTATTTGCGTGTGCACTAAATGAGGCTGGAGTGGCTCCTGAAAGTGAATCAGTAGTAACTATTCCAACGCCTTTACCTTGTGCTTTTGCATATTCACTAATTGTTTCAAGACTCTTTTTATTGTGCATTGCAATTTCACCATTTGATACTTTTTTGCCTGTTGAAAGAGCGGTTGCGGCAGCGGCACTATCAGTAGGTGAAAAAATTGCTTGTGAAAATGTTGAAACATATCCATTTTCAAGTGAAGAAAATGACATTTCTTTATCGTAATATTTTTCAGTTACTTTAATGTGATTTTCACCCATACCATCACCGATAAAAAGAATTACCTTACTTGCTTTACCATCGTAATTGCTATAGTCTTTAAGCACACTTATATTGTTTCGATATAATAGAAAACTACTAAAAATGATACCTAAATATAGAATTACGATTAAAAATAATAATAAATAATTAGTAAATATTCTTTTATTTTTCATTGGTTTTACCTCACAAAAATTTAAATATTATTAAATAATATATCATTAATCTATAAAAAATTCAAATTAATTGATATAAATAAGAAAAAATATACTAAAACATAGAATTTTATTCGCTTTTATTTTGACAGTTGAAACATTTTGTGCTATAATAAGATGTTAATTATAATGGAGTATTATTACAAAAAAGACGTCAATGAAAGATGGTGATAGTATGATGTCTATGGAAAAATTTGTGAATTATTTAAAACAGTATGGATTTGTCTACCAAGGTAGTGAAATTTATGGTGGCTTATCAAATTCATGGGATTTTGGTCCACTTGGAGTTGAATTAAAGAATAACATCAAGAAAGCTTGGTGGAAAGCCTTTGTCCAATCTTCACCTAATAATGTTGGACTTGATGCCGCAATTCTTATGAATCCTGAAACTTGGGTTGCGAGTGGCCATGTTGGTGGCTTTAGTGATCCACTTGTAGACTGTAAAAATTGTGGAACTAGACACCGTGCTGATAAATTAATTGAAGATGCCACAAATGGTGATGTTACTGGTGATGGATGGGATAATGATAAATTATACAATTATTTAGTTGAACATAAAATTCCATGTCCTAATTGTGGAAGCACTAATTTTACAACTATTCGTAAATTTAATTTAATGTTTCAAACTCACATTGGTGTAGTTGATGACAGTAAGAGTTTAGTTTACCTAAGACCAGAAACAGCTCAAGGCATATTTGTTAATTTTAAAAATGTACAAAGAACCTCACGTAAAAAAGTACCATTTGGAATTGGTCAAATAGGTAAAAGTTTTAGAAATGAAATTACTCCGGGAAACTTTATTTTCCGTATTCGTGAATTTGAACAAATGGAACTTGAATTTTTCTGTAAACCTGGAACAGATTTAGAATGGTTTAATTATTGGCGTACTTTCTGTTTGGATTTCTTAACTAATTTAGGACTTCGTAAAGAGCTAATTCGAACTAGAGATCACGACAAAGAAGAATTATGCTTTTATTCTAAAGCAACTACGGATATTGAATTTAAATATTTCTTTGGTTGGGGTGAATTATGGGGTATAGCTGATAGAACTGATTACGACTTACGTGTTCATCAAGAACATTCAGGAGAAAATCTTGAATACTTAGACCCAGAAACTAATCAAAAATATTTACCATATGTTATTGAACCAAGCCTAGGTGTTGAAAGATTACTTTTAGCTGTCCTTACAAGCGCCTATGAAGAACAACAATTAGAAGATGGTGATACGCGTGATGTTTTACATTTAGACCCAAGACTTGCACCAGTGAAGGTTGCGGTTTTACCACTTGTTAATAAACTAAACGATAAAGCAACTGAACTTTATCAAATGCTTTCTCAAGAATTTGTTTGTGAATATGATACAAGCGGTAAGATCGGTAAAAGATATCGTCGTCAAGATGCAATTGGTACACCTTATTGTGTAACTGTGGATTTTGATACTTTAGAAGATAATATGGTAACTGTTCGTAATCGTGATACAATGGAACAAGAACGTATCGCAATTAATGATTTAGTAAATTATTTTAATACACATCTTAAATAACTATTTACAAGGAGGAATGGGATGATATCTAGTGCAACTACTAGGAAGGTAATTGAAGCTACTGATATAGTTGAAGTAGTTGGCGAATATGTAAGCCTTAAGAAAAAAGGAACTAGTTATTTTGGCTTATGTCCCTTTCATGATGACAAAAATCCATCAATGTCGGTTAGTGGTGAGAAAAAGATCTTTAATTGTTTTAGCTGTAATACCAAAGGTAATGTAATTTATTTTGTATCCAAATACGAAAATATTTCAATGGAACAAGCAACAATTAAACTTGCGAAAAGAGCAGGAATCAAAATAGAAGATGCCATAAGTACTCAAAATGAAAAAACCACACGGTTACTACGAGTGATGGAAGAAGCATATAATTTTTATCGCTTTTATTTATATAATAGTGATGAAGGTAAAGTGGCTCTTGCTTATTTAAAAGCTAGAGGCATAGATGATGATATAATTAAAAAACATAAAATAGGATTGGCTCCCAAAAATCTAGATTATTTGCATCAGGCCTTAAATCGTAAACAAATTACAACCCTTGATCAAATCGAATTAGGACTTGTGAAAGATGTAAATGGCAAAGTTCATGATATTTTTAGAAATCGTATTATGTTTTCAATAACTAATGCCTCAGGTCAAATTGTCGGTTTTAGTGGTCGTATTTATGAAAAAAGTGATCAGGCGAAGTACATTAATTCTACTGAAAATGCTTTATTTCATAAAGGCGAAATTTTATATAACTATGATCAAGCAGCTCGTGAGGCTAGAAAAAAGAATCAAATATTTCTATTTGAGGGCTTCATGGATGTAATTGCCTGTGAAAAAGCAGGATTAAATAATGCGGTCGCGTCAATGGGCACGGCCATGACAAGTGAACATGTAAAAATGTTAACACAAATAACAAAAAATATTGTATTGTTTTTCGATGGTGATGAGGCTGGTATTAAAGCGATGAAACGTTCTGCCCAAATGCTTGCAAGGAATCGTATTATTCCAAATGCAGTATTATTACCAGATGATTTAGACCCTGATGAATATATTGCGAAATATGGCACCGATAAATTCAATGGGTATGTCCTAGGTAATATGAAAAATGTTTACCTTATTTTATATGAACTTGCATATAAGAATGTTTATTTGGAAGATTTTATGAGCGTTGAAACTTTTAAAAAGCAAGTATTTGATTTTATAAAACTTGCAAATAGTGATGTTATAACGTCATATTTTATAAATAGACTTTCAGAAGACTTAAAAATAGATGTTGACTTAATTAAATCAGATTTAAATGCATATAAACCATATAACGATACTTATGATTATAATCAAGTTTATATGAATGAACCGGTAAAAAAAGTAGAAACTATAAATGTGCAAAAAAAGAAAAATGTAAAAGTAACCTCTAGTGTTATTATGGCATATCAAACCGTTATTAAGCAAGCGGTCTTTTCCAAAGAGGCTCTTAGTATATTCTTTGAGGCTTTAACAACAACAGATGGTTTGCGTTTTCCTGGCAGTGAACTTGCGGGTGAATTTGATTTGTTGTACGTTTTAAGTAACTATTATAATGAAAATCCTACAAAAGAGGGAATAGGAATTGACTTACTTTATGAAATGTTAAATGATAAACCTAGTTCTCTAAAACTAGCTAAAAAGATAATGGATAATAAATTCATTTTAGCAGATAGCGAACAAATGCTAAATGATAGTATTATGGCTATCAACAAATACTTTAAGAAACAAGATAATATTGCTTCATATAATGCGACAATACTATCTAAAAATGAAGAAGAACGAAAGAAAAACATGCATGAATTTATAGAAATAAGCAAATCCCAGAAGAAAATAATAAAGGAGGATATGTAATGTTAGACGAATTACTATATAAAGATCAGCTAGAAGCAATGAAAGAGTATGCAAAAAAGAAACAATATATTCCGCTTTCCAAAATTAATGAGATTCTTGATAACCCGTCTGAAGAATTAATGGATGATGTGGTTGAATATCTTGAAAGTTGTGATATTGAAGTAACTAGAGACAGTGAAGAAGTGCCTGATGATGAGGCTCTACTTACTGAAGAAGCGGATGATGACTTTGAGGCTTTTATTGATGATGTTGAAAATGATGAAGAACTAGAAGAACTAACATCTGCTGTTGAAAGTGAAATTAAAGTTTCTGATTTTGAGGACTTTGTTCCGACTTCACATCAAGCTGATGATCCTGTTAAAATGTATTTACGCGATATTGGTCAAATTGAATTACTTACCATAACTCAAGAATCTGAGTATGCTAGAACAGTTCAAGAAGGTATTATGTGTAAGGAAAAGATTGAGGCTTATCGTAAACAAGGTAAAGAAATATCACCTAAAGAGCTTGAAGAATTAAATGAAAAAATTCGCATGGGGGATGAAGCTCGTGATATTTTAATTGAATCAAACTTAAGGCTAGTCGTTTCGATTGCTAAAAAGTATTTTGGTCGTGGTCTTCCATTTCTTGATTTAATTCAGGAAGGAAATATGGGCTTAATTAAAGCAGTTTATAAGTTTGACCCAACTAAAGGATTTAAATTTTCAACTTATGCAACATGGTGGATTAGACAATCAATTACTAGAGCGATTGCTGACCAAGGTCGTACAATCCGTATCCCTGTTCATATGGTGGAAACAATTAATAAATTAGGACGTACTACTAGAAGATTAACGCAAGAGAAACGTCGTGAACCAACACCTGAAGAAATCGCCGCAGAAATGAAGATTTCCGTTGAAAAGGTACAACAAATTCAACGTATTGCTCAAGAGCCAATTTCTTTTGACTCAACTGTAGGTGAAGAAGACGATTCTAGCCTAGGTGATTTTATCGCTGATACTGAAGGTCAAAATCCACTTGAATATACTCAATACCAAATATACCGTGAGGAAATCGATGCAGTTTTACAAACTTTAACTCCACGTGAAGAAAAGGTAATTAGACTTCGCTATGGTTTAGACGATAATCATCCACGTACACTTGAAGAAGTAGGCCGTGAGTTTGGCGTAACAAGAGAAAGAATTCGTCAAATTGAAGCCAAAGCCATAAGAAGACTTCGCCATCCTTCACGCTTAAAGAGACTAGAACGTCATCGTACTAAGTAATGCTATCGAAACGCTTAGCAAGAGTATTAGATTTTATTGGTGAAAATGATTTAGTTGCCGATGTTGGTACTGACCATGGATATCTTTTAGAATCTTGTTTGAATGACAAACATGTTAAGTTTGTTCAAGGTATTGAAAATAAAAAAGGTCCTTTTGATAGGGCCTTCTCTAATTTAAGTAAGTATATTGAAGATGGAACAGCGGTTTTATCATTAAGTGATGGTTTAACTGAACTTGATCCTTCCATTAATACGGTAGTAATTGCTGGTATGGGGGGAGAACTAATAGCAAAAATATTAGAAAATGACATTGAAAAAGCTAAAAGACTGGATAAATTAATTTTGGAAGCTAATTCGCGAGTATTTGAACTAAGACAGTTTTTATCAAAAAATCATTTTGAAATTATTGAAGAAGCAATTGTATATGACCATTCTAAATATTATGAAATTATACAAGCAAAATATAATGAAAATTCTCTTGAGTTATCCACAAAATCATGCTTTTTTGGTCCGAAACTAATGAAACATCAAAGTGCTGATTTTAAGGATAAATGGAATAAAAAATTAGCGGAAATTAATGAAATTCTTAAAGAATGTCCATATCTAAAAACTTTAAATGATGTAAAAATAATTATTGAGGAGGTATTAGATGACAAAAGTATCTAATATAACTAACTATTTACTAGAAAAATATCCTATAAATCTTGCTTCTAACTTTGATCTTGGCAAGGTTGGACTACAATTTGGTAGTATGGACCACGAAGTGAAAAAAGCAATGATTGCGTTAGATGGTTCCACTCCAGTTGTAGAAGATGCCATAGCTCAAGGCGTTGACCTATTAATCACGCATCACCCCTTTATGTTTAATAGTCTTTCAAATTTAAATTACGATAATCCTTTAACCAAACGCATATGCCTTGTTATTAAAAACGAACTAAATGTATTTGCGATGCACACCAATTTTGATGTTGCGGTCGAAGGAATGAATGAAATTTTAGCCGATATTTTAGGCCTTGAAAATATTAAAAGCGATCAAAGTGAAATTGATAATAATGCCTTTTTAAGATATGGTACGGTTGTGCCAATGCCGTTAAGTGAATTTGCGAATGTAGTGAAAACTAAATTTGGAGAATCTCATATTAGGATTGTAGGAGATGACAACAAGATTATTAAAAAAGTTGGCATCATCGGCGGAGGAGGTAGTTTTGATTTATATAAGGCTGCACTTCATGGTTGTGATGTCTTTATTACGGGTGAAATTAGACACAATCATGCTTTAGATGCACTTGATTTGAAAATTGCTTTAATAGAAGTAAGTCATAGTGTTGAACGTTTATTTAGGGAAAAAGTAAGAAAGATGCTAATTGAAAAATTCCCTGATGTAACATTCGTTTATTCTGAAAAAGATGTCGATCCATTTCATTAAAATAGAAAAAGTAGATAGAAGTGATTACTCCTATCTACCTTTTTTTGTTAATAAACTATTCTTCAACGATTGCGCCCATAGGACATGCTTCTTGACAAGCACCACAGTCGATGCATTGGCTTTCATCAATTTTGTAGATGTCGCCTTCAGAAATGCATTGAACTGGACATTCACTAGCACAAGTGCCACATGCGATGCAAGTATCTGTAATTACTCTTGGCATATTTAGTTCCTCCGTATATATAAATATCACTAATAATTATAGTATATTCTACTTTTTTTTGCAACAATAAGACAATTAATCTTTCATATAACTTGCTTAAAAAATTAAATTTTGCTATAATTACATTAGTTTTTAAAGGAGGAATTGACAGTATGTTAGCTTGGTATTTTGTCTTAATAATTGGTGTTGTTTGCCTAGTTGTTGGCTTTATCATCGGTTTCTTTGTAATTAGACATGTGTTTAATAAACAATTACAAGATAATCCGCCAATTAACCGTGATATGATTCGTGCTATGTTTATGGAAATGGGTCGTAAACCATCTGAAAAAGATATTAACCGTGTAATGAATCGCATGGATCAATATAAGGATAAAAAATAGGACTTGCTTCGAGCAAGCCTTTTTAAATATCTTTTTTCTCAAAAAGTTTAGTTTTCTTTTCGGTATGTTTTATTAATCTTTTAATATTTGGAATGTGACTGATGTATAAAGCAACTACGCCTACACCTAGGACAATGGTGAACACTAAATCGTGTTTTCCAAATACGGGGATAAATGATGCTAGAAAAGCAGCAGTAATAGCAGATAATGAACTAAGGGAAATATAGCGTTTCCATATAAATACAAGTGCGAACACGGTAAAAGCTATAATGAATACTACTGGATTGTATGCTGCAACAATACCGGCACAACATGAAACTCCTTTTCCCCCTCTAAAGTTGGCAAAAATAGGAAAAAGATGACCGATTAATGCGACAACTCCATAGATTAAAGGATGAATTTTAAGAACCATCCAATCTAGGGTGTAATCTAAAAGACCTATTCTAAATAATAAGATTACAATTCCAGCTTTTAGAGCATCAAATATGAAAACGAGTAATCCATATTTGAATCCCAAAACTCGAAGAACATTGGTTGCTCCCATATTTTTACTGCCATAATCTCTTATATCAATTCCTTTAAATAGTTTGCTCACAATTAAAGCCCAAGGAATTGATCCCAGTAAATATGATACTATTAATAGGAAGATTGGAACTACTATTCCCATTGTAATCACCTCGCTAAATATTATACTTTTTTTAAGGAAAAAATACTTGTTTTTTACTTTAAACTTTATAAAAAAATAATTTGTCGTAATTTGTAATATTTAAAAAGAATAAGTAAAATCTATGTTTTTTGAAACATTTTGCTTGCGCAATTTGGTTAATTATGGTATAATAAGAAAGTAGATAAAAGAAAGGGTGATAATATGGCTAGTACAAAGGGCGCTCCTGTATATGATGAAAGTTCGATTCAGGTCTTGCAAGGACTTGAGGCAGTGCGTAAAAGACCAGGCATGTATATTGGGTCAACAGATGCAAGGGGACTACATCATTTGGTATGGGAAATAGTAGATAATGCGATTGACGAAGCATTATCTGGCTATGGTAATAAGATAATTGTTAATATTCATCCTGATAATAGTATTGAGGTAATTGATAACGGACGTGGTATTCCTACTGGTATCCACAAAACTGAAAAACTTCCAACTCCACAAGTTATTTTTAATACACTTCATTCTGGTGGTAAATTTGATCCTAATGGTGGTTATAAAGTATCTGGTGGTTTGCACGGCGTTGGTTCAAGTGTTGTTAATGCTTTGAGTGAATGGCTAACTGTTACAATTTACCGTGATGGAAAAATCTATAATCAAACTTACCGTAATGGTGGTAAGGTTATTGAAAAGCCTAAAAATCTTGGAGACACAAGAAGAACTGGGTCAACAATTCATTTCAAACCAGATCCTAAGATTTTTTCATCAACAATTTTTGATTATAAAACCATTGCTAATAGATTAAAGGAATCTGCTTTCTTAATTAAAGGCTTAAGAATTGAACTAAATGACTTACGTTCTGGTAAATCTGATGTATTCCATTATGAAAATGGAATTGTTGAATTTATTAAATCTTTAATTGAAGGTAAAAAGCCTATACATGAGCCTGTTTTCTTCACAGGGACTGTATCAAAGATAATGGTTGAGGTAGCAATTCAATATTGTAGTGAATTCTATGGCGAAAATATTTTATCTTTTGTTAACAATATTCGTACTAAGGATGGCGGTACTCATGAAGTAGGATTTAAAACTGCTTTAACAAGAGCATTTAATGAACATGCTAGAATGATTGGCGCATTGAAAGATAAAGATCCAAATATTGAAGGACCATTGATTAGACAAGGCTTAACCGCAATCATTTCGATTAGAGTTCCTGAGGATTTATTGCAATTTGAAGGACAAACAAAAAATAAACTAGGTACAGCCGAAGCTAAAAATGCGGTCGAACAAGTTGTCTATGACCAATTTAAATCATTTATGGCTGAAAATGGCCAAATATCAAATACTCTTGTTAATAATGCGGTTAAGGCGGTTAAGGCTCAAGAAGCAGCCCGTAAAGCTATTGATGATTACAGGCAAATTTCTAAAAAGATTTCGAAACCTGCTAACCTAATAGGTAAATTAACTCCTGCTCAAGAGCGTGATCCAAGAATTAATGAATTATTCCTTGTCGAAGGTGATTCTGCCGGTGGTTCAGCTAAGAGTGGTCGAGACCGTAGTTTCCAAGCTATACTACCACTTCGTGGTAAAGTTTTAAATACCGCTAAAACAAGACTTGAAGAAGTAATGAAAAATGAAGAAATTGTTTCCATAATAAATGCGGTTGGTGCTGGTTTTGGTAAAGATTTCGATATTGCTAAATCTAATTATCGTCGTGTCATTATTATGACAGATGCCGATACCGATGGTGCACACATTCAGACATTACTACTTACATTCTTTTTCCGTTATATGAAGCCACTTTTAGAAAATGGTTATATTTATATTGCGACTCCACCACTATATAAGATTTCAAGTAAAAATGGTGTTCAATATGCATGGACAGACGAAGAACTTAGAGAAAAAATAGGTAACTTAAAAAATGTACAAATCCAACGTTATAAAGGGTTAGGTGAAATGAATGCCGAACAATTATGGGAAACTACTATGGATCCTGCCAAGCGTACATTAATTCAAGTTGAAATGGGTGATGAGGATGATGCAGAAGCAAAAATGAATGTTCTTATGGGTGATGATGTTGAACCTCGTCGTGAATGGATTGAAAATAACGTTGTCTTTGACTATGAAGATGATGGCTTTACATTGGAGGAAGTAGATACCGATGAATAGTGGAAAAAGTAATATAACAAGTAAAATTAATAGATTTGCAACAGAAACTTTATTGAAACAAAACTTTGAAGACATTATGGGTGACCGTTTTGGTAGGTATTCAAAATATATTATTCAAGATCGTGCTTTACCCGATGTAAGAGATGGTTTAAAGCCTGTTCAAAGACGTATCCTTTTCGCAATGTATAAACTAGGACTTTTCAACAATAAGCCACATAAGAAAAGTGCTCGTATTGTTGGTGACGTAATAGGTAAATATCACCCACATGGCGATACTGCGGTTTATGATGCAATGGTAAGAATGTCTCAAGACTTTAAAATTTTATTACCACTAATTGACATGCACGGTAATAATGGTAGTATTGATGGTGACCCCGCTGCCGCAATGCGTTATACGGAGGCTAGACTAAGCAAATATGCTGAGTTATTACTGGAAGACTTAAATAAGAAAACAATTCCTTTTATGCCTAACTTTGATGACGAAGAACTAGAACCAGTTGTTCTTCCCGCTAAATTTCCTAATATAATTATTAATGGTGCGAATGGTATTTCAGCTGGTTATGCAACGGAAATTCCCCCACATAATCCAGGTGAAATTCTTGATGCTTGCATTTTGCGTATGACTAATCCTAATTGTACGCTTGACGAAATATTAAATATTGTCAAAGGACCTGACTTTCCAACGGGGGGTATTGTTCAAGGATTAGAAGGATTAAGAAATGCGTATAAATCAGGTCGTGGTAAAGTCATGATTAAGGCTAAAACTGAAATTGTACCGTTTAAAGGTGATTCTAGAATTATAATTTCTGAAATTCCATATGAAGTAAATAAGGCTCAATTATTAAAAGAAATGAGCGATGTTGTCGAAAACAAGAATGTTGATGGTGTTAAGGTCATTCGTGATGAAACCGATCGTCAAGGGTTGCGTATTATAATTGATGTTCGTAAAGATGTTAATCCGGAAACAATTTTACAAGTATTATTTAAATATACGAAATTGCAAATTTCTTATAACTTTAATATGGTTGTAATTAGTTATGGTAGACCAATGCAAATGGGATTATTAGATATTCTTGATTCCTACATCGCCCATCAAAAAGAAGTAATGACTAATCGCAGTAATTTTGATTTATTAAGAGCTCAAAAACGTCTTGAAATTGTTGATGGTCTTATTTCAATGGTTTCAATCCTTGATTCTGTTATCGCCACAATTAGAAACTCTAAGAATAAAGCTGATGCAAAAGAAAACATTATTTCAAAATATGGTTTTACCGAAACTCAAGCTGAAGCTATCGTAATGTTACAATTATATCGTTTAACTAATACTGACATTTTTGCCTTAAAGCAAGAACGTAGTGATTTAGAGAACCAAATAGTTAAATTAACAAAAATCTTAAGTAGTGAAAAAACTTTAATAAAAGAAATTGTTAAAGAAATGAATGTCACTAAATCAATTATTAATGTTGAAAGAAAAACCCAAATTGAAGAAGTGGTTGATGAGGTAGTTGTTAAAACCGAAGAAATTATCGCAAGTGAAGATGTTATTTTAATCATTACTCATGATGGCTATTTGAAACGCTTAAGCAAAAAAGCTTTCGCAGCTTCAACTGAACCTACCAAACTCAAAGATGGCGATATCATATCTGACATTTATAATGTAACAACTACTGATACTTTACTACAATTTACGAATTTAGGTAATTATGTATTCTTACCAGTCCATAAAATTCCTGAATGTAAACATAAAGATATTGGTTATAATGTTAGTACCTTAATTAGCATGGACCCTAATGAACAAATTCTATTCTCATATCCAGTAAAAGATTTTAGTGAGAATAAGTTTGTTTTAATTACTACTAAAAATGGCTTAATTAAGCGAATCCCACTTTCAAGTTTAAAAGTTAATCGTTACTCTAAAGTGTTACAAGCCACAAAACTTCGTGATGATGATGAAGTAGTAAGTGCAGATATTATGACGGGTGATGAGGCTGAAGTAGTAATTGCTACTAAAGATGGCTTTATGAATCGATACGATGCCGCTGAAATAAGTGTAATGGAAGCCGCTTCATTCGGTGTTAAAGCCATTGAAATGAAAGGTAGACCTGCTGATTACGTCGTAGGAGCGAAATTTGTTCGCGATAAAGACATTATCTTACTACTTACTAATCGTGGTAATGTTAAGCGTTTTAGACCTGAAGAAATTAATAAAGGTAAGAAAAATCATGTTGGTAAGATGTATTTGAAGGTTGTTCGTTCGAATATGCATGAAGCAATCGCTTTAGATGTAATTCACGGCAAAAATGCCAATTCAGATCTTGCAAGTTACATTAGTTGTGAACAAGAGTTTGTGGCAATCGATTATACAATTTTACGTAAAGCCATTGCAGATAATGGAATGAAACTAGTCCCTGCAAGCGCAGGTAAACCAATTAGCTTTGTTATTTGTCGTAATGATGCTGATTTAGAGGTATAAGAATGTCGTGAGGATAATCCCTCACGATATTTTGTAGTTAATAAAAGTTGAAAAAAGAATTAATATATGCTATAATACTTTGGTTGAGGTATGAGAAATATGTTTAAAATTGCAATTGACGGACCTGCTGGAGCGGGTAAATCTACAATTTCTAAGATTCTCGCTAAACGCTTAAACTTTGAGTACATTGATACAGGAGCGATGTATCGTGCTATTACGCTTAAAGCATTAAGACTTGGTGTGGATTTAGAAAAAGAAGAAAGTTACGAGTTTTTAAAGGATACTTATTTAGACATTGAAAATGGTCGTGTTATTTTAGATCATGAAGATGTTAGTGAAGCGATTAGATCGATTGAAGTTACTAATCAAGTTTCTACTCCATCGAAAATTAAAACGGTTAGAGACTTTTTAGTAGAGTATCAACGAAAAATAAGCAATTCAAAAAATGTCGTAATGGATGGTAGAGATATCGGTACCGTAGTTTTGCCGAATGCTGATTTAAAAATATACCTTGATGCGACAGTGGAATGCAGAGCATATCGTAGGATGATTGAACGTGCTGAGAAAGGTGTTGTGCAAAGTTTGGAAGAAACGATAAATGAGATTATCGTTAGAGATACCAAGGACTCAACAAGAGCCATTAGTCCACTCCGAGTTGCTGATGATGCTGTTATTATTGATTCTTCAAATATGTCAATTGAAGAAGTTGTTAATGAAATTATTTATTTAGTAAGTGAAAGGGGCTTTAAAATTATGAACAATGAAAAAATTTATGAAGGACAAAATGTAAAAGGACGCATTTTAAATGTTACAAAAGATGCAGTCTATCTTGAATTAAATAGAGGAGAAAAGGCAGTTATTTATCCTAATGACTTAGCAGGTTACGTTGAAGGTCAAAAATTAAGAGATAATTACAACGAAGGCCAAGAGTTTGAAGCCCAAGTTAAGCAAATAGCAAAAGATCGTAAAACTGGTGAACCACTTTACATTTTATCAACAAAATTAGAAGCTGAGAAAGCAAAATTAAAAATTTTCGAAGAATTAAAAGAAAAGGATGAAATTATTTCAGTTAAAGTATCAAGAGTATCGCGTATTGGTGCTGATGTTACTTACCACGATTTAAAAGCATTCTTACCTATTAAAAATGTTGATTTAAATGAAGAAGCTTTAAGAAAATTAGTTGGTCAAACTCTTGATGTTATCGTAACTTATGTTAATACTGATAAAATGCAAGTTACAGTATCAAGCATTCTTGCAATGAAGAAGAAACAAAGATTAGCTAAAGAAGAAGCTTTATCAAAAGTAAACGTTGGTGATATCGTTGAAGGTACAGTAATTGATGTGAAACCTTATGGTGCTATTGTTGCATTTAATGGTTTAACTGGTTTACTACATGTATCTGAAATGAGTCATAAAATGGTTAAAGACGCAAATGAATTATATAAAGTAAATGATACTGTAAAAGCTAAGATTATAAAAATGGAAGGCGATAAAATCGGTCTTTCAGTTAGAGCTTTAACTCCTCATCCTTGGGAAGTATTAAAAGATAAATACCATGTTGGCGATGTATTTGATGGCGTTGTAAGCAAAATTATCGATGCTGGTTTAATCATCAAATTAACCGAAGATTACTCAGGTTTAATGCCTCGTAGTGAATATTCTTGGCTAGTTAACGATAAACTTGACGGTAAATTTAATGAAGGTGACTCAATTAAAGTTCAAGTATTAACAATTGATGACAAGAAAAAACGTGTAAGTCTATCTCATCGTGCTACAGTTGAGAATACTTGGGGTTCAATCAAACTTAAAAAGGGCGATGTTGTAAAAGTAACAGTTGCGACAATTGAAGAACGTGGTGCAAAAGTTAATTATTTAAACGTTACTGGATTTATGCCAATCAGCGAAGTAACTTCAACTAAACGTATTGGTAAAGTTGATGAAATGTATCCAATTGGTACTGAAGTTGAAGCTCTTGTTTTAGATGTTGATCCTAGCCGTGCTAAATTATTAGTAAGTGCTAAAGCATTAGAACTTGCGAAAGAAAGAGCTGAATTTGATAAGTATTATAAAGAACAAGAAGCAGAAACTCCTACTTCAACTATGGCTGACTTATTTAAAGATTTAGACTTATTTGGTAAAAAGGAAGATAAATAATGAAACGTGGAACGGTTGCGATAGTAGGCCGTCCTAATGTTGGTAAATCTAGTGTATTTAATCGACTTGCTGGTCAAAAACTTGCGATTACAGATGATGTAAGTGGAATTACAAGAGATCGTTTATACTCGAAATGCGAATGGTTAGACCAAGAATTTGATTTGATAGATACTGGTGGTATTGAATTATCTAATGTTCCATTCATGGAGGAAATTAGAGCGCAAGCAACTCTTGCTATTGATGAGGCCGATTTGATTATCTTCGTTGTTGATGGTAGAGTTGGGGTAACTAAGGAAGATGAAGATGTTATGAATATTCTTCATCGATCCACCAAACCCGTGGTTGTTGCCGCAAACAAAATAGATGATTTAAAATTCATGGATAATATCTATGAATTTTATAATCTAGGTGTCGAAGAAGTATTTGCGATAAGTGCATTACATGGTATTGGTTTTGGTGATATGCTTGACTATATCGTTTCCATTCTTCCAGAGAAAAAATTAAAACGATATGATAATACGGTGGAGTTTTGTCTTATAGGGCAACCTAATGTTGGTAAAAGTTCTTTAACTAATGCCATTTTAGGAACTGAAAGGGTAATAGTTAGTGATATTCCTGGAACGACTAGAGATGCTATTGATACACCTTTTGTTCGCGATGGCGAGAACTATGTAGTAATTGATACAGCTGGTATTAGAAAACAAGGTAAAATATACGAAAATGCTGAAAAATACAGTGTATTACGGGCTATGAAAGCTATCGAAAGATCAAGTATTGTTTTAGTCGTTTTAGATGGAACTAAATCAGTGGAAGAACAAGATAAAAGAATTGCTGGCTTGCCAATAGAACAAAATAAAGGCGTAATTATTGTTGTCAATAAATGGGATGCTGTTAAAAAAGATGAAAAGTCAATGAAAGAATATGAAGAAAAGATAAGAGCACAGTTTGTATTCTTGAACTATGCTCCTATTGCTTTTGTGTCAGCGTTAAAGAACGAACGAGTTCATTTACTATTTGAGCAAATCAAACAAGTATATGAAAATTATAGTCGTAGAGTATCTACTAACATTCTTAATGATGTAATTTTAGATGCTACAATAGCTAACCAAGCTCCGATATTTAATGGTGATCGTCTAAGAATTATGTATTCAACTCAAGCAAGTACATGTCCACCAGCCTTTGTTCTATTTGTTAACGACCCTAATTATATGCATTTTTCTTATAAGCGTTATCTCGAAAATAAAATAAGAGAAGCATTTATATTAGATGGTACACCTATTCAATTCATTTTAAGAAAGCGTGAAGAATAATGAGTAAAATTACTATTATTGGCGCTGGTAGTTGGGGCTGTGCCCTTGCTAATATCTTATGTGAAAATCATCATCAAGTTTTATTGTTTGACCATACCGAGCAAACTATTAATGAAATTAACAATGAACATCAAAATCATAAAGTACCTGGTGTAATTATTGATAGTTCAATTAAAGCTACTCTTGATATTTCTGAAGCTATAAATTTTTCTGATTATATTGTTTTATCTGTTCCTACAAAAGTAATGAGAAGCGTGTTAGAACAAATCAGTAAGGTTATAACGACTAAAAAACTATTCATTAATACAAGTAAAGGTCTTGAGCCAGATACCTTCAAACGAATTTCGCAAATTGTGTATGAAATTATTCCCATAAGCTATATTAAAGGCTTTGTTGCTTTAACAGGTCCAAGCCATGCGGAAGAAGTTATCGTAAAACTACCTACAACCATTTGTGCTGTAAGTAACAATAAAGATGATGCCGTAACCGTTCAACATATATTTAGTAATCATACTAATTTTAGAGTGTATACGGGTAGTGACCTTATTGGTTCTGAACTATGCGCTGCAATCAAAAATGTTTATGCGATTGCCTCGGGAATGTTAGAAGGATTAGGCTTTGGTGACAACGCTAGAGCTGGACTTATTGCAAGAGCCCTTGTGGAAATGCGGCGAATTGTTGTTCCTCTTGGAGCAAAAGAAGAAACTTTATATGGTTTAACTGGCGTTGGCGATTTAATCGTTACGACAACATCACACCATTCGCGAAACTTTCAAGCAGGTGTTAAACTTGCTAGTGGAAAAAGTTTAGAAGAAACCATTGCTTCAATGGATATGGTAGTAGAAGGAGCAAGAACAGCTCTTGCGGTTAATGAATTAGTTGACGAATTAAAAATAGATGCACCAATAATAAAGGCGGTATATAAGGTTATATATTTAAAGATGCCTGTAAAAGATGCAGTTAATGAATTATTAATGCGTTCATTTAAAGAAGAATAGTTATTTGGATAGTGAAATGAGTTATTCACTATCCTTTTTTATAAAATTTTTTTCACTTTTTTTGGGTTATTGCATAGAATGTAATGAGGTGAAATTATGAACATTAATAAAGCAATGAGTTTTATTTCGGAAAACAACATTAAACCTGAAGAGTTGTTTGAATTAGTTGAAAAGGTGAGAACAATGGATCTTTCTGATGAGGTGAGTATTAGAAAGATCATTAAAGATGTGTCTAAGCTTGCTAATAAACCAATTGATAAAGCTCAAGAAAATAAAATTGTTCGTGAAATAATGCAAAATGGTATTAATGATAATTTGTTTAATTATCTAAAATAAGCGTTTTCATTAAGAGAAAAAGACTGTTTTAAGTCTTTTTTCTTTTATTTATAAAATAATTTTGTTAAAATTATATTAGAAAGGATGATGTTATGAAAAATTTTGGTATAACAAAAGAAATAGGAAAAGAAATACTTGAAATTGCTCTATCTACAGGTGGAGAATTTGCTGAAGTATTTATGGAAAGTACAACTTATGAAGATTATGAAATGACGCTTGATAAAGTTACAAAAATTAATATATCTAAGGTAAAAGGTGCCGCAATCCGAGTAAATAAAGGTAGAATAGAAGTTAATGCTAGTTTAACTGATTGCACGGTAGAAGATCTTAAAAAAGCAGCGCAGAAACTTGCTGAAAGTTTTAACGAAAAAAAGACTGCAAATGTGGAAAACTTTGTAACTAAAAAAGTTGAAAAAGTAGTTAATCCTAAAGTGTATACAAGTGAAAATAATGCCTATGAAATAAGTCTTATGACTAAAGCAGCTCACGCCGCAATGTCTTATAGTAAAGAAATTACACAAGTCATTACCCGTATAAGCAAAAAACTTCAAGATATTTTCGTTTTCGCAAGCGATGGAACATGGCAAACTGATACAAGAGCTAACACCAGACTAGTATGTAATGCTATAGCTAGCGATGGCAAAGATATGCAAACTGGTTTTGCTCAATTTGGACGTAATCAAGGCATGGAAATGTTTGAAGAAATTAATCCAGCTGATCTTGGTGTATCTGCCGCGAAGGATGCAGTAACAATGTTACATGCCGAAGAAATGACAGGTGGCGATATTCCTGTTGTTATTAACAATGGTTTTGGTGGTGTAATCCTTCATGAAGCTTGTGTACACGGACTTGAAGCAACAAGTGTATCAAAAGGTATGTCGGTATTTTGTGGTAAACTAGGACAAAAAATCGCAAGTGATATTGTTAATGCTGTCGATGATGGTACTAATCTAAATGCCTGGGGTTCAATAAATGTTGATGATGAAGGCACTCCAAGTAAATGTAATGTTCTAATTGAAAATGGTATTCTAAAGTCTTATTTAGTTGATAAGAAAAACGCAAAAGTGATGAATCATCCTATTACAGGTTCTTCACGTCGTGAGTCATATCGTAATACAACTACTTCACGTATGACAAATACTTATTTCTTAAATGGTACTAGTACCTTTGATAAAATTATCAAAAATACTAAATATGGATTATATGCTGAAAAAATGGGAGGTGGTTCCGTTAACCCCGCTACTGGTGAATTCAACTTTGCGGTTGCAGTAGGATATTTAATTGAAGATGGTAAAATCACAAAACCTGTAAGAGGCGCGACTTTAGTTGGCTCAGGACCAGAAATATTAATGAATATTGATATGATAGCAGATAATCTTGAATGTTCACATGGTATGTGTGGGTCAGAAAGTGGATCAATCCCTACTAATGTTGGCCAACCAACAATTCGCGTATCCCATATTACCGTAGGTGGAAAGGGAGGTAATAAATAATGACATATAATGAAATAATCGATTTAGGACTCAAACTTGGACTCGAAGAAATTGAATTATATTCAGAAAATGTAGAAGGTAATACTGTTAAAGTCTTTAATGGTGAACTTTCGAACTATAATTCAAGCAATACATTTGGCATGTCAATTAGAGGTAAATATAATAACAAAATGTGTTATGTTTATACAGAAACTTTGGAAAAAGATGTAATCGCGACTTTATTAAAAACATTGATTGAAAATGCAAAGTCTCTAACATCTACTGAAACAGAATTTTTATATGAAGGTAGTAAAGAATATCCTAAAGTAGTAAACAAGGAAGCAGATTATAAAAATCATACGCTACAAGAAAAAGTAGAATTATTAAAGACTTTAGAACGTGGTGCAAAAGAAAGTGATAGTAGAATTGTTGCGGCTGGCTATTGCCAATATGCCGAAAATGCAGTGAAGGTAAGGATTGTAAACTCTAAAGGACTTGATTTAGAGCGTTCGACATCGTACATGTATGCGTTTCTAGGACTCACAGCCTCTGACGGCAAGAATGTAACGATGGGATTTGCTCAAGATATTAATACTACATTTAATAATATTGAAAAAGACCGCATCATTAAAGAAGCGGTTGAAAATGCAATAAATTCATTAGGCGCAAAATCGGTTGAAAGTGGAAAATACTCAATTGTTTTTTCTGAAGATACGGCTAGTGATTTATTACAAGCTTTTTCATCAATTTTTGTAGGCGAAAGTGCACTACGTAAAGTTACTAGTTTGACAAATAAAGTTGGACAAAAAGTTTTTGGTGAAAATATTACAATTATTGATGATCCTTTCTGTGATAAAAGTATTGTTAAAATCCCATTTGATGATGAAGGCGTTCCATGTCAAACTAAATCAGTTGTTGAAAACGGTGTGTTTAAAGGATTCCTTCATAGTCTAAAAACCGCAAATGCCTTTAACACTGTGTCAACTGGTAATGGTTTTAAACCAGGAATTAAAAGTAGTGTTACTACTACTCCAACTAATCTTTATTTAAAACCTGGTACTATTAGTAAAGAACAACTAATTAAAAACACTGATAAAGGTATTTATATAACAGAACTTAATGGCTTGCACGCTGGATTAAATACTATTTCTGGTGACTTTAACCTCCAAGCATCTGGTTTTATGATTGAAAATGGTGTAAAAACTAAACCAGTTACTTTATTTGTAATCAGTGGTAATTTCTATGAAATGATGAACAACGTAGAAGAAATTGCAAGTAATATCAAAGACCGATTTAATGGTATTGCCTCACCTTCATTTAAGGTGAAAGGCTTAATGATTTCAGGTAAATAAGAGAATTAGCTATCGCTTTTGCGATAGTTATTTCTTTATTGTTGAAAAAAATGAAAAAATATGTTATAATGTTTTGTAAAATTATAGAAAAGAGATAAAAAATATGAAAGCATCAAAAATGATTATTGCGACCCTAAAGGAAGCTCCAAATGAAGCCCAAATATCAAGTCATATTCTATTAATTAGAGCAGGTATGATAAGAAAACTAGTTGCTGGTGTTTACAATTATTTACCGATAGGCTTAAGAACCCTTTATAAAGTAGAAAAAATCATCCGAGAAGAAATGGATGAAGCTGGAGGCCAAGAAATTTTATCATCAGCTATTCAACCTAAGGAATTATGGGTTGAATCTGGAAGATGGCAAAAATATGGACCTGAACTTATTAGATTTAAAGATCGCCACGAACGTGAGTTTTGTTTAGGACCAACACATGAAGAAATTTTCACTGATTTGGTTCGTAACGAAATTAAATCGCGTAAAAGTTTACCTTTAAATATTTATCAAATACAAACAAAATATCGTGACGAATTACGACCAAGATTTGGATTGATGCGTAGTCGTGAATTTATTATGAAGGATGCCTATTCGTTTGATTTAGATGAAAGTGGCCTTGATGTATCATATCACAATATGTATGAAACCTATAAACGTATTTTTGATCGTTTTGGCTTAAACTATAAAATTGTTTTAGCCGATACAGGTGCAATAGGTGGTTCTGGATCTCATCAATTTATGGCTATTAGTGAAATTGGTGAAAGTGATATTGCTTATTGTGATTGTGGCTACGCAGCTGATGAAGAAAAAGCAACTTCATTAATAAATGAATATAAAACAACTGAAGACGAATTACCGCTTGAAAAGGTTCATACACCCAATCAAAAAACAATTGAAGAAGTAAGTTCATTCTTAAAACTTACTCCTAAAGATATTGTAAAATCAATCGTCTATAAAGACTTAGCACATAATGAATTAGTTATGGTGCTTGTTAGAGGCGATCGTGATGTTAATGAAATAAAAGTTGTAAATGCTCTTGACATAGCAGAATATGAATTAGTACTTGCAAGCTATGATGATATTTTGTCCATAGGTTCTGTTGAAGGCTTTGTTAGTCCAATTGGTTTAAATGTTAAAACTTTAGTAGATGATGAAGTAGCGATAATGAAAAACTTTGTGGTTGGTGGAAACGAATCTAACTATCATTTTATTAATGCTAATTTTAAGCGTGATTTTACTGGTCAAGTTATTGAAGTTCGTAAAGTTGCCCTAGGTGATAGATGCCCAATTTGTGGCAAACCACTAAAAATGGAAAAAGGTATTGAAGTTGGACAAATCTTTAAACTCGGTACTAAGTATTCAAAACCAATGAACTGTGTATACCAAGATGAAAATGGTGAATTAAAACCTATCGTCATGGGTTGTTATGGTATTGGTGTTACAAGAACAATGTCAAGCATTATTGAACAATATCACGATGAGCATGGTATTTGTTGGCCTTTAAATGTAGCTCCATATCATGTTGTAATTGTGCCAATTAATTATAACGATGAAACAATGCGAACAAAAGCAACTGAACTATACGAAAAGTTTAAAACAGCTGGCGTTGAAGTCGTTTTAGATGATCGTGATGAGCGACCTGGTTTTAAATTCAAAGATTGGGAATTAATCGGTATTCCTTATATCATAACTGTAGGTAGACTTGCAGGTGATAATATTGTGGAATTTAAAGAACGTAAAACCATGATAAAAAAAGAAAAGAGCCTTGACGAGGCTTATGAAACAGTAGTTGATGCTGTTAGAAATTGTCGATAATAATTTTTAAGGAGTGATATAAAAATGGATCCGCTGGTCCCTTTGCCAAATATAAATTTAACAAATTTAACTAAAGTTTATAGCTTTAGTGCACTAATAGTTGTATTAGTAATTTTTTCAGCTTTCTTTAGTGCAAGTGAAACGGCTCTTACATGCTGTAACAGAGTTCGAATTAAAGTAAAAGCAGAAAACGGAAGTAAGGCTGCTAGACTTGCAATGAAACTAATTAATATGTATGATCGTTCAATTATTACTTTATTGATTGGAAATAACATCGTTAACATTTTAGCTTCATCGCTTGCTACAATCGTATTTTTAGTGATATTTAGAGGTAATGATAGTTTATCATCAACAATTTCTACAATTGTTATGACTTTACTTATCTTATTCTTTGGTGAAGTAATTCCCAAAAATATGGCTAAAGAAAAAGCCGATAAATTTATTTTGTTTTCTTGTTATCCTTTAATGCTTTTTCACATTCTCTTTTTCCCAGTCATGTTTATATTGAATCTTTTACTTAAAGCCATCAAGAAAATCTTTAAGGTGGATGATAGTCAAAGCACAATGACTGAAGATGAATTTCAAGGAATTGTTGAAACCGTTGAAGAAGAAGGTGGAATTGATGAAGAAGAAAGTGATATTATTCAAGCCGCCGTTGATTTTGGTGATATTACCGTTAAAGATGTTTTAACACCAATTGAAAAGGTTGTTGCGATTGACATTAAGAAAACATCAAAACGTGAATTATTGAATTACCTAAAAAATATTGAATTTTCACGTATTCCTGTGTACAATGATACTATTGATAATGTGATTGGAATTTTCCATGTTCGTAAATTCTTAAAAAGTGTAATGAAGAATAAGAATTTTTCAATCAAAACTGCAATATCTGAACCATTCTTTGTTCAAGATAATTGTAAACTTGATGATATGGTAGATATTTTTAAACAACAAAAGAAACATTTAGCCATCGTTAGAAATAGTGATAACAAAATGGTTGGTGTTGTTACGCTTGAAGACGTCCTTGAAGAGCTTGTTGGTGAACTTGAAGAAGAATCTCCTCATAAAGGAGGTGCTAAGTAATGAAATTAAATGAAATTATAATGCTTGTTGCAATTTGTATTTTAGTAGTCTTTTCGGCTTTCTTTTCATCTTGTGAAATAGCTTACTCAACAGTTAGCAAAATAAGACTTAAAAAAGAATCAGAAAAAAATAATAAAAATGCTCTTGCAGCAATATCAATTATTGATAACTACCCAATTTTACTATCAACTGTTCTAGTTGGCAATAATTTGGTTAATATTTTAATTTCATCACTGGGTACTCTAGTTGCGGTTAGACATTTTGGAGAAGAGTTGGGCCCGATATTATCAACTATTATTCTTACGGTAGTAGTTTTAATATTTGGTGAAATAATCCCTAAAACATTTGGTACTAAATATGCATATAGATTATCACTTTTATACACTAATATTTTCAAATTCTTTAAAGCAATTTTCTATCCTTTAAGTTTTGTTATCAATAAATTTGTTTCATTTTTGCTTAGAAACTATAAAGAAGATGAACCTATCCCAACCGCTACCGATGAGGAGTTAATTACCATTGCGGAAGAACTTGAAGAAGAAGGCGTAATTGATCAGGATGATGCTGAGCTAATCAAGTCAGCAATTGACTTCTGTGATGTTACGGCTCATGAGATAATGATTCCTCGTGTTGATGTTTTCGCAATTAACATTGATGATTCGACTGATGAAATTTTAAATGATGAATTAATTTACAAATATTCACGGGTACCGGTTTACGAAGATACTATTGATAATATTATTGGTATTTTAAATACCACTGAATTAATTAAAAAAGTATTATCAAATGAACCAATTGACATTCGTTCAATGCTTTCAAAACCTTATTTTGTCCATAAGACAAAATCCATATCAAATATCTTAACTGAACTTAAGAAGAATCATTTGCATATTGCGGTTGTCATTGATGAATTTGGTGGTGTTATGGGTATTTTAACCGCCGAAGATATTATTGAAGAGTTAATCGGTGATGTTTTCGATGAAATGGATGAAGTAGTTCTTGATTATGAACAATTAGATGAGCACACATATAAAGTAGATGGCGATATGAATATTTATGACTTTTTTGAGCTAATTGATTATGATGATCGCGATTTTGAGGCCGAATATACAACAGTTGGTGGATGGTGTACTGATATTTTGGAAAAGTTTCCAGAAGTTGGCGAAACTTTTACTTTTGCGAATGTTAAAGTTACTATCATGGAAGTTGATAAAATGCGTGTTGAAAATGTCAAGGTTGAAATAGAAGAAATAGCTGAAGATGATAAAAAATAGCAGAATTGTTTTTTCTGCTATTTTTTGGTATTTATATCTTTAAAAAGAGTAAAGTCGTTGCAGTTCATTATTCTAATTCCATAAACGTTAGTCGTAGGTGTAACAAAAATGATTTCACACTCATTAATATACATTACAGTTTGTTTACTTTCAGGAATTAAAACAACAACTCTTGTAACTTCATTAGTTTGATAGTTCATAAAACCTGCAATGCCTGATAAATATTTTTTGTTTGGTTGAGCTCTACCTGGTGTAGCTCCCGCCCCATATTTGATTTCCCAAGTAACTTTGTTGTTAATTTGTACTTCCGCGTAACTGGGAATGGAAATTATTTTTAGTGCAAATTTTTTATCAAGAATTTTAAGGTCGTAATTATATAAAGAATTACTACTTTTTTGAAATTCATAGTTTTCTTGATAGTTCTTTTCTAAAAATTCCTTTAGCGATGATTCAAAACTATTTTTATGTTTTATTGGTTTGATGATACTGATTGTGATAAATATTAAAATTACTACACCTATAATGATGAAAAAATATATCATAGAATCTCTCCTTTTTTATATTTTAACTTATCTTTTTATTTTTTGCAAGACATTGGCTTACACAACAATTATTATTATTGCATATTCTATAGTGGTGATAATAATGATTTTAATTATTGGTAAT
>ENA-ORRN01000428-ORRN01000428.1-human-gut-metagenome-genome-assembly--contig:-NODE-428-length-34029-cov-3.261936_pt1 | contig 34029 bp, 30 predicted proteins | sample MGYA00242174_ERZ509132 | MGnify/ENA primary metagenome ERZ509132 (study PRJEB26280, sample SAMEA2338671) | human gut metagenome | biome: human gut; feature: human-associated habitat; material: faeces... | reverse complement strand
GCATAAAAAAATTGAAAAGACATCTTGAACACTACACAAAGGGAACTTTGGCATTGAATGAGAAACAGCTACTGTCTGACAAGACATCAGAAGCAACGGCAAGAGCCAAGGTGTTGGAGATATATAATAATCCATCAACTACCGTCTATAAAATGACAGACTTGCTGGAAAGTTTGTAATTTCTTACTGAATAGGATAGTGAAGGCACTTCCTTCTTTCTCCTGGCTTTGCACGTGCAGCTTTCCGTTATGCAGTTTGACGATTTCCCGGGAAATGCTCAGGCCGATGCCGTTACCGTTTTTCTTGGTACTGAAAAATGGAATGAAAATCTTGTCGCGGATTGAGTCTGGGATGCCCCTGCCATTATCGGCAACGGTGATGTAAGGATGTCCTTCTGAGTCATACCCTGAGAAAAGATGTATTTGCGGATTCTTTTTTTCACTTGTGGCATAGGTGGCATTGGTTATGAAGTTGATGATAACCTGTTCTATCAAATCCCTGTCCATAAAGGCGGTGACTTCCGGAGCGTTTGTTTTTAGCGTGAAAGCGATCCCTTTTTGTTGAAGGGAAGGATTCATCAGGGAATGAACAGAACTCAGCAAATCATAGAGATTATATGATTTCATATCAGGTACTATCTTTTGGCTTAGATTGCGATAGGTTTCGGCAAAGCGCAGTAGGCCTTCACTTCGCCGGTGAATTGTGTCCATCGCCAGTTCCATATCTTCCAGATTCGTAGTAGACGGTTCGGATACATTTTCTTTCAATGTATGTATTTTTCTTCTGAGCGTATCCGAGAGGGATGAGACAGGGACGATAGAATTCATAATCTCATGAGTCATTACATTGAGTAATCCTTTCCAGGCACCCGATTCGACTTCTTCCATCGTTGCACTTACATTATGGAATGCAATCAGTTTGTAGGTTTTTCCTCCAGTTTGAAAGACGGAAGCGTTTGTCATTGTTTTGATGGTTTGCTTCCGGGCATGGATCGTTATCAGGGTACTTTTGTTTACCGGGATATCGAGCAGTTCATTGAAAAGGTTTTCGTTTAGCTTTTTCAGCCAGTTGATATTCTTGATATGAGGAATGTTGAGCATGGTCGTAAAAGAGTCATTCATCCATAGTGATTCATGAGTTTCCACATCATAGGCGAGGATGCCTGTATCAACCAGTTCCAGCATCTCTTTCAGGTAATGCTGCTGCGCTTCTTTCTCGGCCGCCAGATTCAGGAAGGCATCCGTGATAGATTGGAACCGGGGGGATTTCCTTGAAAAATCTCTGTTAATGATGGACTCGGTAAATTCGTCGATATCCTGTTTTGTTTTCCTGCGTACATATATTATATATAGCAGAAGTATAACGATTAGGATGGATAGGGCGATCGTCATAGTCCGTGTTTTTCTAGCCGGCGGTATAAGGCTCCCCGGGTTAATCCCAGTTCTTTTGCCGCTTGCGATATGTTTCCGTTATGTTTTTGAATGACCTGTTCGATGGCTGTCTTTTCCAGATCATCCAGATTATGTGTCGGTATCGGTTGGGCATTTTCTTCCTGTTGCTCCAAGGGAGAGAAGGTGATGTCTTCCGCTTTCAGTACATCGCTGTCGGCCATGATAACGCCTCTTTCTATGGTGTATTGCAGCTCGCGTACGTTGCCGGGGTAATGATACAGCATCAGTTTCTTTTTGGCTGAGTCGGCTAAACGGAACTTTTGTTTGAAATACTTTTTCTCATACATTTTCAGGAAATGTTCTGCCAGCAGGATAATATCTTCGCCTCGTTCACGTAGAGGCGGTACGGTTATCTCTACTGTATTGATTCGGTAAATCAAGTCTTTACGAAACTTTGCTTCGTTGGCTAACTCCCGTAATGGCAGGTTGGTTGCTGACAGCAGACGGATATCTACCGGCATCGGGGTATTGGCTCCGAGGCGAGTCACTTCACGGTTTTGCAGTACGGTCAACAGTTTGGCCTGCTGTTGCAAAGTTATATTTCCGATTTCATCCAGGAAAAGTGTCCCTTTATCTGCTGCCTCGATTAAACCGGTACGATCTTCACGCGCATCTGTAAATGCTCCCTTTTTATGTCCGAAAAGTTCGCTCTCGAAAAGGGTTTCCGTCAGGGAACCTACGTCTACTTTTACAAATGGCTGATTCCGGCGAAGGGATGACTGATAGATGTAGCGGGCAACAAGATCTTTTCCTGTTCCGTTTTCTCCCAGGATCAATATATTAGCATCGGTAGGTGCTATCTTTTGTAATTTATGGAACAAAAGCTGCATGCTTTCCGAGTTTCCGATAATCTCTATATCAGTATTTCTTTTATTTGTTTTCTCTTTACTGTCCGGAGTTGCCTGTTTCCGAAGTGTCTCCGACAGGATATTCAGCAGATGCTCGTTATGCCAGGGTTTGACGATAAAGTCGGCCGCCCCTTCTTTTAGGCTTTTGATGGCTAGGTCTATATCTGCATAGGCTGTAATCATAATGACTGACAGGGAAGGTTTCCGTTTCTTTATTTCCTTCAGCCAGAACAGACCTTCGTTACCGGTGTTGATGGAGCTTCTGAAGTTCATATCCAACAAAATAATGTCTATGTCATTCTCTGTGACCAGCTTATGAATGTTGTCCGGGTTTGTTTCTGTCAGTATTGTTTTCACTTCCATCTTCAGCAAAAAACGTACGGCGGTCAGAACGTCTTTATCATCATCAACAATCAGTATATTTGCCTGGTGTAAGTTCATAATTACTCTTGTTAGTAGGTTGCAAATATATCAAGAATGGAGTGAATGCCCAAGCTGTTCCTGTTTTTTGTCTGTAGGCAGACATAAGGTGTCCGTTTATGGACACTATTCAAGGGCGGTCGTTTTGTTAATGGGTTAATATATTGGGGATTGCTGTTTTGGCATATCAATTGTTCCGGATTTATATGTAACATGCTAAATTATTCATAAGACTATGATTAGAATAAATGATTTGAGGAAAGTCTACAGGACGGAAGAGGTGGAGACAATTGCTTTGGATAATATGTCGCTTCATGTAAAGGAACATGAGTTTGTTGCCATTATGGGACCGTCGGGATGTGGAAAGTCTACTTTACTGAATATACTGGGATTGCTTGACGATCCTGATTCGGGTTCCTATCTTTTTAATGGGGTTGAGGTTACCGGATTAAATGAAGACAAACGTTGCGATTTGCGAAGGGAGAATATCGGTTTTGTTTTCCAGAATTTCAATCTGATAGAAGAGTTAACTGTATTTGAGAATATCGAATTGCCGTTGGAAAATTGTGGAATGAAAGCCTCCCTCCGCAAAATGAAAGTAGAGAAAGCCTTGAAAAGCGTCCTTCTCAATCATCGCCGTAACTATTTCCCGTCGCAGCTTTCGGGCGGACAACAGCAGCGTGTGGCGATTGCCCGGGCAATTGTCAATGATCCGAAACTGATCCTTGCAGATGAACCAACCGGAAACCTGGATAGTCGCAATGGCCTGGAAATAATGGATCTGCTGACTATGCTCAATGATGCCGGAACCACGATCGTTATGGTAACACACAGTGAACACGATGCCCGTTACAGCCACCGGATTATTCATATGCTGGATGGGAAACCTGTTTCGGAAAATTTCCTGAAAGAATTAGCTTATACCGCAAACTAAAAAACTTACACAATGAATATAAGAAGATCTCTCCGGATTATTTTCCGGAATAAAATATATAGTTTTCTGAATATCCTGGGGCTGGCAATCGGAATTACTTCGGCTGCACTTATCTTTCTCTGGGTGGAAAGTAAAGTGAATTTCAACAAGGCAATCCCTAATTCCCGAAATATATATGTCAGTGCATCTCATTATTTTCCTGTCTCGAATGAATGTATAACAAGCTTCGAATCAAATTCTATGCTGTCAAAAGTTTTGGAAGACGAATTTCCGGAAGTGAAGAGTTGTAGCAGATATAGTGCTCAGCCAGTCGTTTTTGTCCCTGAAAATACAACAGACTCTTTTGAAGAAAAGGGAGCTTATGCCGATTCCACTCTCTTTAATCTGATCGGTATGAAGTTCATAAGTGGTGATGCCTCTTCTGTTTTCGAACCGCAATATTCCATTGTCCTCAGCCGGTCGATGGCTCGAAAGATATATAACGAAGAAGATCCGATAGGAAAGGGGTTGATTCATGAAGGAGTTATATATCAAGTAACGGGTGTGTTTGAGGATATGCCCGGTAATACTTCGTTCCAATTTGAATGGCTAATACCTTTTCGTGTCTTCGTAGAGGAAATGAAAAAGGTATTTAATGTAAACGAATGGGGGGCTTCCTGGCTGCAAACTTATGTCGAGTTGGAACCGGGAGTGGATCTGGGGCAGTTGAATGAGAAGCTGAAAGGACTCGTTTTTCGTAAAGCCGGGCCCGCTTGTGAGAGTATTCAGATATTCCTTTATCCTCTTAATAAAATGCTTTTATATGGTCAGTTTAAAGATGGGGTGGAAACTGGTGGCGGCTACATAAAGACTGTCTCCCTTTTCTTTCTGATCGGAGTGTTGATACTCTTGATTGCCTGTATCAATTTTATGAATCTATCGACTGCACGTTCCCAAAAACGGGCGTTGGAAGTCGGAGTGCGGAAAACCTTCGGAACTAAACGAAAACACCTGATCCGGCAATTTCTGGTAGAATCGGGGTTGATAACATCGATAGCTCTTTTGCTGTCGGTCGGATTGATCTGGCTGAGTCTTCCCTGGTTTAATGAATTTATAGGCGTTCAATTATCCTTTAGTCTGCTCGATCCGACGATTGTGACCGGACTGGTGGCGATCGGATTGTTTTGTACTTTTCTGGCCGGTAGCTATCCGGCGTTGTATCTGTCTTCTTTCAATCCGTTGACTACGCTGAAAATGCAGAAAGTGAGTAAAGGGGGAAGTGCCGCATGGATACGTCAGGGGTTGGTTATCTTTCAATTTACGATGGCATTTATCCTGATTTGTAGTACTTTCGTTATTTATCTTCAGATACAGCTGGTACAAAAACGGGATATCGGAATAAAAAAAGAAAATCTGGTAAGTTTTCCGGCTACCGAAGAATTGTGTAATGCGTCTTCGGCTGTGCGGAATGAGCTGATCAATACCGGTGTAGTAGAAAATTGCGGGTTTTCAGCCAGTCCGATTCTGAAATCGAGTATGCGTACCAATCCCTGGTATTGGAATGGAAAAGATCCGGAAGATGATGCCTATATTTCTTTTAATTTTGTGTCGGAAGGTTTGATAGATGCTGCCGGGATAAAACTGTTTGACGGAACGGATATCGATCCGGCTAAGAAAAATAATAAGGGAGGGGCAGGAATCCTTATCAATGAGACTCTGGCAAAAAGAATGGGAAGGGAAGGCCGTGTAGGAGGACAAATCGGTCAGTCGCCTGATCACAAATGGGAGATAGTTGGCATTATGAAAGATTTCGTGTTCGATGATTTTTATACGCTTGAGCCGGCGTCTGCTTTGTTTTTCTATGATCCTCAAAGAACGTATATATTGTTTGTTCGTCTGAAACCGGATATCGATACGTATGAAGCGATAGGACGGGTACAGACGGTATTGCGTTCTTTTACACCGTATCATGCGTTTGAGCCGACCTTTATGACCGACCGTTTCGATGATTTGTTTGAGGATGAACATCTGGTAGAAAAGTTGTCTGCCTTATTTGCCATGTTGGCAATTTTTATCTCCTGTTTGGGGTTACTGGGGTTAAGTGCCTTTTCTGCCGAACAGCGAACAAAGGAAATCGGTGTCCGTAAAGTATTGGGGGCTAAAATAATAGATATACTATTTTTGTTGGGAAAAGCGTATATGATACTTTTACTTATTTCTTTTGTAATAGGTATTCCTGTATCTTTATATGCCGCTAACCACTACCTGAAGGATTATGCCTACCGGATTACACTCGGTTGGGATATTTTTGCAGGAGTGGCCTTGCTGATAACCCTGATTGCTTTGCTGACGGTTAGTTTCCAATCGTTAAGAGCGGCTCTCAACAATCCGGTGAAGTCTATAAAGACGGAGTAATTCGTATCCAAGAGAAAGTATGTACAGACTTTGGATATGGTCTTTATTGTTCACTTGCCTATGTTTTTGAGGTAAAGTCCGGTCATAACGTCTATTTACGTTCGCTCCAGTCTTTTATGGATTTATCATCAGGTGATATTTCCATAAGAGTCAGGAGTGGATCGTATTCTATCGGTCAGGTTTCTACTGTTAAATCTTTTCATTCTTTTGTATCATTGTTATCGTTTTGGCAATGCGGTTGGCTTTGGTTTGTTCTGTTTTTGCAGAATTAATCCAATCTATGTCTGTAATAAAGTTGTACCAATAGTCTTTGATTTTATTATGATATGCTATACTATATTTTTCAAATTTATCTAAGAGGCCCTCCTCATTTTCCATGCACAACAATAATTCTTCGGGTATTATTAATGGCGTATTATCTTCATACAGTGTAATATGTACGATATCAGGAGCTTGCTTTTTTATTTTTTTTCTTATTTCCGATTTTACAGCCAGACCTATATGTCCGTTTCCGATAGGCATCAGGTGTACATTGGAAAATTCATAGTTATCTATCTTTCCTTTTACTTTTAGCATTCCAAAAGGAGTCTTAGGCATTGGGATTTCCGGTATTTCGACAAATGTCCAACTTTCAATTTTATCTAATACGTAATCTTTGTCTACTAATGGCTTTTCTGTTTTCATTTTGCAATATTGATAGTAAGGTTACAAATATAGACTATTGTGGTGACAACAGTATGTCAGTAGGTGAAATAATCTTCTTTCAACTCTAAGAAAACAAATATTCAAAATGTTCTCTATTTCATAGACTTAAGTATTTGAATACAAATACAATTGTATTTAGAAACAAAAACAGTTGTATTTGCAATTAAAAACAATTGTATTTTGAGAAGGAATAAGTCAGTTGATAGATACGTTTAAACGATTGGTTGACTGTCTGGATAGCGACCGGGTTATCTGGCGCTTTGACCCGATGGTGCTGACTGACCGGATTTCTAAAGATGATTTACTGGAAAAGGTTGAGCGTATCGGAAATCAGTTAAAAGGGTATACGAAGAAGCTGGTATTCAGTTTTGCTGATATTCTGGAATATAAGAAGGTAAAAGCGAATCTGGAAAAGAATCATATTAATTACCGGCTTTTTGAGAAGGATGATATGGAGTATCTGGCGAGAGGGTTGATGGGGTTGAACAAATATACCTGTCCGCATAAATGTGAGTATTGTTATGCAAACTCTTCAAAAATGATAGCGGAAGCTAATAATAACCAGCACAAACTGAATCCTTACTTTGAATCGATCGTTGGAATGTGATGGTGTTTTCTAAAAACTTTTCGAATGGTGTTGAAAAATATGTATATTTGCATTATAAGAATCAATCCTAATAAGTATGAGATGGGGTAGATGTTGTAAAGCAAGTAAAAGAAACGGTTCATCGTATTGCTCCAACTACAGAAAGAGAATAAATAAATCATGATATATAAAAATCCTATATTCAGCCTTTGGCTGTTTTTGTTTGTACTGGTCCTGACATCCTGCGGCAGTAAGAAACGTGTGGCGCTTCCGGCTGATTTTAAAGGGCCGAAGGAATTGTCACGTTTATACGGTGTGCGTATTACGCCGGATGATAATATCTTTCTTTATAATGAAGGGGCGAAATGGCTGGGGACACCTCACCGGATGGGAGGAAGTACCAAGCGGGGCGTGGATTGTTCCGGGTTTGTGGCGATTGTGTTTCGCGAGGTTTATGGAAAACAGTTGGCACGTTCGTCGGCGGATATGCTGAAATATAATTGTAAGAAGGTCAGCCGTGGCAAATTGCAGGAAGGCGATTTGGTGTTTTTTAAAACAGGAGGAGGCAAGAAAAAGACGCCTAACCATGTAGGAATTTATCTGAAGAACGGGAAGTTTATCCATACCAGTACTTCCAGGGGAGTAATGGTCAGCAGCCTGAGCGAACCCTATTATACCCGGAGCTGGATAACGGGAGGACGGGTGAAGTGAGATATTTTTGTAAACATCTGAGCGGAAGTTGCTTTTTTATGTATCTTTGCATTTCAAAATAAATAAACATAGAGCAAGTATGTTGACGCTTAAAATGATTACGGAAGAAACAGACCGCGTGATTCGTGGTTTGGAGAAGAAACACTTTAAGGGTGCAAAAGAAAGCATCGCTAAGGTGATTGAACTGAACGATAAAAGACGTAGTACACAGAATCAATTAGATACAAACCTGGCAGAGGTAAACTCGCTGTCGAAAACAATCGGTGGCCTGATGAAAGAAGGCAAAAAAGAAGAAGCCGAAGCTGCTAAAAAGCGTGTTGCCGAAATCAAGGAACTGAGCAAGGGCATTCAGGCTGAAATGGACCAGGCTGCGGAAGAGATGCAGAACCTGCTATATACAATTCCGAATGTGCCTTACGATGAAGTGCCCGAAGGTGTTGCTGCTGAAGACAATGTGGTAGAAAAAATGGGTGGTATGGAAACAGAACTGCCGAAGGACGCACTGCCTCATTGGGAATTGGCTAAAAAATATGATTTGATAGACTTCGACCTGGGTGTGAAGATTACAGGTGCCGGTTTTCCGGTTTATAAAGGACAGGGCGCTCAGTTGCAGCGTGCTTTGATAAACTTCTTCCTGGATGAGGCACGCAAATCCGGTTATATGGAAATCATGCCGCCGACCGTGGTAAATGCCGCTTCCGGCTTCGGTACCGGTCAGCTTCCGGATAAGGAAGGACAGATGTACCATTGTGAAGTGGACGACCTTTATCTGATACCGACTGCCGAAGTGCCGGTCACCAATATCTACCGTGATGTAATTATCGATGAGAAACAGTTGCCTATCAAGAACTGTGCCTATACACAATGTTTCCGTCGCGAAGCCGGTTCTTATGGTAAAGATGTACGCGGTTTGAACCGTCTGCACGAGTTCTCTAAAGTAGAACTGGTTCGTATTGACAAACCGGAGCATTCTAAGCAGTCTCATCAGGAAATGCTGGACCATGTGGAAGGCCTGCTCCAGAAGCTGGAACTTCCGTACCGTATTCTGCGTCTGTGTGGTGGCGACATGAGTTTCACTGCCGCTCTTTGCTTCGACTTCGAAGTATATTCGGAAGCTCAGAAACGTTGGTTGGAAGTAAGTTCCGTATCCAATTTCGATAATTATCAGGCTAACCGTCTGAAATGCCGTTATCGTGATGAGAACAAAAAGACACAACTGTGCCATACGCTGAACGGAAGTGCTTTGGCTTTGCCGCGTATCGTTGCTGCATTGCTTGAAAACAATCAGACACCTGAAGGTATCCGCATTCCGAAAGCGTTGATTCCTTATACAGGTTTCGATATGATTAAATAATTACCTTAGTTTATCTACGGACAATAAATAGAAAAACGGGACAGAAAGTAGCGAGGTTTACTTCTGTCCCGTTTTTGCTTTAAATCTAAAATAAGAATGAATAAGATTAAACAAATTATCCTGTTCGGCATAGCTGTCCTGATGTGCAGCTGCCAGAGTAAGCAGATGGAACCTTCGGCTGAGGCGGTATCGGTTCCGTTAGGCGGAAACACTTATGTGACTGCCGGAAAAGAGAGTGCGAAGGTTTCGACCGATGGTATCAAATCGTGGACGGGGACGGATGCCGTCTTGTCGGCGTGGTTTAAAACCAGCCAGCCCGGTGATTTGAATCTTTTCCTGAAAGGGAAAGCGGCAGACGGACCGTCGACTGTAAAGGTAACTTTCGGAGGTAAAAGTTTTACCGTAAAAGTGACGGAAGCAGAGGAAACGGTTATTCCGGTAGGGAAGGTATCCGTTACGGAACCGGGGTATATCCGTGTGGATTTGCAGGGAGAAGAGAAAGAAGGCGCTCAGTTTGCCAATATCTCCGAACTGCTGATAGACGGGCCGGCTGCGCAGGAGCCTCTTTATTTTGTGCGTAACTTTGAACCTTACTGGGGAATGCGTGGACCTTCCGTACATATGAAATATACATTGCCGGAAGAATCGGTCGAATATTTCTACAATGAAATAACGGTTCCGGAGGGAGAAGATAAGATTGGCAGTTATTTTATGACGAATGGTTTCGGTGAAGGTTATTGCGGTATCCAGGCGAATAGCGATACGGAACGCCGTGTCTTGTTTTCCGTATGGAGCCCGTTTGAAACGGACGACCCGAAAGCGATACCGGAAGACCACCGCATCAAGCTGCTGGCGCAGGGAAAAGATGTACATATCGGAGAGTTCGGTAACGAAGGGTCGGGGGGACAGAGTTATCTGAAATATCCCTGGAAAGCCGGACAAACTTATCGTGTCATTACCCGTGTTCATCCGGACGGTAAAGGGAATACGGCCTATTATGCCTGGTTCTTTGCTCCTGAAGAAGGCGAGTGGCGATTGATAGCCGGTTTTCTGCGGCCGCAGACAAACGCATGGTACACCGGAGCACATTCTTTCCTTGAAAACTTTATGCCCGGGCAAGGTTATCTGGAACGTAGTGTCCATTTTGGAAACCAATGGGCCCGTACGGCTAAAGGAGAGTGGAAAGAACTTACCGAAGGCATGTTCACTTATGATGCCACCGCCCGTGCCGGTGTCCGTCAGGATTATGCCGGTGGGGTGGAAGATAATATGTTCTTCCTCCGTAACGGCGGTTTCTTCAATGATAATACAGAGTTCAAATCCGTTTTTACACGTCAGCCGAACGGAACTGCTCCGGATGTCGACGTAACGACATTGCCCCTGAAATAGAGGCCTTTATTTGTCAAGAAAAAAACATAGGACTTTTGAAATCAAAATAAGGGACTTTTGTAAGCAAAGCATATATGTTTTAAACGCAAAACATATATGCTTTTTTTATGGGGTATATATCCTTTGGAAAATAACCGGAGTGTTTAGATGAACAGGTTTACGTTTGCATCTTCCGCCCGTTCAAGATAAGTGGCTACTCCGCCAAGCGTGACGTTGTCCATCAGTTCCTCTTTTTTGACACCCATCACATCCATACTCATGGTGCAGGCTATCATTTCGACACCGTTCTCAGCGGCTTGAGCGATGAGGCTTTCCAGGCTGTCGATATGCTTTTTCTTCATGATGAGGCGCATCATCCAACTTCCGGCACCACCCATATTCATTTTCGACAGTTTCAGTTTACTGCTGTGGGCGGGAAGCATCCAGCCGAACATTTTGCCGAATATATCTTTTGAAACAGACGGTTTTTGCCGTTTCTTGATGACATTCAGTCCCCAGAAAGTGAAGAACATGGTTACTTTCTTGCCAGTCGAGGCGGCTCCGTTGGCAATAACGAAGGAGGCAAGGGCCTTATCCAGGTCGTCACTGAATACAATCAACGTCTTGTTGTCCGTACCGTTCACCATTTTACAGGAACTTTTAGGTTCACCTTTTTCGATTGTAGCATGGATGACTCCCGATTTATTCTCAACTCCGACCAGCTGTGCTCCGGTCATATTGCACCAGGCGGCTACATCTTTCCCGAATCCCTGGTCGGTGGCGGTTATCAGAAGACGGTCACCTGTATTTATCTCAGCATAATGTTTTTTCAGCTGCATGACTGGACCGGGGCATTGAAGACCGCAGGCATCAATCCGGATAGTCTGTTGTGAGGGAGAAGAAGATGCGGCGGCGGTAGACGTTTTTGGTGTCATTGCTGTTTGGGAATTGCCTTCTGTTTGTTTGGAAGCTATTCCGGCTGTCGCTGCACTCCATGTTTTGAATCCTCCCGACAGGTTCTTTACATTTTTATAACCATGCTGAACCAAAATGCGGTAAGCCAGATATCCGCGTAATCCGATGGCACAAGTCACTACGATTGGTCTGTCGGTTGGCAGTTCCGGCAGGCGGTTGCGCAGTTCGTCGACCGGGATATTGATAGCTCCCGGTATGGAACCCAGGTTATATTCGTCGGCAGTGCGTACATCGACCAACAGGGAATTGCTGCCCAGCTGTGCTATGTCGCGCCAGTTAATGGTTTCGACCTTTTTGGTAAGGATATTCTCTGCAACATAACCAGCCATGTTGACGGGGTCTTTGGCTGACGAATAAGGAGGTGCGTAGGCCTGTTCCAGTTCGGTCAGGTTGTAGACTGTTCCTTTGCGTTGTATTACCTGGGCAAGCATTTCGATTCGTTTGTCTACTCCGTCGAATCCGACAATCTGGGCACCGTATAACTGTCCGTTGTCCGGTGAGAATACTATTTTTATAGACATCGGAACGGCTCCCGGATAATAACCGGCGTGCGAAGCCGAGTGGGTGTATGATGACTGATAGGGGATGCCTTCCCGTTTCAGTAACTTGGCATTGGCACCGGCGGCAGCGACCGTAATATCAAACACTTTGGCAATAGAAGTGCCTATCGTACCTTTATAAGTTTCGCGATTGCCGAATACGATATTATCGGCTACGATACGTCCCTGTTTGTTCGCCGGACCAGCCAGCGGGATTAAAGCCGGTTTGCCTGTTACCGGATTGAGCACTTCGACAGCATCTCCCAGGGCATAAATGTCCGGGTCGGAGGTCTGCATATAATCGTTTACGGCAATCCCTCCCAGGGCTCCGATGGCCAGTCCGGCTTCTTTGGCCAGCTTTGTTTCAGGACGTACACCGATACTGAGGATAACCAGGTCTGTCGGAATCTGTTTGCCGCTCTTCAGGTGGACGATGATACCTCCGTCTGTCTCTTCAAAACGTAATACGCCGTCTTCCAGACGCAGGTCTACCTTTTTTTCAATCAGTTGCTGATGTACGATAGCGGCCATTGAATAATCGAGCGGAGCCATTACCTGGTTAGCCATCTCGACAACGGCGATATCAAGACCCTGGTCGTGCAGGTTTTCGGCCATTTCGAGTCCGATGAATCCGCCGCCTACAACTACTGCATGGCGGGGATGCTCCCGGTCTATATACTTTTTGATCGTATCGGTATCGGGTACGTTGCGTAGGGTGAATATCTTTTTGCTGTCGATACCTTCGATGCCGGGACGCAGAGGTTCGGCTCCCGGAGAGAGCACCAGTTTGTCATAGCTTTCGGTATAAGACTGTCCGGTGCGGAGATTCTTCACTTCTACGTTTTTTTCTTTGGGATGGATAACGGTAACTTCCTGCTCGGTCCGTATATCAATATTGAAACGGGCGGTAAAACCTTCGGCGGTTTGTACGAACAGTTTATCACGCTCTGCAATGACGCCACCGATATAATAAGGTAGCCCGCAATTGGCGTATGATACATATTTGCCCCGTTCAAACAGGATAATGTCTGCATTTTCGTCCATTCTTCTCAGACGTGCGGCGGCTGTTGCTCCGCCGGCTACTCCTCCGATTACTAAATATTTCATCTTACTTTCTTTATTATTGTTATTATACATATTTTTTAATGGAAAATAAATAAGTAAAAAAAGGGATTATCCCTTTTCCATACATTGTTGCAGTTTTCCGAACAGGCCGTCGAAACGTAATTCGGCATTCATCATTTTCTGTACTTTTTCTTTTCCTTTCGGGGTAAGAGAAAAGAACATCTGCCGTTTATCTTCCTTACTCATCGTACGGTCGATAAAGCCTTTGTTCTCAACGGAAGTGATTACTTTGGATACACGTGAGTTCGATAATCCGATATATTCACAGATGGTGCCTGCTGATTTGGGCTGGTTGTCTTTCAGGCAGCAAAGCAGCATTGCTTCGTTGATTGTAATTTCATGAACGTCTGAAAAAGCCTTTTCAAACTGATATAATGTTTTGTATATGTCTTTGATTACGCAGATTGCTTCCATGTCGTATTCTTTATTAATGATGCAAAGATAGATAATATTTTTAATATTGATATTGTTTAGTGGAAAATATTTTATCCGGCTTGTTGAAGGGTAGTTGAGAACAAATGTTTTTCATCTGTTGTTTTAAGAAAAACAGAATGGATTATTATAAACCAGTAAATAGAAAAGATATGGAAAAATTATTTCAAAAAGGAGTTGTAGTCGATTTAAGCAATTTGGTTGATTATTCAGCGGGTGGGGTTGTCAGCAAACAAATCGTGAAAAGTGCAGCAGGTAACATTACTCTGTTTTCTTTTGATAAAGGGGAAGGACTGAGTGAACATACCGCACCTTTTGATGCTCTGGTACAAATACTGGAAGGTGAAATGGAAATCGTTGTCGATGGAAATCATTCCCGGATGAAAGCAGGGGAGTCGTTGGTGCTTCCTGCCAATGTACCGCATGCTTTAACAGCGGTGCAACGTTTTAAAATGCTTCTGACAATGATTAAGGAATAAATAAAAAAGAGACAAGGCTGGAACCCTGTCTCTTTTCTGTTTTATCAGATTTGTTTCTTAGTCTCTGTTTGAGAAGTATTTCATGAACTGTGAACGTTCATACATGGCCGGATCGGGGATATTGGCATAATTCAGTTTACCCTGGAATTGTGCCAGATTCTGATAATGTGTCTGGTGCATCCATTCTTCAATACAAGTAAGTACCTGTGATATGATTTCGCCGCCATGAGTATATAATGCGCTGCACATCTGTACGGCAGAAGCTCCTGCCAACAGGCATTTGATAACGTCTTCCCAATCGTGGATACCGGTTGACGAAGCGATGCTTATTCCGGGAACCTTACCTGAAATGATTGCCGTCCAGCGGATTGTGTCGCTCAGGTCGGAGTGGTTGCTGAATACGTTGCCCGATACTATCTGCATATTGTTGATGTCGATGTCCGGCTGGTAAAAGCGGTTGAACATCACTACGCCATCTGCCCCGTTAACCTTTAATGTATTAACCAGTGCCGGAATGTTTCCGACGTTTTTCCCGATTTTCATGATAACGGGTATTGAAACCGTTTCCTTTACTTTCCGGATGATGTTGACGTAAAGGTCACGAATCTCGTCGGGATTGTATTCCAGACTCGTTTCAAGAAAATAGACATTCAGTTCAAGTGCGTCGGCTCCTGCCAGCTCTATCTGACGGGCAAAGTCAATCCACACATCAGACTTGTAACAGTTGATGCTGGCAATGATAGGAATGGTACACTGTTCTTTTGTCTTTTTTATCAGTTCCAGATAGTTGTTTACCTGGTTTGCTTTTACATAACCACGGATATAATCGGCAGCTTCCGGATAGTCTGAATCCTGCATAAGCGAATCGCTTTGCATTTCAATTTGTTCTTCAAAAAGAGATTTGAGAACAATCGCTCCGGCACCTGCCTTTTCGAATTCCTTGTTTCGCTCAGGGTTGTTTGTCAGACCTGAACTTCCTACAATTAACGGATTACGAAGTGTTAGTCCCGCATATTGGGTTTTAATGTCAATCATGTCAGATTCAATTTAATGTGTTAGTACTCGCGTTCGCCGAAAATACTGGTTCCAACCCGTATCATGGTGCTACCCTGGCGAATGGCAACCGGATAATCGTGACTCATTCCCATAGATAGTACTGCAAAATTATCATTTCCTATGAAATATATAGCTTTTAATTCGCTGAAAAGTTCATGTAAGATGTGAAATTCCTGTTCGATGAGCGCAATGTCATCGGTATAGGTCGCCATTCCCATCAATCCGCATATCTGAATATTGCCTAGTTCGGCAAGTTGTTCGTTTTGCAGAAGCTCACGGCACTCGTCAGGACTTAGTCCGTGTTTGGTCTCTTCCTGAGCAACATGTATCTCCAGTAATACACGGATTATACGGTTGTTTTTTGCGGCTTGTTTATTTACTTCCTGTAATAATTTCAGCGAGTCGATGCTATGGATTGTATGGATAAATGGCGCAATATCTTTCACTTTATTGCTTTGCAGCGGACCGATAAAATGCCATTCGATATCACCCGGTAGTACTTTTTGTTTAGCCGTCAGCTCCTGTGCCCTGCTTTCGCCAAAGACACGCTGGCCAGCATTGTAGGCCTCCATCAATGCTTCTGCCGGATGAAACTTGGACACGGCTACCAATGTGACGTTTGCCGGTAGCGATGCCTTTAACTGTACTATGTTCTGGGAGATACTCATGCTTCCTGTGCTTTGTCCTCAGCCTGTTTTTTCTGTTCGGCAATCAGTTCTTCTCCTGATTTGGGCGTTTTGTCATCATTGACAGAGAAAGGGAATACGTCCATCAGCATGGTTTCTGTAACCGAAGCGATTGTGTAATCGGCCATGGTGCCTTTCATGCCTTCTTCCAGTACGGCGATGGCTTCTTTCAGTGTGCAAGCCTGTGCAAGCATCTGTGCAGCCGTTTTCTTTTCAGCGCCGCTTTTTTCATCGAGTGTGATGAAATATACTTTAATTTTGTAGAAACGGTCGCCGTTTTCGTTGAAGAACAATTCTGAAAGACGGGCACGTTTGATGTCAGTAACAGTAAATTCGCCGGATATGAACGGGCGTATTTCTTCGATGATACGGGCTTCCGCTTCTGTGAAAGAGAGGGCGTCGACCAGATAAGGTTCTGTTACTTTCTTTTGCATTCCGTTCTCCAATACTTTTTCAAAGGAGACTTTACATTCAAACCAACTGTGCATATTGTTTTCTTTTAATTTTTTGTCTGTACTCGTGTTTAAAATACAGTACAAATATAGGTCCAATTCGGGAATAATACAACTGCAAGTAATTTCTTTATTTTTTCGGAACATTTCATAGAATGGGCTTGTTTATATAATGTAGTGTGTTTTTCATGGTATTAGATTTTTAGATTAGTAATGAGGTTGTTCATCCGGTTCGGGAGGATAGGATGATATAGTAGAAATAAAAAAGCCGGAAAAGAGTCTATGATTTCTCTTTTCCGGCTTTTTGTTTACTTTATCTCTCAGAATTCATCGTTTGCATAAAGACTGAGCAGGTTTTTTGTCTCATAACTAAATAATTCATTCTCATTGAAAAATCTTTTTAATTCGATTGCGGCTGTTTCCGGTGAATCGGAGGCATGTACGATATTTTCCTGTACACTCATGCTGTAGTCTCCGCGGATGGTTCCCGGGGCGGCATTTCTTCCATTGGTTGATCCGGCCAGCGTACGCACTACATTTACCGCATCGACTCCTTTCCAGCAACAAACAATCACAGGGCATACAGCCATTGCGTCTTTAACCCTTTGAAAAAAAGACCTTTCTTTCAGGTGAGCGTAATGTTCGCTTAAAATCTCATCCGTCAACCAGGTCATTTTCATGCCTTCCAGTATCAATCCCTTTTTTTCAAAACGGGCAATTATTTCACCAATCAGACCTCGCTGGATGGTGCATGGTTTTAATATAACAAGTGTTCTTTCCATACTTTTTTCTTTTTATAAGGTTCAACGAATATTTCTACTAGCGCAATTTATCCCAAAGATAGTATATTTATTCACAATTAGTTAATTTATAGTATAATAATGTGTAAAAGTGAGATGAAAAAATGAAGTTTTCTCAATACACAAGTAATTATTTACTAAAGTAGAATCCCAGAGTTCTTGTTCTTTCTATTCCTTGCTGCGCCTAATAGAATAACTTCTTAGCTTTTAACTTAAATACTTATATCCATATCACTTTATTCCTTGAATTTTTTCTCTTGGTGTAATTTTTACAATCTCTTTTTTATTCTCAAAAAAATGTCTGTCTTGTCCGAAGACGGCCTGTTATTTGCTTCTGATATGTGAATCATTAAAAATTAATTTTTTGTTGATCGATAATTGTATCTAATGTTTTCATAATGAGAGTGTAATGGTGGATAAAATATTCCTTCAGAACACAAACAGTATTAATATTAGATGTTTCAATACACATTTTTCTTATGTATTTAGAACAAACAACTATAAATAAACAATTTAGCTTAGATTTTATTCACCTGGATTGCATTGTTTAACAATTGGGACACATGTTCTTCGGGCGACAAAAAACTTAATATTTCTATAATCAGTCTAACTCCGGGTTCATCCTCATGAAATCTCTTAAAGTTTGTCTGTTTACTCCTAACTTTTTACTGATGTACAATCTGGTTTTCTTTTCTTCCAGAAGTTTACGAATGAGATTTTCTTTACCGGACAGTTTGTACTGTTCCGACTTTCCCCCCTTGGGACGACCTAGTTTTGTCCCTTCTTTTTTCTTTCGTGCCAACGCTTCTTTTGTACGTTGAGAAATCAGGTTACGTTCTATCTCGGCACTCAGGCTGAAAGCAAAGGCCAGGATTTTGCTGTTGATGTTGTTTCCCAACTCATAGCGTTCTTTTACTGTTATCACGAAAATGTCTCTCTCCATGCATTGATGGAGGAAGCTCATAACCTGCATCAGGTTACGACCTAAACGGGATAACTCAGTTGTAATCAAGATGTCTCCTTTACGGATTTGCTTGATTAACCGTCCTAGTTGCCGTTCTGCAACATCTGTTGTTCCACTGATTGTTTCTTCTACCCAGCGATCAATACGCATGCTTTTGGCTTTTGCGAACTTTTCAATTTCAAATCGCTGATTTTCAGTACTCTGCTTATCCGTACTGACTCTTACATAACCGTATATCATACAATTGAATATTAAATGAATAACTAAAGATACGTTAGAAAACTAAATGATAGGGGGTGATTAGTAAAAACCAACGTTTTTTATCGTCAACTGGATATGTAAGTTGCTTTTCACTACAAATATGAATATAATAATTTAAACCAATGGCATATTGAATGGTAAAATTAAATTAAAATTTAACTTACGTGTGATCATAATGGAAGGAAAAACTACTTTTGTGATAAAGATAGAATAACTAGGCAGGAATGATTTCATCGTTTCCTGATACATATATAAATATGAAGAAATTATTATCGTTACCGCCCAATTTGGTGAATAGTTTCCACAAGATAGCGAAAGTAAATGTGGATGAATGGTTTTGTACTTCCGACCCGGTAGGGGCACGGCTTGGTTCCGGTGGTGGTACAACCTGGTTGATCGAAGCATGCCGGCAAAATGAAGCACCTCAAATATCTGTAAAGGAATGGCTGGCAAAAGAAAAAAGAATTTTGTTGCATGCCGGAGGTCAAAGCCGGCGGTTACCCGGATATGCCCCGTCGGGAAAGATTTTGACTCCGATACCTGTTTTCAGATGGGCGAGAGGGCAAAAGTTATCACAAAATCTGCTATCCCTGCAACTTCCTTTATATGAGGAGATCATGCATAAAGCGCCGGATTCACTCCATACCCTGATTGCCAGTGGTGATGTGTATATAAGAAACAGTGAGCCGTTACAGGATATTCCGGAGGTGGATGTTGTTTGTTACGGATTGTGGGTCGATCCTGCCTTGGCGACCAACCATGGTGTGTTTGTGTCGGACCGGCAGACGCCCGATAAACTGGACTTTATGCTTCAGAAGCCTTCTTTGGATGATTTGGGGAAGTTGGCACAGACACATCTTTTCCTGATGGATATAGGGGTTTGGTTACTTAGCGACCGGGCAATGGAGTTGCTGATGAAACATTCTTATACAGCCGACGGGAAGACTATGAAATCTTACGATCTGTATTCTGAATTTGGACTGGCATTGGGAGAACATCCCCGTATTGCCGATACTGAACTGAATCAGTTAAGTGTGGCTATTTTACCTTTGGAAGGAGGAGAGTTTTACCATTATGGCACAAGTCGTGAACTGATCTCTTCCACACTAGCCGTTCAGAATCTGGTACGTGACCAGCGGGCAATTATGCACCGAAAGGTTAAACCTCACCCGGCCATGTTCGTGCAGAATGCAGCTATCGATTTGACGCTGACAGCCGAGAACTCTGAGCTATGGATTGAAAACAGTTATATAGGAAAGAATTGGAAACTGGATAACCGCCATATACTAACCGGTGTCCCGGCAAATAACTGGGAATTGGATCTGCCCTCCGGTGTTTGTATCGATGTCGTTCCGGTCGGTGAGCAAGACTGGGCTGCACGTCCTTATGGTTTTAATGATCCGTTTAAAGGAGCATCTGACGATGAGAAAACGCTTTTCATGGGATGTCCTGTCATTCAATGGGGAAAGGATAGGGGAGTAACATTCGAACCTTTTGATGATTTACAGAATGCCCCGTTGTTCCCCGTTTGTAAAAATGTGGACGAATTAGGACTGGTAATACGCTGGATGGTTTCCGAACCCGGACTGGAAAATGGCCGTAAGATATGGGAAACTTCCCAGAAAATGTCGGCGAATGAATTATCTGATTATGCGAATCTGGATCGGTTGTTTGCCCAACGTGAAAAGTTCCGTTATGCCAACTGGCCGATGCTGGCCGCTAATCACGAGAAAAGTGTCTTCTATCAGTTGGACCTTGCTGATGCTGCACGTGAATTTGCCGGTGGAAATCTGGCTTTACCTGAGGCGCTTTCCTCTGAAGTTCCTTTAATGAAACGGATACATAACCGGATGTTCCGGGCTCGTGTATTGCAACTGGAAGGGAAGCCTTATGAAGAGGAACAACAGGATGCTTTTTCATTGTTGAGAGAAGGACTGATCGGGTCTGTTTCCCGTGAAAAGCAATCTCCTTTCCTGAATGTCTATCGCGATCAGATTGTTTGGGGACGTAGTCCGGTACGTATCGACCTGGCTGGCGGATGGACTGACACACCTCCTTACTGTATGTATGCCGGTGGAAACGTGGTTAATGTAGCTATCGAACTGAATGGCCAGCCGCCGTTGCAAGTATATGTCAAGCCATCGAAAGAATATAAAATTATTTTGCGTTCCATAGACCTGGGGGCTATGGAGGTCGTTTCAACCTGGGATGAATTGCATGATTATAAAAAGATCGGTTCTCCTTTCTCTATACCGAAAGCTGCGTTGGCACTTGCCGGGTTTGTCCCGGAATTTTCAGCAGAGCATTACCCTTCGCTGGAAGATCAGTTGAAGAGTTTCGGTTGCGGGTTGGAGGTAACTTTACTGGCGGCTATTCCTGCCGGTTCCGGACTTGGTACCAGTTCTATCCTGGCAGCGACGGTTCTGGGGGCAATCTCTGATTTTTGCGGTTTGGCTTGGGATAAAAGTAAGATAGGGTACCGTACATTGATCTTGGAACAATTGCTGACAACCGGCGGAGGCTGGCAGGATCAGTATGGCGGAGTATTGCACGGTCTGAAACTTTTACAAACAGGAGAGGGATTCAACCAGAATCCTTCCGTGCGCTGGTTGCCGGAATATTTGTTTACAGACTCGCAATATCAGGGCTGTCATTTACTTTATTATACCGGTATAACCCGTACGGCAAAAAATATCCTGGCTGAGATCGTGCAAGGGATGTTCCTGAACAGTGGGACCCATCTCCACCTGCTCTCAGAAATGAAAACACATGCCCTGGATATGTTTGAAGCCATCCAGTGCGGTAATTTTGAAACCTACGGCAAACTTATCGCAAAGACCTGGGAACAAAAGAAAGCACTCGATTCCGGAACAAATCCTCCGGCAGTAGAGGCACTTATCACCCAGATTAAAGAGTATGCCTTGGGATATAAATTACCCGGAGCAGGTGGAGGCGGTTATCTGTATATCGTCGCTAAAGATCCGGATGCGGCCTTACAAATACGCAGACAGCTGACTGCTTCGCCGCATAATCCGAATGCCCGTTTCGTTGAGATGAGCCTTTCCGATAAGGGGTTGCAGATCAGCCGGTCGTAACTCCGACTACAAGAATATGTACTGATCAGAATATTTGCCTGTTTCTGATCAGTACATATCCGCTTATTGCTATCAAGTCAAGAAAAATACAACCGATAAGGATCAGTACTTTTTTAGGTGTTGAAGCTTTCAGGGGGACGGAAGCAGGTTCTATAATGGTATAGACAGGTGTTTGTTCCTGTACCCGTAATTTATCCTGTTCCTGTTTTTGCGCTAATGTGTTATAGACATTGAATGTCAGTGTCATCTCATTTTTCAACCGTTCCAACTCTGTCCGGTAACTGGCTGAAACGATATTTTTATTACCGTCTTCAAATGCGGCATACGTTTGTTGGGCTTTATAGTAGGCATCCTGAGCCTCTTTTAGTACTTTCTCTGTAAATTCCAGATCTTTTTTTGCTTTTTGTGTCCGGTAGTTGGTGATATATTTTTTTAATTTTTCCACTACATTATCCGTTACTCGTGCTGAGATAACCGGATCCTGCATCCGGACGGAAACGGTTACTACCTGCGTTTTCTTATCTACAAAGATCGATATCCGTTCCTGTAATTTCTTTATGATATCTTTTTGCTCTTTGGTAAGAAAAAAAGGATCTATCTTGTCTGGCTGGTGATCTTCATCTCCCAGCATTTCGATGAGATAGGAGATACCTTTCAGCGGGGCTTGTATGATCAGATTCCACCATGCCTCTTTCTGATGTCCTTTCAGATAATTGAACAGAGACATTTTCAACGTTTTCTTCTTATTCGTTACTTCCTGAGGGAAAAGTTCCAGAAGAAACGGAGTACTGTGAACAATATCCGGATAAACTTCGGGTGAAATAGCATCCTGGCTGTTTCCGCTGTTTATATCTATTCCAGCCATGGCTGCCAGTCCTCCGAGATTCCCCATCTTACTTGCCGTATTGTTTGTTTCGGGCATCAGTTTGACGGTTGTGGTGTATTCTTTCGGGATACTGAATGCAATGACAAGTCCTATAATCACCGCTATTCCGCTACTTTTCAGAAATAGTTTTCTTTTTGACCATAAGAACTGTATAACGGCTATAATATCTATATCCAATTCTGTCTTATCAGTCTTTTTTTCACTCTTGTTTATCATCCTTTACTACAAAGTTTATTTGAGAGAATTTATCAATGAAGTCAACATGGCAGCGATAGAAGTCGTAGAACTTGTGATGCTGAGTATTTCAGCCAGGTTCGCCCTTCTGTCGCGTTGGCTTTTACTTGGAACGACTATTTCACAACCCGGCTCGATCTTTGGATAACGTTTAAAGAAAATACCAACTTTACGGGTGGTCGCTACTTTTCCGTTCATATAAATTACAATCGGATATTTGCGGGAAGTATCGTTATATCCTCCGGCCTGTGACAGGCAATCGCGGACGGACATTCCTTTGGTATATGTGATACTGTTCGGATAGGTAACGGCCCCGCTGATTTTCACTGTACTCTGTAACTGAGGTATATAAATGATATCCCCGTCACGGAGAACCAGGTCATAGGTACTTTTCGGGTGGGTAAGTGCCTGTTGTAAATCGATTCCGACAGAATAGTTCTTTATATTGGTAAGCGACAAGGCGATAGAATCCTTACTCTGCTTGTTGTTATTACTTAGTTGCAACAATGTTTCCACCTGGCGGATTTCATCTTCCGTCAACTGGCGTTTTAAACTAGCTCCTCTCACATAAGCATCCGGAGTTACTCCTCCCGATTGAGCGATAATATCACTCAGGCGTGTGTTTTTATAAGGTAAAGCATAGTCACCGGCAAAAGTGACTTCCCCATTTACTTTTACGACTTCCTGTTTTTCATATCCTGGAGAGAAACGGACAAAAACTTCGTCGAACGGTTCAAGAGTAAAAAGTGTATCAGCATGGGCCCCGGATGATTTGGATGGCAGTTGCAGTTCATCGCTCAATGCAACAGTATATACTTTGGAAACCAGGTTCGTACTTTTATCAGCCGTAGGATCCTTGATCCGGCGGGCTACTTCAACATTGATCGTCGAGGCGGATTCCTGTAGTCCTCCGGCAAGAATGATGGCATCTTCCACCGTCATATTTTTGCTGAAAGGGATAACTGTGTCTGGGTTATTGACAGCTCCGCCGACTTTGACGGTATAAGGTTCCCGGAGTTCAAATAAAGAAGGTATATATAATTTGTCTTCTTTCTGTAATTCCATGTCCGGGATTTCCCCGTTCATTATACCTTGTATATCTATGGCAATAACCGTACTGGTGAAGTCGGGATTCAGACGGGTAAGATGCGCCCTGCCTATAAATTCATCTCCTTTTAGCCCGGCCGCCTGTTTGATCAATTGTTTGACGGTATGTACTTTTGGGCTTAATTCATATTCTCCGGGACGCCATACGGAACCGGTAATCGTGATCCGGTTGTCATAAAAGGGGATTACGGAGTCTACTAACAGGGAGTCGCCGTCCTGAAGGACAAATGTAGGAAATTCTTCAGCGGTTACGGTAGCAATCTGATAACGGGAACCAGATTTCCGTTTGATTGTCACGTCTTCTGTAAAAGCGTCTCCGGTGAATCCCCCTGCCATTTTCAGCAGGTCTTCCAATGTCTCTCCTTTACGGAGTTCGAATGTACGGTTACGTTTTATTTTCCCGTGTGTGTTAACCAGTTGCTCGTAGGGTTCGATAATAATCATATCATTGTCTTCCAACCGGATATTGGTATCATATTTTCCGTTAAGCAGATAATCGTATACATCCAGATTGGCTATTTCCTTATTATTACGATATACCCGGATATTACGGAGGGAACCGATGTCGTTCACCCCACCTGCTGCGTATAAAGCATTGAACAAGGAGGCAAGCGAAGATAAGGTGTAGGTACCCGGTGCAACCGCTTCTCCAACAATATTTACTTTAATACTCCGGATTTTCCCTAGTCCGACCGAAACAAATGTATTAGGTTCTTTTCCGTCTACCAGGTTCCACATGATTTTTCCCAACTCCTGCTTGATCCGGTTTTCTGCTTCTTCGATTGTCAGCCCGCTTAAAGCGACTGGCCCTACATTGGGGATGATGATCGTTCCTTCGGGTGATAAAGTCAGCTTCAGGTTTAACTCCGAATCTCCCCATACATCAATAAGTACTTCATCACCGGCTGACAATGGATAATTTCTGGGAGTCGGCATATTCATATTCGGTTCGAAAGACAGGTTTTTATTGGAAAATATCTCACGACCGAAGACCTGGTTTTTTAGACTGTCTTCAGAGGTGTTATCTTTCCGTTGTATGTCGATTGGAGGGATCTCATTTGTTATCATGATCCGGTCGGTTACCGGTTGTTCGCTGGCCGGGATTACTGATTGTTTCGTCCCGCTGCTGTTTAAACGTTTGGTAATTTCCTGCTGTATCTGTTCTTCTGTCATGCCGGCAGCCTTGGCCTTATCAAGTAACTCCTGCGGAACCTGGGCTATTGCCAGGATAGAGTACAATGAGCAAAAGAAACAAAGAATGCATTTGTTTAAAGTCTTCATAGAATCTCTTTTATTTTAGTAACAATTCGTTGGCAAGCCAAACCGTCTCCATAAGGATTCACGGCTTTACTCATTTGGTCGTAATATTTTTTATCCTCAATTAATCGGGATGTTTCATCGAGTATCCTGATAAAATCTGTTCCTACCAATTTTACAGTTCCGGCGTCTAACGCTTCCGGACGTTCAGTGGTATCGCGCATTACCAGCACCGGTTTCCCCAGCGAAGGCGCTTCTTCCTGAATGCCGCCTGAGTCGGTCAAAATCAGCCAGGCGTGGTTCATCAGCCAGACAAACGGTAAATACTCCTGGGGATCGATCAGAATGACATTTTTCACGTGCCCCAGAATGCGATTGACCGGCTCTCTGACGTTCGGGTTGAGATGCACCGGATAGACAATCTGGATGTCCTGGTGCGTGGTGGCGATGTCTGCCAGCGCATGGCAGATTTCTTCAAAGCCACGACCGAAGCTCTCACGCCTGTGACCGGTCACCAGAATCATTTTTTTATTGGGGTCGATAAACGGGTAATTTGCCGCCAGTTCTGAACGCAGCGTATCGCTGCTCATCACCTGGTCACGCACCCATAACAGTGCATCAATAACTGTATTACCGGTAATGAAGATTCGGCTGTCAGCAACATTTTCACGCAGCAAGTTTTGCCGGGAAGTTTCGGTTGGAGAGAAGTGATACATCGCCAGATGCCCGGTCAATGTACGGTTAGCCTCTTCCGGCCACGGCGAATAGAGATCGCCCGTGCGTAAACCAGCCTCAACGTGACCAACAGGAATACGCTGATAAAACGCCGCCAGGCTGGTTGCCAGCGTTGTAGTAGTATCGCCGTGAACCAGCACGACGTCTGGTTTGAACTCGGCAAGAATTGGTTTTAGCCCTTCCAGAATCCGACAGGTTATCTCTGTCAGGCCCTGTCCTGGCTGCATTATGTTGAGATCGTAGTCAGGTACAATGGAAAAGAGTTTCAGCACCTGATCGAGCATCTCCCGATGCTGCGCAGTGACGCAAACTTTAGCCTCAAAAAAAGGATCTTTTGCCAACGCATGCACCAACGGAGCCATCTTGATGGCTTCCGGGCGCGTACCAAATACAGTCAGTACTTTCACATCGATTCTCTTCGAATAAGCGGCGAGCGCCTTTGCGCTCACCGCAGCAGTGTTGCTATTTCGAGCAACGGCGGGTTAATGCGACACCAGCCCCGATCAGCCCCCCGACAATGCCCCACATAATCATCAGGAAGGCACGACGTGGGCTATCGCGTTTTACCGGTTCTTCCGGCGTACGCAAATAGCGATAGGTCTGAAAACGCGGATCCAGGGTTGGACCAACATTCAGGGTGTTTAACATGGCCCGATTCTGATCATAGTCGAGATCAAAGGCCGGACCGACGGCCTGTAAATTTTCCAGTCGAGCCTGGAGCATTGGACGCCCAAGCAGGAACATTTCTGAATCAGGCAATTCCTCGGCAGGCACATCTGTCGCACTGCGCGAAATATTATGCTGCTCAGCAATTTTCAACGCCTGTTCAATACTGTTCATCCGGCGGTCGTAGATGGCTTTCGCCACCTCTTCCTGACGCTTTACCTGAGCTTTCATCTGGATGGTGCGCGCCGCCCATGCACCTTTCAGCTCATCATTCAGATGGCTGGCTGCACGCTGGCTGGCAAAAGCAACATACTGACGTAACAGGTTATTAGCGTCAGGCGCGGTTTCGGCAATCAGCTTCACGCTGTCATTGACCGCGCGGGTAAAGTCTCCGGGGATAAACTGGATGTTGTTAATCATTTCATCCAGCAACGCCGCATCGGCTTTGCTGTTGCCCACCATCCGCTGCTTGTAATAGTCGGTTTGCAGCCAGAACTCTCTGCGGGTATCCCACGAGGCCAGTTGCATAACAAACTCTTTATAGGCTTCGTCCATGACCGATGGTTGGTCGGCAGAAGCCATGTTTGAACGGACATCCAGGTTACGCAAAAATTGCTGCTGTGAGTAATATCCCCCCAGCATATTCACCGTTGGACGATCGGTAATCGCCGTCGAGCTCCACTCCTGACGAGCAAAAAAAGTATACGCCAGCGCGATTAACGCAAACGCCAGTCCCATGCCAATAATCCACAGCTTCCCAGCCCACAAGGTACGAAACAACCCACGAATATCCAGTTCATTTTCAGCGTCTTCGGCCGGTTTCCCAGGCATTGGTTGTGTCATCACATCCTCATTTATTTGGTTAAATTGGGGCTGCCACCACGATTTCTACGCAGTCTGCGTTTTACGCGCTTAATAAAGCGAGCAACTTTCCAGGCACGCTTAATGCAATATCCATAGAGGAAGAATGCTAGCAAAAAGAGCACCAGCATGACCCACTCCGGGACAAAATGAGAATATTCTGCCAGCACCCCAATGGAGGCGAGCAGAGCTGCGGCAAGGGTAATCAGCACAAACGCCTGGCGGGAAGTAAACCCGGCACGCATGATCAAATGGTGAATATGCTGGCGATCAGGAGAGAACGGACTCATGCCTTTACGCAGGCGACGGTACATAATCGCCACCATATCCATTAGCGGAATGGCGATTATCCACAAAGCGGTAACCGGGCTGATGGGATGGGTTTTGCCCTGGGTCGTTTCGAGCAGGATCCAGATAACGGTAAAACCAATCAGCGTACTGCCCGCATCACCCATAAAGACTTTGTAGCGGCGACCCAGGATACCAAGGTTAAGCATGATGTATGGCAGGATGGCGGCGATCATCGCAAAACACCAGATTGCAAGGCTGGTTTGCCCGTCGAACCACAAAATCATACCGATTGCTGCAAACGAGACGCAGGACAACCCGCCCAGCAAGCCATCAATGCCATCAACCATGTTGAACGCATTAATGGCCGCCCAGACGGCAAATAGCGTCAGGAAGTAACCAAACGGTCCGAGCACCATCTCCCAGGAGCCAAAGATATAACCCAGGCTACTGAGATAAAGGTTGCCAAACACCATCATAACAATGCCAACAGCAGCCTGTATGGTGGCACGGATTTTTACGCTGATATCAAAACGGTCATCCAGCGCACCGATAAACACCAGTACACCGGCACAAGCGAGATAGAGAGATGCATGCGGAATATAGTAATCGACAATTCCGAACGTGAAGCAAATCCCTGCGTAAACCGAAATACCCCCAACGAGTGGTATCAACCCCTGGTGACGTTTGCGGAAGTTAGGTTTATCCACTAAACCGACTTTTTTTGCCACCTTACGGGCAAAAAACAGAAACAGTGTCGTGAATAAAAAAATACTGATGAGATCAGTACTCACTGTCAGTAAATTCACAATGCATGCTCTCAGAGAAAATTATTAGCAGAAGTATAACCACGAAGACCTTTATTCAGAAGGGAAAGTCCGTTCCGAACCCACCAGTCCTGTGCAAAAATTAACCATTTGATATGCAAATTGCATAACACACCAGCAAAATCCAGGAATTTTCCTAACATTGCCAGCGCGGCATTAAGATTACAGATATAAAAGCAAAACGCCACGTAAACACGTGGCGTTTTTGGCATAAGACAAATTTATGAGCGTTTCATCATTTCGAAGAAATCGTCATTGGTCTTGGTCATTGCCAGTTTATTAATGAGGAATTCCATTGCATCGATTTCGCCCATCGGGTGAATGATTTTGCGCAGGATCCACATTTTCTGCAGTTCTTCCTGAGTAGTGAGCAGCTCTTCTTTACGGGTACCGGAACGGTTGTAGTCGATTGCCGGGAAGACGCGTTTTTCAGCGATCTTACGAGAGAGGTGCAGTTCCATGTTGCCTGTACCTTTAAACTCTTCGTAGATAACTTCGTCCATCTTGGAACCGGTATCGATAAGCGCGGTAGCGATGATGGTCAGGCTGCCGCCCTCTTCCACGTTACGCGCCGCACCGAAGAAGCGTTTCGGACGATGCAGGGCGTTGGCATCCACACCACCGGTCAGCACTTTACCTGACGCCGGAACAACGGTGTTGTAAGCGCGCGCCAGACGAGTGATGGAGTCGAGCAGGATGATAACGTCTTTCTTGTGCTCAACCAGGCGTTTCGCCTTCTCGATCACCATTTCCGCAACCTGAACGTGGCGAGATGCTGGTTCGTCAAAGGTAGAAGCAACAACTTCACCTTTTACCAGACGCTGCATCTCGGTTACTTCTTCCGGACGTTCGTCGATCAGCAGAACCATCAGCACACAATCCGGGTGGTTGTAAGCAATGCTCTGAGCAATGTTCTGCAGCAGCATGGTTTTACCGGCTTTCGGCGGTGCCACAATCAGACCTCGCTGACCACGACCGATAGGTGATGCCAGATCCAGTACGCGAGCGGTTAAATCTTCAGTAGAACCGTTACCACGTTCCATACGCAGACGAGAGTTTGCGTGCAGCGGGGTTAAGTTCTCAAAGAGGATTTTGTTGCGGGCGTTTTCAGGTTTGTCGAAGTTAACTTCGTTAACTTTCAGCAGCGCAAAATAGCGTTCACCTTCTTTCGGCGGGCGAATCTTACCAGAGATGGTATCACCAGTGCGGAGGTTGAAACGGCGGATTTGGCTAGGGGAAACGTAGATGTCATCAGGACCGGCGAGGTAGGAGCTGTCTGCGGAACGGAGGAAACCAAATCCATCCTGCAATATCTCCAGTACACCATCACCAAAGATATCTTCGCCACTCTTTGCGTGCTGCTTCAGGATGGCAAAAATAATGTCCTGCTTACGCATACGAGCCAGGTTTTCCAGCCCCATATTTTCGCCGAGAGTGATCAGCTCAGAAACCGGCGTATTCTTTAATTCGGTAAGATTCATAGTGGTGTGAGTTCTTAAACTTGGGGTAAATCTCGAACTTAATGTTGTGAATGGTATGGCAGGATCATCCATGCCTGTTTACGGTCATCGACTCATGTCTTTTCGCTGTCTGGTCACAGGAGAGTACGCAGAACTGAAACGACAAGACGGATTGAGTGACGAGCCAGAAATCTGTTCACTTCGCATTTAAGATAAAACGGGAAGCGTTGGAAATTACAAGATTCAAACTTAATAAGGTATGTTTAATACGAAGTCAACACTAAGTTAGCATGACTCACGCCGGGCGTCCAGTTTTTAGCGACGGGGCACCCGAACATGAAATTCCCTTACGCCAGGTTAGCGTCGAGGAACTCTTTCAACTGACCTTTAGACAGTGCGCCCACTTTGGTTGCCGCCACTTCACCGTTTTTGAACAGCAGCAGAGTCGGGATACCACGGATACCATATTTCGGCGCAGTGCCAGGGTTTTGATCGATGTTCAGTTTTGCAACGGTCAGTTTGCCCTGATATTCGTCAGCGATTTCATCCAGAATCGGGGCGATCATTTTGCACGGACCGCACCACTCTGCCCAGAAATCGACGAGGATCGCCCCGTCCGCTTTGAGTACATCCGTGTCAAAACTGTCGTCAGTCAGGTGAATAATTTTATCGCTCATATATAACTCCACAGGAATAAGCCTGGCGTGTTGGTTTAGTTGTTGGTGTAACATTAACCAACTAAAGGTTGACTTTATTTCACCGGATACGCTTTCGTAAAGCAATAGTAAGCTGATATTCTACCACACTATGAGCAAAACACATTTAACAGAACAGAAGTTTTCCGACTTCGCCCTGCATCCGAAGGTTGTAGAAGCCCTTGAAAAAAAAGGGTTTCATAACTGTACGCCCATTCAGGCACTGGCCCTTCCGCTGACGCTGGCGGGTCGTGACGTAGCCGGGCAGGCGCAAACCGGTACCGGGAAAACGATGGCGTTTCTTACGTCAACGTTTCATTATCTTCTCTCTCATCCCGCGATTGCCGATCGCAAGGTGAATCAACCGCGTGCCTTAATTATGGCACCGACGCGTGAACTTGCCGTGCAGATCCACGCCGACGCGGAACCGCTGGCGGAAGCTACCGGCCTGAAGCTGGGTCTGGCTTACGGTGGTGATGGCTACGACAAACAGCTGAAAGTGCTGGAAAGCGGCGTTGACATTCTGATTGGCACCACGGGGCGTTTAATTGACTACGCCAAGCAGAACCACATTAACCTCGGTGCCATTCAGGTAGTGGTACTGGACGAAGCCGATCGTATGTACGATCTGGGCTTTATTAAAGATATCCGCTGGCTGTTCCGCCGTATGCCGCCTGCAAACCAGCGCCTCAACATGCTGTTCTCCGCCACGCTTTCGTACCGGGTACGTGAACTGGCGTTCGAGCAGATGAACAATGCCGAATATATTGAAGTGGAACCGGAACAGAAAACGGGCCACCGTATTAAAGAAGAGCTTTTCTACCCTTCTAACGAAGAAAAAATGCGTTTGCTGCAAACGCTGATCGAAGAAGAATGGCCAGACAGAGCGATTATTTTCGCCAACACCAAACACCGTTGTGAAGAGATCTGGGGCCACCTGGCGGCAGATGGTCATCGTGTCGGTTTGTTGACAGGCGATGTCGCGCAGAAAAAACGTCTGCGTATTCTTGATGAATTTACCCGTGGGGATCTGGATATTCTGGTTGCCACCGACGTTGCCGCGCGTGGTCTGCATATCCCGGCTGTGACGCACGTCTTTAACTACGATTTACCCGATGACTGTGAAGATTACGTTCACCGTATTGGTCGTACAGGTCGTGCAGGCGCAAGTGGTCATTCCATCAGCCTGGCGTGTGAAGAGTATGCATTGAATTTGCCTGCTATTGAGACCTATATTGGTCACTCAATTCCGGTAAGCAAATACAATCCGGACGCATTGATGACCGATCTGCCAAAACCGCTGCGCCTCACGCGCCCGCGCACAGGCAATGGTCCGCGTCGTACTGGCACTCCGCGTAATCGTCGTCGTTCAGGTTAAATAAAAAATGTCATACTCCAAATCATTCAAGCTGTATCAAGATGGCAAGAGAATGAATCCCGATGAGTTTACTGTAGTAAGTGATTCAGGTGAAAGAATGCAGCCAACGCAGAGACAGATTGAAGGATGAAGAGTATGGGTTCCACCTCGTCGCTGTATGCAGCCATTGATCTCGGTTCGAATAGTTTTCATATGCTGGTTGTGCGCGAGGTGGCTGGAAGCATCCAGACGCTGACGCGAATTAAACGCAAAGTGCGTCTGGCTGCTGGCCTGAACAGCGAAAATGCCCTCTCTAATGAAGCAATGGAGCGCGGTTGGCAATGTTTGCGCCTGTTTGCTGAACGTCTGCAAGATATCCCTCCCTCGCAAATTCGCGTTGTCGCTACGGCGACATTACGACTAGCCGTCAATGCGGGTGATTTTATCGCCAAAGCACAGGAAATCCTTGGCTGCCCGGTACAAGTCATCAGCGGTGAAGAAGAAGCCCGCCTGATTTATCAGGGGGTGGCCCACACAACAGGCGGTGCCGATCAGCGCCTGGTGGTGGATATAGGCGGTGCCAGTACTGAACTGGTAACCGGCACGGGTGCACAAACCACCTCGTTGTTCAGCCTGTCGATGGGCTGCGTCACCTGGCTGGAACGCTATTTTGCCGATCGTAATCTGGCGCAGGAAAATTTTGATGCTGCAGAAAAAGCGGCACGCGAAGTGTTACGTCCGGTTGCCGATGAATTACGGTATCACGGCTGGAAAGTGTGCGTTGGCGCTTCCGGCACCGTGCAGGCGTTACAGGAAATCATGATGGCACAGGGGATGGATGAACGCATTACCCTAGAAAAGTTGCAGCAACTGAAACAGCGAGCCATTCATTGCGGTCGGCTGGAGGAACTGGAGATTGACGGGCTGACGCTGGAACGTGCGTTAGTGTTCCCGAGTGGTCTGGCAATCCTGATAGCCATTTTTACCGAACTGAATATTCAGTGTATGACCCTGGCAGGTGGTGCGCTGCGTGAAGGCCTGGTCTACGGCATGTTGCATCTGACCGTCGAGCAGGATATTCGCAGCCGTACGCTGCGTAATATTCAGCGCCGCTTTATGATCGATATTGATCAGGCACAGCGCGTAGCCAAAGTTGCGGCTAACTTCTTCGATCAGGTGAAAAACGAATGGCATCTTGAAGCAATAAGCCGCGATTTGCTCATCAGCGCCTGCCAGCTTCATGAAATCGGCCTGAGCGTTGACTTCAAACAAGCGCCGCAACACGCTGCTTATCTGGTACGTAATCTGGATCTTCCCGGTTTTACCCCCGCACAGAAAAAACTGCTGGCGACGCTACTGCTCAACCAGACGAATCCGGTCGATCTCTCATCGCTGCATCAGCAAAACGCCGTACCGCCGCGCGTCGCAGAACAACTCTGCCGTTTACTACGCCTGGCCATCATTTTTGCCAGCCGTCGCCGTGACGATCTCGTGCCAGAGATGACATTACAGGCTAACCATGAACTGTTGACCTTGACGCTTCCGCAAGGTTGGCTAACCCAACATCCGCTGGGTAAAGAGATTATTGCTCAGGAAAGCCAGTGGCAGAGCTATGTCCACTGGCCGCTGGAAGTGCATTAATGAGTAAGTGCCGGATGCGATGCTGACGCATCTTTTCCGGCCTTGATTATTTCCCTCGTTTTGCCGCCATCATCGCTTTCAGATTCGCCAGATGGCTTTGCCCTTTCTGCATCCGTTCTTCGGCGCTCACCACTTTGCGCTCCTGTTCCCAAATCAGATCATCCTGCGGCAGCTCCAGCAAAATGGCCAGCTCCACCGAGTCGGCGGCATACGATTCTGCGCCCATGGAACCGCCTCCCAATGCGTCGCGCGCCTCCGGATTTGCCGCGATGGACAGCACTGCGTCTGCCGGTGAATACGGTGAATATGACTCCGGCACTGAGGGCGGCGATGTGCCCGACGAGAACCCGGAGAAGATCATCTACTCCGCCGACGCGACC
>ENA-ORRN01000426-ORRN01000426.1-human-gut-metagenome-genome-assembly--contig:-NODE-426-length-34085-cov-6.496062_pt1 | contig 34085 bp, 26 predicted proteins | sample MGYA00242174_ERZ509132 | MGnify/ENA primary metagenome ERZ509132 (study PRJEB26280, sample SAMEA2338671) | human gut metagenome | biome: human gut; feature: human-associated habitat; material: faeces... | reverse complement strand
TTGCGAATTAAAAACAAGCAAAAGACGCCTTATAAAAAACAAAAGACTGCAAGCAGTCATTAAATATTTCTATAAACGTCCTAATGACCGATTGGGGTTTAACTTACATTATTCATAGCCTTGCATAAAAGACCGATAAGTTTCAGACCCAGCATCAAGTTACGCATACTTTCGTGTGTAAGTCTCCGCAATATTCAGTCAGCCCCCCCAAAAAAAAACAATACAGATGCGAGAAATGACATGGTCCGTTCAGAAAAAGGCATGAAATATCTGTCCTCACAGCTTGCAAGGACACCCATATATATAAGTCAAACGTTTTACGATGCTTTTCGGAGTGCCATCCTCATTATGGCTCTTATGGGGTGATCTCTGACAAACTCGACTTTGATTTTTGTCTTGAACTCTTTGATACGTACAGCGGTAAGGTTATCCTTTCAACCACGCACTGATGCCTTCTTCAGAAGTACCAAAATCCACTAAAAAACCAACGGACGTTTTGTGTTGAAAACTGATACGGATTCTGCCCACTTGGGGCAACGTGCTTGCCCCAAGTGGGCAAGCAGCTTACCCACATTGGGCACGCTACTTGCCCCAAAACAGGTATATAATGGTACAGAAATCGGGTGTTTATGTTCTCCTGACTTGTCACTCAAGAAACACTTATTTTATAAGTGATTGATAAACAATATTTTTATCTTTGCGTCACCTGATTTTGGGTGACGCAATGACGAAGTCAGGAAAAAGTTGACACAGTCGGCTTGTCATCAGTTGGCAAATACAAGGGCAGCTGATGCAAGCAATCCGAATATAAACATATTGCGTGCCGTCATTCCAAGCACACGGTTAAGCTCGGCACCTTTCCTTATATATCGCATCTCGTTGAACGCCCATGTATGGAATGGCGTGTATATAATTAATAGCGATTGTGTCCATTGTCCCTCGTGCCAATCGAGTAACACAACACCTACAATAGCCAGAATGGTGCCTACAAGTCCGAGCATAAGATACAAAACCAGTCCGCCGCGCTCGCCAATGCGCACAATAAGCGTAAGCTTTCCTGCACGCCTATCGTTCTCGATGTCACGATAGTTGTTCACCACGAGCAATGTGTCAATAATCAGTCCGCAAGCTATCGACATCAATACCACGGCAAACGGAATAGACGTAAGCGCGGTAGGAGGAGCCGTGAGCCAATAGGTCATGCAAACAGGCACAATACCAAAGAATACGAGCACAAGCAAATCGCCAAGTCCGATGTACGAGAACGATATGGTATACAGAAAGCAGAAGACAACGCATGCCAGTCCAACCATTATCATCTCCCAACCACCATAATATACCAGAGGCAGTCCAACGATGCAAGCCAAGAGAGTAGTAAGGAATAAACCACTACGCATAGCCGATGCAGTTATCCATCCTTGTGCGCAGGCACGCTTCGGACCAAGACGTTGTTCGTCGTCAGTACCTTTCATAAAGTCGAAGTAGTCGTTAATAAAGTTGGCATCCACCTGCATTATCAAAGCAAACAGCATGCACAACACAGCTGGCACAACCCTAATTCCACACCATCCATACATAGCCACGGCACAGGCAATACCTATCATAACGGGCACGGCAGCACCGGTGAGCGTCTTGGGGCGTGCGGCAAGAATCCAAGCCTTAAGAGAATTAACCCTTACATTTGTTTCATCCATTATATTTGTTTTAATCTGTTATTGGTCTTTTTATCAATTGTTTCTTGCAAATTTAGCCATAATAAACTGATTTTGCAAGTTAATATCTATATCATTCAATTATGGATACACGAAACGTAAGCCTCGACCTCATGGAGTTTGTCGAGCAAAACATACTGCCAAGGTCCGTCAATTTGCAAAAGCCAATTACAAGAACTTCATTGAAATTAACTTTGATAACGAAAAAAGTCTACAGACCATCGGGCTTCATCGCTTGCCGGTCTGTAGACTTATAGCGGAAAGAGGGGGATTCGAACCCCCGATACGCTTTTGACGTATACACGCTTTCCAGGCGTGCCTCTTCAGCCACTCGAGCACCTTTCCTTTTTTTTCTTTTGAGGCTGATGTAGACTCCAGTGCAGTCTGGAGCCGCTTTTCTGCTGCAAAGGTAATACTTTTGCATGACATAACCGCATCTTGCGTTCACATTTTTTCTTCATGCCCCTGCCGTGGATGGGGTGGGAGAGGGCATAAAAGGTTTCCGGAGTATAAGAGGCGGCAGATGATTTCTGACTGCTTTTCAAATATTTTCATGAAAAAACTTGATAATCATATACAAACATCGTATCTTTGCCCTTTATAAACCCTGAACGGCAAAATTACCGTTCTGGGCTGGACCCTGAATGGCATAATTACCGTTCAGGGCTGTATCTAATAAAAGAAAAACGCGACACTACAGGTGACAGAACCAGTCTCCTCACTTCAAGACACACACACTTGATACCATCGGCCCTTTGCGGCAGATGGCTGACAGAGGCAAGGCTGCACGCAGTTGTATAATATCACATCGAACGGCGTGATGACCGTATTGGATTTAATATCAAATATCATAAAAAACAAAAAAAAAGATATGAGTAAAGTATCAATGCGCGGACAGGAGATGCCGGAATCTCCAATCAGCAAGCTGGTTCCACTGGCTGCCGCAGCGAAAGAAAGAGGAACGAAGGTGTATCACCTCAACATCGGACAGCCAGACCTGCCTACACCGCAGGTGGGACTCGACGCTCTGAAAAACATCGACAGGACGCTCCTGGAATATTCCACTCCGGAGGGCTATCTGAGCTACAGAAAGAAGCTTGCCGGATACTACAAGAAGTACGACATCAATGTGGAGCCCGACGACATCGTGATAACTTGCGGCGGAAGCGAGGCGGTGCAGATAGCATTCATGGCTTGTCTCGACCCGGGCGACGAGATAATTCTCACCGAACCTCTCTATGCCAACTATCTCGGCTTCGCCATCCCGGCAGGAATCAAGGTGCGCACGATAACCACCAAGATTGAAGACGGCTTCGCACTGCCGGCAGTGGAGAAATTCGAAGAACTCATCAACGAGAAGACCAAGGCCATACTCATCTGCAACCCTAACAACCCCACCGGAAGCCTCTATACTCCAGAGGAGATGGACCAGATAAGAGACATGGTGAAGAAACACGACCTGTTGCTCTTCTCCGATGAGGTGTACCGCGAGTTCGTGTATACCGAGAATCCATATATCAGCGCAGGCAGTCTGGAGGGAATAGAGCAGAACGTGGTGATTCTCGACTCAGTGAGCAAGCGCTACAGTGAGTGTGGAGTGAGGATAGGAGCTCTCGTCACAAGAAACAAGGAAATCAGAGACACGGCGATTAAATTCTGCCAGGCCCGCGTGTCGCCTCCTCTCGTAGGCCAGATCGTCGCCGAAGCTTCGGTGGACACTCCCGACGAGTATTTCCGTGAGGTGTACGACGAATATGTGGAGCGCCGCAACTGTCTCATCAGCGGACTAAACGACATCCCCGGAGTATTCTCTCCCACACCGATGGGAGCCTTCTATACCGTGGCGAAGCTGCCGGTTGACGATGCCGACAAGTTCTGCAGCTGGTGTCTCTCATCGTTCAGCTACGAGGGCCAGACTGTCATGATGGCACCTGCCAGCGGCTTCTACATTACCCCCGGTGCCGGCCGCAACCAGGTAAGAATCGCCTACGTATTGAAGAAGGAAGACCTCGAAAAGGCCCTCGTGGTATTGCGCAAGGCCCTCGAGGCTTATCCCGGCAGAGTGGAGGAATAAAACCATATCTATCCTTTCGGAACTATACTATATTAATATCCCCATAATTTCCTCACAGTTGTGGATAGGAGGTTATGGGGGATTCTAAATATGTATAACTTTGGTGGCATGTGCTTATTTGTTTTGTGATTTAAGAACGTGCTGTTGTGGAAGCCTTTACAAACGCCATCATCCAGCGTGACTATATGGACTTGGGCAGCGAGATTTACATTGACATGTATGATGATCGAATGGAGATATACTCTCCAGGTGGCATGATGGACGGCAAACGGATACAGAACCTCAATCTATTTCATGTGCCATCAAAACGCCGCAATCCATTGTTGGCAGACTTTTTTAACCGTCTGGATTTGATGGAGCGGAGAGGCAGTGGCGTGAAGAAGATAATCAATGCCTATAAGCAGTATGAACATATGTCAACCTAATTTGTCAGCCCGTTCTGTAGTCCATCTGATTTATAATCTTTATATTTGCAAGCGGAAAGTTCCCCGGAAACAATGGCAATGCCACCGGTTGCGAGAGTAATAACATTGTTTGATAATCAAAAAAAAATGTGGTATGGACAAGGAGTATATACAGAAAGTGGTCGCTGAATTTCCAGAAGACGTGAAGCAGGTAATGACAGTTGCCTCGGTAGTGTGTGTCGAAGGTTTGGACCTTGAGGTCCTGTGTAATATCTGTGAGCCGAATTGCCCACAGGCGTTATACGAGGTGGCGGAGGCTCTTTGCCGTGGCAATTGGCTGCTCCGTGAGCACAGGCGCATTCATTGCAACCCTGCCATTGCCGATGCCGTATTGGAGCGGAATGCCATTGGCGAGAGCCGCATGAAGAGTCTGCTGATAAATCTGAAAGATTATCTGGAGATAAATCCATTGGATGATTATCTCTCCAGAAGGCAGTATTTCGTTGCAGCCAGATTGCTCTTGGACTATGCCATGGAGAAGTGGGAGGATTATCAGGAGAAGGACCTGCTGTTTGTCTCGGCTTTCCAGACGGATGCCATCCTGTTTGCATCAAATGCGGAACTCTCGTTTCACAGAAATCCCCGTCAGGCGGTGAGCAGCCTGGAACAACGTTTCGACTTCAGGCTTCTCCTCTTCACCTTCCATGTCACCGGAAACCAAAGGGCCTTCGACATGATGGGAGCACTGTATTCCAGAATCTTCAGATACGATGAGGCTACGGTGTGCTTCGAGACGGCAGACCCCTCTCCACTGTTGCATCAGTACCAGCTCATGTATCTCTCGGAGATGTACTGGAATCTGGGCCTTCTCGCAAAGTCATTCGCATACGCATACAATGCATTCCGCAAAAACGAGATGGAGGAAGAAGTAGACCAGAACATCATGGTCTGTCTGTACATCTCCCGCCAGTGTGCATTAAACGACAGTATGGACAGTAGCAGGATGTGGCTCGAAAAGGGCAAGGCGCTCATCGGCAAGAGGCGTGTTCCGGAGATTCATCCGATACGGATCATGTATCTTGAGATAGAAGCGCTGTTGGCTAACGACAACTATTCCAAGGCGAATGAATGTCTCGAGAAGTCAGAGCTTATGGCGATAAGGCTGTATGGTGAGAATTCACCGGAGCTGAGCATGATTTCCTACATACGCTATGAATTGTATGTAAGGCTGGGAATGTCGCGCAAATCCATAGAGGCATATAGAGACTACGTTGACTTCACGCATTTCAATTATGGATTCTCGCCGGCAGACCTGTCGGTCCTGTATTCCTCCATCGTCGATTCCTGCAATGAGAGGGGAAGCTACTGCACCGCCGCCATCTACGAGGAGCGGATGCAAGACCTGCATTCTGACTCTAATAATGCCTCTTTTGCTCCCGGTGTGCGCTTCTTCAAGGCTCTCACCGAGGCATCCAACAGTCTGACGCATTATGATTATGAGTTGTGTGCCGCTCACATTGAAGACGCCCGAAGCATCTTCTTTGGCGAGATAAAGCCAGACGAAGAAACGCTTGAAGCTATCCGGCCGGTTTTCGAAGGATGTGCCATTCCTGATTTCGTGATGGGAACGGTATACCGGAGAGCACTTGCCGACTGGGATTTTGAGGCCAGACTGAAACGTGGGGATTATGCTGCGGCAAGGACATTGATAGAAGAAGAGCTGGCTGACGAGCAGAATGCCAAAGAGCGCCTGCTGCTCTCTGTGCAGCAGGGCAGGATAGACATAAAAGAGGGTGACACCCAGACAGGCATCGAGCTCTGGTGGGATGTGGTAAGACGAGCCGATGCGTCATGGCGGTTTGAAATCGCCAAGTTCATTGCCGGATGCGCCGCTGAACTTGAACTGCAATCAGAAGCAATCCTGTTCTATGAAACTGCTCTGCAGCCTGAATCCATGATATATGCAAAGACGAAGGATCTGGCTGTGGCATTGCGCTCTTATGCTGAAATCCTGCAGACATACGGCAGACAGCAGAAGTCCGACGAACTGTTCCAGCAGGCGATAGAACTCCTGAAGGCTACCCATGACCGCGACGGAGTGGCATTGGCCTTCTGGTATTGGGGATCGATGAAGCAGGACCATGAGGCAGAATTTCTGATGTCGCGCGCCATTAAATATTGGGACAGGGAGGGCGTCTTTGACGAAACGTTGAGCCACATGAACAGGGAGTATGCCCTGGCTTTAGGACAGCAAGGCAAGATGAATGAGGCACGCACGGCTGCAAGACGGGCTGTGGATCTCTATCCGGGCTGCTACCCGGATTATCTGGAAGAGGAAATCGAGGAGTATCTGTAGCTCCTTTGTTGATAGTGATTAAAACAATATAACAACACTTCCATTACGGTACGGCAGATTGGTGACAAATTGGAAAGCCACAAGTCCATTGACGGTATGGTGGAAAGGTAATGACGGATAGTCTAATTCCTTTCCACCATTTTCACTATTTTGCAGAAAATACAATATCGTTTGCAGACGACCAAGAACCAAAAATATAACAAAAAGGTTTCAAAAATATGGTACAGACATCAAACCAAAGCACTGTAAATAAGATAGAAATGAGGCTTAGAGGGAAGGGACGTGGTATCAATCCGTCTGTTGAAGACATTGCCCAGGCTATAGCCAAACGAGACAAGGCGAAGATTGTGCCTATGGGAGCTGAAGTGCGCACACATCTAATAGCTCTGGCCTCAGACGGCTTTCACAACGAATAGTTAATCTAGCCTCAGACGGCGTAACAACGAATGTCCTTGTAAGGATAGTAAATGGTCGAAAATAGTGCCTATATGGTCGAAAAAATCTAAAGAGGTCTTCATGTTATTATTTTCTTGTTTATATTCTCTTTAACCACAGATCCATGAATCTGTCGTAGATGTGGTAGCCGTCATTGGTTCTATATACCAATTCCTTGTCTTCTAAAATCTTAAGAGCAGCCTTTACGCTGCTGGCTCCGCTCAATTTATGACCTTTGATGAACTTGCTTGCTGTCGGTTGTGCAACGATGCCGTCCTTGGCAATGGCTTTGAGAAGAGCAAACTGATTTTCTGTAAAGAACTGCGTCATGCTCTCATACTGCGGTTCTCTTCCCTCAAGGATGGAAAGGAGAGCGGCATTGACTTGCGACATGTTTTCTACTTGGCTTTCTGATTCGTAAAGGCGGTTCATAATGCATTGGATATACCAAGTATGCCCATCGAACTGCTGATAGATATGCTCGAAAATCTCTTTTGATAAGTCACCACCTTTCTGCTTAAAGAAGCTTTGGCAGAAGTTATAGTAAATGTCGCATTTCAGTGGCTTTAAGCCCATCATCTCTGTGCTTTGGTAGAATGGATGTTTTGGCGAGCCGAATATTTCAGCCATCAAATGTTGTTTGCTGCCAGAAAAGATAAAGTGGACATGTTGGGCGAACTGAATGTAGGAGCGAAGCAAAGCCTCCGTTCCCTTCTCCGGATATTCAGCTATCTGCTGAAATTCATCGATGGCGATATATACCTCTTTGCCACTCTCGTTGAGATAATTGAAGATGCTACGAATAGTAATATCTTCTTGTGTTGGTTCCACCGTGATGGAGACACTCGGTTCGCCTGTCAATGGATCCATGCTAAGCACTGGGCGTAAGGCACTGAAGAAAGCAATGGTCTTCTCGAAGAATGAGGCGTTCTTGCGCACAATGTCGTTGATGACCATAACGCCAAGTTGCTCCACAAAATCATTCAAGTTCTTGGTGGCGAAAATGTCAAGGTATAGGCATATGGCATCATTCTCTTCTTCCTTGAGATGGTAGAAGGTGTTCTTAATAAGTCCTGTCTTGCCAATCCTTCGAGGAGAGATGAGGGTAATATTTCTTCCGTTCTTCAAGTGGGAAAGTAAAGTCTTTGTTTCTGCCTCTCTATCGCAAAAATACTCAGGGCTTTCATAACCTTGATAGACGAAAGGATTCGCTAATTTCTTGTAACTTAGTGCCATACGCCATTACATGTTTTATGTTACAACTTTTTTGTAATGACAAAGGTACGACTATTTCTTGAATATTAAAAAGAAAAAAGGGCAGAAAGTTGGCTCATCCGACATTTGGAGTGATTTGAAGCGCGCATCACATCTAATAGCTCTGGCCTCAGACGGCTTTCACAACGAATAGAAATCCATCATTCGTTCAGTCTGCACTTCCAAACGGGCGTGTTGTGATTTTTGGTCAGAAAAACAGGTTCAATGGATATTTTCCGTGGATTGGATATGTTGTTTCATTTCGTATAGTCCTGACTTCGCTAATGAGTAAATGGTAATGGAAAATCATGGACCGGCTTACGCTCCATAGTAGCTCTGAGGCTCAACCTATGGGATAGTCTTACGAGCAAGCTCGACGGCTATCCCATAGGTTGAGCCTCATTCCCTAAGCGGGGTAAAGCCTGTCCATGACGAAAATTGCCTGGGCATAAAATTGCGCCAAAGGCGCATAAAATCAGCGCATCCTTGCATCTGCCCAAAAGCGGGGAATGCCTTGACTTGAAGCTTTCTGCCGTAGAATTTTATGCGCGTAAGCGCAATTTTACGCGATAGCGATTTTCGTCACGGGCAGGCTTGCCACCAAAGGTGTGGTTCTGAAGCGACGGGGTAGCCGTCGAGCTTGCTCGTAAGGCCACCCCGTCGCTTCAGAACCATAGCTCCGTTAGGAGCGTAAGCCTGGACATGACCATTTTCCTTCCCCTTTACATATAAACTTACCATGAATCTACGGAAAATATCCGCCGTGCCTGTTTTTGAGGTTTTCCTTTGTGTCAGCGTCAAGGGACAAAGCCCTTGACGCTGACACAAAGGTTTTTCTTGGTTTTGGTTTTTAAAACTAAAAACCACAGAGTTTGTCGGGTGCGCCCTTATTTGATTATCTTCTTTCCGTTCTTAATGACTATGCCTTTTGGCGCACTTGACATGTCTGCTATTTTTCTACCGTCTATCGTAAAGGTTTTTCCGGCTGAAGCCTCCTGTTTTGACAGCCGGGTGGAAGCCACCCCGTCCGTCACTTCCTCAAAGAAGTTTGCGGGATGTGGAATGAGCCTGTTGCCTACAACGTGATACACAGCGTTTACGTAGCCTTGCTTGCCGATGTATTCCTCAAAGTCTATTCCATAACCAAAGAGGTCGGCCAATGCGATATGCCTGTCACCGTCCCTTAAGACGTAATTGCCATACTTTCCTCTCTCTATCTGGCCAAACACCCTGAAATAGCCAAAAAGGTCCGCCGGCGAGAGATCCTTTAGCTTGATGTCCACCGGCTCGAGGTCTTCCTGGTTGTCATCCACCACAAGATCCTCCGATCCTAAACATCCCCAAAAACCGGCCCGCGTGTCGCAGAGCAGAGTGCCGGAGGTGATCATGCTGCCTACGTGGATCATGTGTGCGATTTTGTTTGAAGCATCATGGAACAACAAGCCTTGTTCTCCATCCCAAAGGAAATAAGCGCTGCCCAATACGTTGACCACTTGGATTTGATAGCCATCCTTGATCTCAAGCCTCGTGCTTGTGAGGCATTTCTTCAAGTCGGCAATGCTGTAAACCATATCCGAAGAGATGGTAGGCTGCGATGTGAACGGTTTGTCGTCAGGCGCAAAGGCATTGGCTTGGTAGGGCCAGAGGTAGTTGGCAATCTCACCTTGATAGAACATTGCCCTCAGGGTTCCATGGCTGGAGGCTTCGGGCAACAGCTGATGAAAATTGTCCTCCAAGCTGAACACCACCCCATCATCGGATGTGAACTGCAAACGGTCGAGATTGAAGACGCCCTCTATCTCATACAGGCCAAACTTGTTGTATGCCCCATTCTCCACGATGTCATTCCCCGCCATCTTCAATGGCACGAGCGGGGCGTTGGCTCCGATGCTTATCTCTCCATCGGCATTGTACAAATCCCAATAGTTGTATTCCCACTCTCCCGACAGCGTCCCGTTGATATAATCGCCAACCTTTAGGTCATTGATGGGCCACGATGGCAACATGGAATTAAACAGGAACAAGCCGTCCTTTCCATCCCATAGATAGGTGCCTCCCACATTGCCGAGTTCATCCTTCTCCAGCGCGGCCACCTGCACCGTATTGGGCTGAAAGTTGATGGTGACGCTTGCATTGGAGGTGAGCTGCTTGACCTCGCCAATGGACGAGAAGGTTTGCGCGCTGACAACGCCGCCCATACCCATAGCCAACAGGAGCGTCAGGAGGCATCTTTGTATATTGTTTTTGCTCATCATCATGTTCTTTGTTTTTGTATTGACATTCTATTGCTTCATAAGATTTCTTAGATAACGATTCAGCGAGTGGAGGAAATGTCTCCCGTATTGCACGACAGGAGACATTTCCTCCTTGTGGACTATGCCACGTCAAAGTCAACGGATGACCTTCACCGGGGCGCAGTTTCCTATTTTTATCACCAATGGCTCTTTCGACGGAATCTCAAAGAAGTTCTCACCTTGTCTCACAACGGACTGGGCAAGACACTTTCCATTGATGCCGAAGATGGAGATCCTCTGCCCTACATGCCCATCTGCCGTAATACCGATTCCCGAATCAGAATAGCTCACCGAAATCTTGGGGAAATCCTTCTCCATACCGATATTGTCAATATGGGCTGGAACCTGCGGCTCATAATACAGGCTGAGATAGTAGTAGCTCTGGTTTTGCACAAAGACAAGGCCGCACGTGGCCATGGTTTGCTTGTCCTGGTTATACATCAGCCATTGTCCTGTTTCCGGATCAAGCCCCATGTCCTGGAAGCCTTTTTCCTTCAGCAGTTTGCAGACTGGCGAAATGACGGGGGTCTTCACCCGTTCCCACGAGGCGACGATGAGGTCGGATGCGATCAGCTCTTCTTGGGAATTGAAGTAGAGCATCGACAGAGGGAACTCGAAGTTGTCGGTCAGGAACACCTCCACGCCCTTTTGCGCCTCCTCGCTCACCGAGGGGTGCATCTTCCAATAGTTCTCGGTGAAGAGCTGGTGACCTGCGGACTCTTCCGTTGCCATGGCCTCAGACTTGCCTGTGCCCCAGGAAATGTTGACAGGCGGAATCGGCGTGTCCACAAAGTCGGCAACCTTCACATGGAAAGAGACCTCGTCAAGGACATTGTTCTCGTCGAAGGCATTCAGGGAACCAGCCTCCGAACCCGCAACGCGCATTTTCACGTTCGCCTCTCCGGCTGCGACCGTCTTGAAAGAGTTTCCCCACGATGCCACGACATCCTCATTGTCGGACTCGTATTTTACGACAAAACGTTTTTTCGCCGCTACATAATCCGCCAATTTCCCACTATACTTCTTGATGAACATCCTGTAGTAGGCATATTGCGGCACTGTGACATCGTCTGCCACCAAGACGCAATTGTCGGCAACAGAGTCTGACGATACGGTGTCGGAGGGAAGGGGATAGCCGCCATTGACACCATCCGAACGCACCCACGGGCCTTTCCTGCCATTGTTGAGCAGCTTCGCGAACGCATCGCTCTTCATTTCCTGGGTTGTCTTTCCTGTGGCGCCCTGCACCTCATCCGTGTATTTGTCACTGCAATAATAACTGTTGGCAATGTGTATGGCAGACATCTCACCCGTAACGGGCAATGTGATCGGGTGCATGTTGTCGTAGCAATCCAAGTCACCGTTGTTGTAGCAATTAGATATATTGAGAGGACCGAATGACGAGGGCGACAAGAGCGCCGCTATTCCACCGGCATTGGTGGGAGAGGTAATCTTGCCGAAGTTGGCGCAGTCCTTGATGGCCACGCTTCCTCCATCCTCCACTTGTCCGACGATGCCGCCCACAACGCCCGCGTTCGACGACAGCTCGCCATAGTTCACGCATCGGTTCACGACATTGCCGACCACTCCGCAACTGGCTATGATTCCAGCCACGCCCATGCCCACAGCGGAGACGCTTGCCCGCGAAGAGCAATCGCTTATCAGGATGGAGTCGCCAAACACTCCGCACACGATGCCTGCAGCGTAGGCCTGGCGCGTGCTGCTGATGGTCACATTCTCGCCCAAATGGCAGTTCGACACCGTGCCTCCGAGCGCGGCCCCCACAAATCCGGCCGTGAGAGCGTCAGACTGTATTGAGCTGTTGTCGATGGTGAGGTTCTTGATCGTGGCACCCTGGATGACGCCAAACAATGCGACCCCTATCTTTTCCTTTCCTTGGTATGACATGTGGAGGTTGGTGAGGGTATGCCCATCCCCGTCAAAGGTGCCGCAAAAGGTCTTGATCACGGCTCCCGCCGACCCGAAATTGTTGCCTATCGGCAGCAGGTTTGCAACGCCAGAAAGGTCAATGTCAGACGTCATCTTGAAGAACTTGCCCTCGTAGGTATACTTGTCGTTCACGGCCTCAGACAAATCCGCTATGTCTGTGGCCGCGGAGATCAGATAAGGCTCCTCTTCTGTTCCCTTTCCGCCGCTATACTCATATTCGCCTGGCTTCCTGACTCCCACGCCCGAAAGGGAAATGAAGGTCTCCACGTCGCCCGACTGGAGCGTTACGATGGCTTTGTATGCGCCATAGCCACTGGGGGCGAAAGTTATGCTGAAAGATTCCTCATTCTCTCCATCCTTCACCGGGATTTCCGTCTTTGACAAACTGAATGCGGCATTGTCGTCCATCCTTAGCTTGATGGGCGACGTCAGGTTCTTGTAAGTGAGCTTGCACGTGATGGTCTTGGTCTCCCGCTTGTATACCTGTCCAAAATTCAAGGTATTGCTCTCCACATCCAATGCGGGCGCGTTCGGGTCTACCGCCGATGCGTCGGTGATGGACATGTCGTCGATGTTGAACATCGCCGTGAATCCCAAATCCTTCCATTGGAACACCTCGTGGTCTTCCCTGACGATTCGTATTCGGGCATTCTCCTTGTTGGCCTTGGCCTCAAAGGTCTGCACCTCCATGGTAGGGGTAAAGGGCTTGCCTATGGTCTGCCAATGCTGCCCGTCATCCACCGTAACCTGCACGATCCATGACGTCTGGGTGTCCTTTTCCCTCTCGTAGGCCCTATATTTAAACGAGACCACGCCAATGCCGCCCTCCTTGTTGTTTTTCATCTCCACGTAGGGCATACCGTCCATTGAGGCTTTTGTCCCATAAATGCGCATGGAGCCTTTGCCGTTGGCATAGTCCATTTTGTCGTCATTGTTCCTGACACAGTATATCTTCCATACCATGTCGTTCAATGTCACTTCCCGGTGCTCGTGGAAAAGTTTTCCAATGTCCGTCTTCGCAGTTTCAAAATCATAGCTCCAGTCTGCCGCCGAAACAGGCAGGGCAGACAGTAAGAACATGATGAGGAAACCGACCGCTTTGAATGTTCCTTTCATAAATAGATTGATTTTTATTAATAATTAGTAGATACTTCTTCAAGCATGCATCGTCTGGTCTTAAGCTATTCCATATTTTTTTGCAAAGATAAACAATTAATCCATTATTGTAAAGCAATAGTCAAGTAATTTTTCTATTTGCCTAAAATTTCATGTTCTTTTCAATCGACATGCCGACGCGCTTGCCCAACTTGTGTGTCAGTTGTCACACAACAATAGAACAACCGTCGCACACAATAGAACAACTGTGACACAACAGCGTAACAACCGCCACACTGTTGAACAGCCCACCGTCAGACCCACACCTTTGGTGGCAAGCCTGCCCATGACGAAAATCGCTATCGCGTAAAATTGCGTCCTAACGCATAAAATTCTATGGCAAAAACTTACCATGAATCCACTCTAAAATATCCGCTGTGCCTGTTTTTGCTTTGTTTTTCTTGTTTGGCCTATGGCCACAATGCAAGCATGACGGCATCCCTCCGCCGTTGCGGAGGGCTTTTGGACGCAGCGCGTGCGCTTGTGCATCTTCTGTGCCAACTGTCACGGACTATCGTGCCAACTGTCACGGACTATCGTGCCAACTGCCACAGATCATCTGGAAGAATAGGACACCTCTTCAACTTGCATTTTGGGTCTCGATGGCTGACAGAACCTTTTCGATAAGTCAAATGAGCAGAGCCAAGCTTGCTTGAACGCTGCCATGGCGAGAAAAGGTGGGCGCTAAGCCAATACGGCTCGACCTAATTTAGGCTTTCAGTCCGTGTTGGTCTGTGAACGTCCGTGGCAAATGATAACAGCCACGGACAAGCACGGACTCGCACGGACGACTTTCAGTGCTTCAATGGATATTTTCCGTGGATTGGATATGTTGTTTCATTTCGTATAGTCCTGACTTCGCCATTTTCCTTCCCCTTTACATATAAACTTACCATGAATCCACGGATAATATCCGCTGTGCCGAAAAACACCATTTTCATGCTCAAAATCTCCCCCCTGCCGTGGGGAATGAAACCCCACATTAGGGGGAATCGTTCCCCACGCCGTGGGGGATTTTTTGGCATGTGTCATATACCAGACATGTGAACACCTTCAGGACTCACTCTTCATGAGCATAATAGGAGTGTTTGAAAAAGTCTGTAAGAATAATCTTTCCTTCTAAAAAACAAAATCCAAGCAAGCCCTAACGACCGATTTGGGTTAAAGTCGCATCTGAAACCTCTATTTTGCAAAAGTTGGTATTTTGATGACATAAAGGAAGAATTTGTCTATAATAATTTGCTAGATGGAATAATTTTACTATTTTTGACGCGGTTTTGGAAATGTCGCCTGCTTTGTGGCAGCATTGTGGCAGGCTGATGCTTCTATGCTAATTAGGGTTTTAAGACATATTTATTTGCAGTGCTGCCTTTTAAAAAACATGTCATCTATGAGGAATATCCACATGATCATTTCGACAACGTTGTGTTCTCTCATGCTTCTGCCGTCAGTATCCTACGCCCAGAAAACACCGATGGGCAAGTTTGCCCGAGCGGCAATGAAAGCAATGCCGAGAACATCAGAATGCCACAGTCTGCCCAACCGTGCAGACGACGAGATTCCCACCAAGACAGTTGTTGACCAGCATTTCGACAAATGGACAGCAGGTACCAACGCCGAACCCGACACCAAGATGCTCGGAGGAGGCAGTGTGAACTATGTGCTGCCGGCAGACCTCATGGGAACGAAGGGCTGGACCGGCAATGAGGTATACCAGGCAGGACAGGCATGTGCGCTACGCATGTATGAGTCTGAATACGGTGGTCTTGCAGGAGGATTCATAAGCACACCGGAGATGGAACTCAGCGGAGACGTAGTGCTGAAGTTCCGAGCCAGATGTCTGAAAGCCGGCGACGAGGGCGTTATCCGTGTGGCACTGTGCGACAACAACGAAGGTCCCGTTGACGACCGTGATTTTGACATTTCCGACCAGTGGCAGGAATTCACCTTCGCCACTGACCAGGCCACATTCAATCCCAACAATATATTCCAGTTTTCTGCCGAGGAGGTAGACCTCCTGCTCGACGATATCGTGGTGACGCGCAAGGCCAACAAGATACCGGCGCCACAGGTGCTGCAACCAGTAAACAACTCTTCCACCTCGTTTACAGCCCGCTGGAGCCCCACTACGACGGCGAGTTCGTATCTCCTCAACGTATACCGCAAGGAGATGCCGGAACACTGTGTGGAGCCAGGCTCTCTGTCGGAGAATTTCGACGGTATCAACATCAACGCCGACGGCAAGACCATAAACCAGGACAACCCCGGCTATCCGGAGGGATGGACCATCAATCTGTCGGCACAAGGCTCACAGGATGTATACACATCCGAGGGCAACTACAGTTCGGCCCCATTGTCGCTCTGTCTGGATGCCGTAGGCGACGAAATCATTTCGCCCGAGACACCGGCCCCGATAACATCACTCTCGTTCTGGGTGAAACCGAGTAATATGGAGAATGAAACCGACTATACCTACTCATTGGTGCAGGTAGCCGTATACAACGAGAAAGACGGATGGATACCTATCGCCAATATGCCAAACTACTATATGCAGGCCGAAGGCGGACAATACTCGTTCACATCAGAACAGATAGGAGAAGGAATGACAAGGGTGAAGTTCTTCTTCATACAGAAAAACTCCGTCGACTTCGCCATCGATGATGTGAAGATAGACTATGCCACACAGCGAGTGCCGGTGACCCAGCTCGACAAGGAACTGACCGACACCTGCTACACCATGGACATCGACCCCAACTATGAATATTTCTACAATGTGAGAGCCAAGAACGGAAGCGTGGTGTCGAAGCCATCGCCCGACATGTGGGTAGACGGCATTCTCGGAGTGAAGGTGGAGGCAAAGGAGGCAACGAATGTCACCGAAACCTCGTTCACGGCAAACTGGACGGAGCTGAACAATGCCGACAGATACAAGCTCAACATCATGAAGGTGCTGCAGCCCAAAGAGGATATGCAGAATGTGGTGGTGCTGAGCGAGGACTTCAACAAGATTGACCAGGGCACCATAGACAATCCTTATAACCCATACACATATGTGTTCAACCTGGCTGACAACGGATACACAACGACGGAATGGCTCCTGCAGTTGCCTTATCTGGCTGATGGAATGGCAGGAGCACAGCAGACCAACGTGTGGATGGGTCTGGCAGGACTCGTTACATCGCCGCACCTCGACCTCACCTGCGACGGCGGAGCGTTTGATGTAGACGTGAAGGCATACAACACGTTTGCCAGCGACACTCTCTTCGTGATGCTCCTGAAAAACTACACCGACAATGTAGCCACCGACCATCGCATCATGCCGCTCACGCTGAATGGCACGGGAATGACATCTGCCACAATCCACTTCGACGCTACCGACAACAAGAACCTGCGTGAGAACGTCATCCTGGCATTCATGAGCATGTATGGCCAGCCTTTCTTCATCGATGAGGTAACCATCCGCCAGAATGTGCGCAAGGGCGAGACTCTCATAGCTCCGTATTCGGTGATGTATCCGAAAGGAAGCGGTTTCAACGTGACGGATCTCGACCCGCAGTATACTTATGCCTATGATGTTACGGCGATGAGGACCAAGGATTACACTAACTATGTATCTGAAACTTCAGACCGTGTGTATGTGAATGGCATAGAAACCGCAGTAGGCAGTGTCTCAACCGGCAGCAACGCCCTTGATATCAGAGTGGCCCACGGTAGCATCTCATTGTCTACAGACTATGACTCAGCTGATGTATACGACATGCAGGGCAAGACAGTGGCAACTGTTCCGGCTGGTCGTCATGCCGTCAGCCTTGCTCCCGGCGTGTATATCGTGAAGGCCGGAGAGAAGACAGTCAAGGTGGTAGTGCCATAACCTCTGCTCGGCTGATAAGAAAACAAGGCAGGTAGCTACATCCTTTTGTGTTTACATAACCTGATACCTGCCTATAATAAAATCCCCCGATTCTGTCCATTCTGGGACAGGTCGGGGGATTTCTATAGTATCCTTCCTTTAAGAAACATCCTTATGGCATTCTATCCTTCCGGCAGGAACATCCTCATGGCGTTTGCTGTGGTGTGGCGGTCTATTTCCTCGGGGGAGATGCCGTAGGCGAGGGCGAGGCGGTCTCTTACGTATGCCACGTAGGCACTCTCGTTGCGCTTCCCGCGCATCGGCACGGGAGCCATGTATGGAGCGTCGGTCTCGAGCACGATGCGGTCGAGTGGGATGTGGGGCACCACTTCAGGCAGATGGCTCTTCTTGAATGTCAGCACACCGCCGATGCCGATGTTGAAATTGCCGAACGACAGCAGCTGTTCTGCCTCCCGCTCGTTGCCCGTGAAGCAGTGGAACACTCCTCCGCGGCGCAGTTCCCGTTCGTAGCGGCGCAGTATTCCCACCATCTCGTTCTGTGCCTTGCGGCAGTGTATCATCAGCGGCAGGTCGGCATCTATCGACCATCTCACCTGCTCCTCGAAAGCCTCCAGCTGCTCTTTCTCGAATTCGCGGCTCCAATAGAAGTCCAGTCCCACCTCGCCGATGGCGATGAACGGAGGGTTGTCTGCCGACGGTGCTTTCTGCCGCTGCTCGTCGAGAATCCGGCGCATCTGGCCTACTGCGTCTTTCCAGTCCTCTTTCACCTCCTCCGGGTGGAGACCTATCATGGGGTAGGCGTAGCCCGGAAACTGCCGGCATGTGTCCATCACGCTGCCGATGCTCTTGAGGTCGATTGCCGGCACGAAGATTTTCTCCACTCCGGCCTCCTGTGCCCGCTGTATGGCCAGCGCGCGGTCTTCGGCGAATTCCTCGCCGTCGATATGAGTATGCGTGTCAATCATTGTTCATTTTCCTGTTTGTTTTCCTTTTCCTTCTCCTGCATCTTGCGTTTCTCCTTGCGGCGCATGTAGTAGCGTATGCCGAAGCGCTCACAGTCGGCCACTCGGTCTATCACGAGTTTTCCCTCCTCGCTGAAGTGCGCCTCTATCTGGTCCCAGATGCGCAGTATCAGTTCGTCGATTTCGGGTCGTATCTCCTTGAGCCGTTGCTCCATTTCGCTTGTGCGTTTCTGCAGCGCCTTCTGCTTGTCGTAAGCCTCCTTGAAGATGTCGAAGTGGGTCTCCACCATTCCTATCGTGGGGTTGTAAATCGGTCTGCCACCCTTCTTCACGCGGTTTTTCTCTCCGCTGATGATTTTCGGTCCCCATTCCGTTATCGACCCTATGCTGTTGTCCACGGGAATCATGGTGGCGGTCTCCTCCAGTCCGTAGAGTTTCAGGTTAGAGCGCTTTATCTCCCCTCTTGTCACAGCCATGAGCAACACCTGCATGAAGTGGCTCTCATACATGTAAGCCTTTTTCTGCAGCTGGTCTATTTTCGTTCCGCTCCGCCATTGCGCCTTTTTGTCCACCTCGTATTGCGTCACTGCCGTGAGCAGCTTGTCGTAGCAGGTGCGCGCCTGGTTTATGTCTTTCCATTCCAGAAACCTGTCGCGGGCCATGTATATGTCGTTGTTGTCGAGCAGCGTCTTCAGTGCACTGAGTCTCGACTTGTCGGTATTGGGGAGTCTTCTGTATGGCATTTCCTCTCTTTTTGTGGGTGTTTTGTTATTTCTTTCTGTTCATCATTCTCTCGGTGTATTCGCGCAACACCGCCTTGCGGTCGTCGCTCACCGAGAGTTCGTCGAGATGCTGTCTGCTCTGTTCGAAGTATTCCTTTATCCTCTGTTCGGCGAGCTTGTCGATTCCGAGCCTGTTGTAAATCTCCGTCACGGCAGCAATCTTCTCTGCCGGATCGAATTCCGTCGCCGTGGTCCATCTCTCCAGTTCGGCACGCGTCCCGGCATCTGCTCTGTTGAAGGCGTTGATGAGCATGAATGTTTTCTTGTTTGATGTGATGTCGCCGCCGATAGCCTTTCCGAATACCTTCGGGTCGCCATACACGTCGAGCAGGTCGTCCTGCAGCTGGAACGCCAGTCCCACCTTCTCTCCGAAGGCATACAGAGCGTTGGCGTCGGCATCCGAAGCCCCTGCCACCACGGCACCCATCTTGAGTGCGCAAGCCAGCAATACGCTCGTCTTCAGTCGTATCATCTCGATGTATTCCTCCTCAGCCACATCGTTGCGCGTTTCGAATTCCATGTCGAACTGCTGTCCTTCGCTCACCTCCAGTGCCGTTTCGGTGAAGAGGTCGAGTGCGGGCTTGAGATATTTGGTGTCGCATTTCGCCAGGTGTTCGTATGCCAATACGAGCATTGTGTCGCCGGAGAGGATCGCCGTGTTGTCGTCCCATTTCTTGTGTACGGTGGGTCTGCCACGCCTCATGTCCGCCTTGTCCATGAGGTCGTCGTGTAGCAGTGTGTAGTTGTGGTAGGTCTCCAGTGCCGTAGCCACGGGCAGTATTCTGTCCACATCGTCGTGGAAGAGGTTGTATGCCATGAGCACGAACGACGGGCGTATGCGTTTTCCTCCGGCGGCGAGCACATATTCTATCGGGTCGTAGAGCGACTTTGGTTTTCTCTCGTAGGGAAGTGATGCGATGTATGCGTTCACTTTCTCCTGTATTTCAGTTGCTGTCAGCATAATTATGTTTTTTTTGTTAGGTTTGTCGTTTTATTATATGTATGTTAATTATTCAAGTATATGTTAATTATTCAAGTATATGTTAATTATTCGAGTGTATGTTAATTATTCAAGTTTCGCAGATCTTCACTTCTGGTCCTTCTCTGTCGACGTACTGTCGCTGCCAAAAGTAATCGTCCCTCCCCTACGGGGGAGGTTAGGTGGGGGCTGATGCCATTTAGCCGTAGTAACCAGTTCCTTCCCTTGGGGAAGGGACAAGTTACTCTGCTTTGTCAAAGACTTCAGATAATCACATCAGCCAATCACTTCAGCCCCCTCTCGTTCTCCCCCGTAGGGGAGATGCAGGTTACTCTGTATGTCGAAGGACTGTCGATGTCCTGGTGTATCAGTCCCTCCCCTACGGGGGAGGCTAGGTGGGGGCTGATGACAGTATTCTTTTTCTTATCATGACAAGTTATTCATCCAATGAACTTCAGCCCCCTCTCGTTCTCCCCCGTAGGGGAGATGCAGGTTACCTTGCACAGCTATTTCCGCTGTGGGCTGACACCATTTAGTCGGAGTAACCAGTTCCTTCCCTTTGGGAAGGTTAGGAAGGGTTGTCCCTTGTGGAAGGTTAGGAGGGTTGTCCCTTGGGGAAGGTTAGGATGGGTCTGCGGTTATGATGGGTCTGCGGTCAGGTGTGGCTGACACCAGACCTATGCATCATTCTGCATCCTTATTCTCCATTCCTGCGGAAATAGGTTGTTGGTGCGGTTGCCCAGGTTTTTCACGAATCCCAGGTTCAGCCCCTGATACCCCACAGCCACGAATCCGCGCGGCGTGTCTGGCGGTAACTGTATCGGTTCGCGTCTGAGATAGGCAATCGCAGTGTCGCGGTCGAGCTCCGCCGTGGCGAAGGCTTCAGGGTTGAATGCCGTTGAGAGGGCGAGACCTTCGGCAGGTATGATGTCCTTGCCCTTCGGCTCTCCCAGTTCGATGCCGGCATGCATCACGCGCAGCTTCTCCATTGCGGTGTCATACACGTTGCGCCACTGTTTCCTCACCGCCACGAAGCGCTGTCCGAGCGTGGTGATGCTGAAGTCCTCGTTTCCCTTTATCCATCCGCTCATCTCCTTAGCCCCCTTCACGGCCTGTTCTGCCGATGCCTTTCCGCGCCGTTTCTGCTTCTTGTCCTTTTTCGTTGCCGAGGAGTCGAGCATACTGATTGTGGTCTGCTGCGAGGCGTCGCTTCCCGTCTGTCGCAGAGCCGCCATATACAGACCTTCCGATCGGGTCTCGCCCGGAATGAAATGCCTCTCGGAGAGCTTTTCCATCTGCCATTCAGAGCAGATGAAGTCCACGTTCTCCTCATCCTCCTGCTTGTTGTATGTGCAGGTGGAGTATACGAGCAGTCCGCCGTCTCTCAGACACGGCATGATGTCGGTGATAATCTCCCGTTGCAGTGCGGCGCATTTCTTCACGTTAGCCACCGACCATTCCCTTATCGCCCCCTCGTCTTTGCGGAACATCCCTTCGCCGGAGCAGGGCACGTCGGCGAGTATCACGTCAAACTGCAGTCTGCTGCGCTGGTAGTCGATGGCATAGTTGTTTGTCACTATCACGTCGGGGTGTCCGAACTTCTGTATGTTCTCCATCAGGATGTTTGCCCTGGGGCGCATCGGCTCGTTGGTCATCAGCAGACTTCCCTCGGGTAGCACGCTGCGCATGGCGGTGGACTTCCCTCCCGGTGCGGCACACAGGTCGAGCACCATCAGCGGACGGTCGGCCGGTGCGTGGTCGCGTATCACCTGGGTGATATACATCGAGGCAGCCTCCTGCACGTAGTATGCTCCGGCGTGTAGCAGGGGGTCGAGAGTGAACATCGGCCGCTCCTTGAGATAGCGTCCTTCCCGACACCATTCCACGGGCTCGTCTTCCTCAGCCGGCAGTGCCATGCTGTCGGAGCGGAATTTCATCGGGTTCAGTCTCACGCTCACCGGCGGTTCCTCACCCATGGCTTCAGCAAAACGCGTCCACCGCTGCTCTCCCATGATTTCCCGGGTGTATGTGGAGAACTCCTCTGGTAGTGTTGTCTTCGGCGTGGTGGTCATCGTGTGGTGTTATGTTTTTTTTGTTATGATTCCTATTTGTTTATATCCGTGTCCTGCTGCCTCTGGAGTCATGGGGTGCTTACCCCAAATCGTTCATTAGACCGTTTATTGTATTTTTTATATATACTGCTTGCAGTCTTTTGTTTTTTTATAAGGCGTCTTTAGTCTGTTTTTAATTCGCAATAGCTCGCTATTACAAACAAAATCCACTCTTCTAAAAACTCAAAATCCAAGCAAGCCATAACGACCGATTGGGGTTTACAGTCATATTGCCGATGCCATAGGCAAGGCTTTCCTCCTCGGCAGTGCTCCGATTATTCGCTTGGCGTCGGTTGTTGAGGCTTCGCAAAATGACAGCAGGGATTTCTAAGAATTTACAAATATAGTGTTTTTCTCCTTCATATCGCCCGTTCGGCGGAAAGAAAATGATATTTGAATCCGTTTTTAACAAATATTCAAGCCCTGATGACCGATTGGTGATAAAGCGTCTGATAATTGATAAAAACAAAAACAGTGAAGAATCATCATATTAGAGCACTATTTTTTGATACAGGTATCTCATCTTACACCATAAAAGTAATCGTTGTTGCATTTCAATTCCATGAAGGTACGATTAGAACACAGCCTTCTTCAAGAAGAATGGTTAACCCCTAAATTTCAATTCCATAAAGGTACGATTAGAACTGGTTATTTCCAGTACTTTGATACCTTGCATGTTCAATTTCAATTCCATAAAGGTACGATTAGAACTGATTTGTCTTTGCGAAAATTGTTTACCGCTAAAGTATTTCAATTCCATAAAGGTACGATTAGAACTTACATGCTTACTAAAGCTAAAAGAAAATTAGCTATTTCAATTCCATAAAGGTACGATTAGAACTTGTTTCCGGTGCTTCCGGATTAACATCTAATTTGCTATTTCAATTCCATAAAGGTACGATTAGAACCAGATGTCTGATAGTACTACACAATCTCTTTTGTCAAATTTCAATTCCATAAAGGTACGATTAGAACTCAAGTCGGTCGCTCTGTCTCGTCTACTTATGCGATTTCAATTCCATAAAGGTACGATTAGAACCTGCATCTTCTGTTACCTCTGCTTCTCCTGCTTCTGCATTTCAATTCCATAAAGGTACGATTAGAACCCACTTTAGCTGCTGCCAATCTGGCTTGGCTCCCTAATTTCAATTCCATAAAGGTACGATTAGAACTAAACACGCTGAAAATAACTCTGGACCAGATAATTTATTTCAATTCCATAAAGGTACGATTAGAACCTTAATAACTTTTTTTTAACATGGGTAGTCTTTAATTTCAATTCCATAAAGGTACGATTAGAACGAAAGCTCATGTCGGGATGAAAATGAGAGTCGATTTATTTCAATTCCATAAAGGTACGATTAGAACGATTATGCGACCTCAGATGCTCGCATCAATCAGGAATTTCAATTCCATAAAGGTACGATTAGAACCGAACATTCTGCATCGGAAAGTAGAGTTTCTGCGATTTCAATTCCATAAAGGTACGATTAGAACCTACCTTTGAGACATCATCTTTCTCTATCTTCACGAATTTCAATTCCATAAAGGTACGATTAGAACCCATTGTTTGGGGATATATAACATCCTTATTTTCAATAGGATTCGTGGATGCAAAGTTAATAAATCTTATTGAAAAAATGTCGATGGGGGATTATATATTTTTATGCGTTCTGCGACAACCGTTATATTTATTGGTGTTACAACAAGTCAAAGATCTAAATGATGCTTGGGAATGAGTGGATTATTGTTGAGATAAGCCACATCGACAACTTCTGTTATAGGAAATTGTCGGTTGACATCCTCTCTTTTCCAAGTATTTGTTTGTCCATATTATAGCCTATCTTATTTGTGAAAATGATAATACTGTCCTCAGACGGGTCGATAATTCCTTTTATTTTCAGTTTCAGCTCCCTGAGTTTTGCTTCAGAGAGTGCGCCTTCAAATACGGAGTTTTGTATCCAGCACAGGTATTGGCGGCACAGTTTCAGCATTTTGCCGACACGTTTCTCACCTACATCATAAACAACGATAACATACATATCACCAATACATTTTAAAAGGTTTGTATTCTTCTATCCCCAAGATATCTTTCAGCAACTTGTAGCATTCCAGCTTTATGAGATGCTTGTAGCTTACATTGCGTCCCAAAGAACGGTGGCGGAATGTTTCGTCATAGCGTTCCTCCATAGCTTTTACAAATATCTTTTTGCCTTTCTCGTTTAAAAGGCATTTGTTGAGTTTCTTGTCAAAGTGGTTGCTGCCTAAAGAATGCTTGTTTAGCACCTTGAAGATGACTCTGTCTACGATAATGGGCTTGAATATCTCGGATATGTCAAGACACAACGAATAGCGCCGTTCGCCTGGAGTGTGAAGAAAACTAATTGTCGGATTCAGTTGTGTCTGATGTACGGCTCGGAGAGTTTCTGTATAACACATCATGTTGCCGAAAGATATCAGTGCGTTCACTTCGTTTTCTGGTGGTTGCTTTGTTCTCGATCCCATATTGAAATCGTCGAGAATGATATCGAAGGCGGCATAATATGCCTGGCGGATATTTCCCTCAATTCCCATTATCTCATCCACGGCCTTGGCATCAGCCAAAGTGTCACTCAATCTCTTGATCGTATCGATAATGCCTTGTAGGTCTTTCCCTCTGCGGTTGTAGTAGTTGAGGTTCATTATCATATTCCATGCAGCCCCTTGGATGAACTTACGGGCCAGTTCCACTCGCTTCTTTTTGTTCTGGTATGCTGAAGTCTGTGCCAGCAGAGCCTTGCCGGACAAGAGACTTTCGCGAGGCATGAAGCTTCCCGTATAGTTCTCGTAATAATCAAAGAAATGGATGGGTATGCCTTTCTGTCCCATAAAGTTGAACAAAGCACTGTTTGCCCTAAGACTGCCGAAAGCATACAACTCTGCCACATCCTCGATAGGAATGTATCGGGGCTGCTGTTTGATTTCCGTATTGTCTTCGTTCACGACAATGGGCGTAAACTTCAACGTGTTGTCCCTGCGCTCCATGATGCCAGGATTGAACAGATAGAAACTTCTTTTCATTCTTCTTCCTCCATCTCGTTGATATAACAAAATTCAAAGTAGCTGCAATTTTTGCAGATGCCTTTCTTCGTGACAGGTGGACATTGTTCCTGCGAGATTACGTTTGTTATCTCTTCAGCAATAGTCTGAATTTCTTCCCTGTCAATATCCGTCAGTATCACTTCTTGGGTCTTTCTCAAGAGAGGATATTCCAAGATGCCCTTCACTCCTTCAATGCCATGCTGCTCGAAGACATACATGTAATATTTAAGCTGCCATTCATGAGCTTTATCCACTTTGTTGGATTTCTTTATCTCATGGATGACTTTGTTCTTGGCATCATAGTAATCTACTTTGACGCCATCAATCTCCACTTCCTCATACCGTGCCGTCCTCTGGGGATAGCTCGATTCATGCACCAGCTTCCCCTCATACACCAAGTCTGATTCTTGTTCCATGTTGATGCCGTTGGCAAAGAGCCATAGTTTGCGAAGGCAAAGCTGGTAATAGTTGAAATGAGTACCGGTTATTTTCATAATGGAACTTTTATGTTGAGGCTCCTGGTGGATTACCAAGAGCCTTATAGTTTTTTTACATCTGATTTTCGTAATCAAACGCCATCATTCTGTCTATCAATTCCTGCTTAGCCTTAGCTAAAGCATCTGCGCGTTCTATCTCTGTCACGACATAACTTGCACATGGAAGAGTTATAAATGTCTTGGCACCAGCATTTTCGTCAACGATAGGCTTTGCCTTTGGTTTAGATTCTCCATCCTCAACAAGCTTGGCACGAATAGCAGCAGCTAAAGTATTAGCATTGTCACTAATCGCAATGGCTAAGGTTTCCATCAAACTGAATGTTCTTGCCTGATTTGATGTGATATGCCAATCAATCAAAGCATCGGCTATAGCTGGAATAATCTGCTCACGCTGTTCTTTCGGCATCAACAAGCATTCACCAAAAGAAGTAGTGATTACCTTCCATCCATCTTCTTTCAGCTTCTCTACCATATCTGATGTAATCTCTGGTTCCAGCTGATTAGTTGAAACGCAGAACAAACGTCGCAAATCAATAGCTACATCATATACAAAGAGACCTGTAGCACGACTATTGTCTGGAATCCATTTACGATACAAACTTCTATCATTACCCTCTAAAAAGTCACTAACCTGTTCATCTGTCAAACGATTTCCATTTGCATCACGTACAACAACTTTATGCACGTTTGGCTTATCAGAACGATCGAATGAAATGTTTTCCTTAGAAACTGCAGCCAAAAGTGGATGCAAAGGGGTCATCGCAGAAATACTAAATGGACTTCTACGCTTTACAGCTTTCTCTTTTCCACCCTTAGGAGTTCTCATCCAGCCACCTAAAAGCTGATCAACGTAATGTGGATCACAAGACGAAAGGACTTCACCTTCTTTAAGCGCACCTTTCTTATCTACATCAAAAAAGAACTCGGTAGGAGAAGGTTGAACACCTAAAACATCGTTAAGCTGTTCTATGATAGAACGCTTAACCTGTTGACCACTTGAGAATGGAACTCGTACGTTGAACTGAGGGTCATAATAAGATTTCTGACCATCTTCTACACAGAACACTGTGAACGCAGCATGCTTGAGACCACGTAAATAAATAAAAGAATTCTCTTTCATAATCTTGTATTTTTAATTGTTATCATAATGTTTTATACTGGAAACGCAAAAGTGTTAAGAAGTATGGTACGTTGTCTGTTGGCATACCATGAATCTCCTTCACGATTCCTTTAAACTCATCTATCTTAGCAATAAATGAAACAACCTCAGCAGCAGCTGCTATGAACTGTTTCTTATTAGTTGCATTGAGCATTGTCTCAACCAAATTTTTACGTTTCGTACTGATAGACTTATCTTTATCAATAGAGGCTTCGTTCAACAACTCAGCCAGTTCTTGGGATTTCTCCCATAATTCATCATTATTCAACATAGCTAATATCCAAATTTTATATACGTTAAAATTAATTTGTTCGTCTTCATTTTTAGGAGCTTTCGGCTGTTTCGGCACCTTATCTCCTTTTGAATATACATATTCTCTAAGTCCTTTAGGCTCCATAGCTTTAATACCTATAGCCCCATAAGTACAAGCCGTTTTAAATCCAATTGCAGTTCCCCACAAAGACTCTGCATTTCTACCATTGTTCATCCCAAATATTTTTTCATAAAGATGAACAGGACGGCGTATTTGGTTCAAATTAAATGGTATAAAGCCTATGGTTGTATTTGTCTGACCTATGCTATAGATGTAGCCCAAAATTTGAGCATTTTTATACTTTTTAGAAATACCAATGAGAATCTTTGTCCATGTTTGGGTTTCAATATTGATGATTCCATCCTTATTCGTATTGTATGGACTAAATCCTGCTAAAGGCATTTCAGCATCATATTCTCTAGTATCATAATAATGGGAAAGCCATTGACCATTCCAAGTATTAATCTGGTTTCCTTTCAACATAGTTGTCTCATTAAGACACTTACGATAGAGCTTCCAACCTTCAAAAATATCAAGAAGAATTTTTTTGTTACTAAAAAGAATCGAAAAGCCTCCCTGCACTCCAATGCCAAGAGCATCTCCAATCCACGATGTATAGATTTCTTCCTGAGAATTAGGCAACTTCATATCTGTTACTTGACCAGATGTAGTAGCTGCAACATCTAATGAAGCATAACCACGTGCAATGCTTGCATCAGCTTCAGTCTCTTCAATTTTTTTAATCAATTTTTCGAAGCGGCTCTTTCTTTGTACAGGAGTCTCAAAAGGCTTTTTCCCTTTTATCATATCATCCCAACTTAACTTTGGGTTTTCCAAAGGCGAATTGCCTGCAGTCATCATATACTTGTTTTGATCAAAAAACAAGGGATAAAACTGCTCCAAGAAGAAAGATCTGGCATCATAGCTGGTGCCGTATTCTTCATTGTAAGCATCCAGGAATATCTTTCCAATATTTGATGTTATCATATTTTATAGTATTTCAAACGATTGATAATATTCTATTCTACACAAATCGAGTAACAATCCCTTTTCTTCATCATATCCTTTGTTTGGAATGACAAAAGGATGCGCCCCCTTATTGAGCTGATCAAGATTTCTATGTGCAATGGAATGATAGCTTACAGGTATTTCCATTTCAATTCTTTCCAATGCGCTGGCATATAAGTATCTTTCTTTATCTTCTTCTGTAATACAAACAGCAGAATTGATGTCAAGCGTTTCCAGTAATGCTGATTTCGGATGGTGACAAAGTGCCTTTAACACCCATTTTCCTTCCAAGAACACGACACCAGTGAAGTCTATATTCTGGAAGTCAATCTTTGGGTATACCTTATCTATCATTTCCTGAACATGACATTCCTCCATGATGTCACCACTATCTGGCAATACACTGAAAGTATCTTTCAGAACATCCAGACTATAAGGAAGAGCTTCCTTATCATCTTCAGATGGTGCTATGACGTATATCGGCTTGTAGTGCCCAATAGTATCTCTTGTACGCTTGCGATTAATTCGTCCAAAACGCTGTGTAAGTGCATCAATTGGAGCACACTCAGTAATCATTACATCAAAGCTGATATCAAGACTGACTTCTACTACTTGAGTGGAAACTACGATACATGGAACGTTTTCTAATTTATTGAAGTCTTCCCGCAACTCTGTTTCCAATTTAGCCCTATCGCTTCGTTTGTACCTGCTATGCACAAGCATCTTCTTCACTTCCGGATATAATTCCTCGATTGACTCATATAGTTTCTGTGCTCTTTTTACTTGATTAGATACTATGAGAATTTTAGAATTATTTTTGATTGCTGAGGCTATCACATCATAATTTTCTTTTATATCATCAATCTTGTAGATTTGATGTCTGTTGAATGATTGAAGCGTCAGAGAATCCAACTTTACCTCATAAACTGCATCTGATCCACCCAATAGTTGAAGTATCTTCTGATACAATACTGTAGGCATTGTTGCCGTACCAACATGTACCCTACAATCCAGCGCGACAAGAATCTCTATAATGCGTAGAACAATAGACTGCATAACATCAGAATAGGTGTGTATCTCATCGAGAATCACATCACAACCTTTTAAATCCATAGCCATGGCCTCATATCCTTTGATACCAAAAACTATAGAGACCATCTGGTGTGGAGTAAGGACCTTCACTGATGCACCAGCATGACGCTGCATGATACTTTCCTCTATCTTACCGTCTTTCACTTTCAGATTAGAGGCAGCATGAAGAAGATGAACTTGAGCATTAGTATTGCTTAAATCACTCTTTATTCTATCATACATAGCATTAATTGATGCTTGAAAAGGCAGTGTATAGAAAACTCTTCCATGACAACGTCTCAACAAGAAATCCGTTTTTCCAGCTCCAGTTGGAGCTGTTACCAACGTATGCATCTTCTTACTGTCCGAAGGAATCAATGATAAAGGATAGAGTTCATTTTGCCTATTGTAAAAAGACAAATCAGGTTTGATGAAAAGTTTATCAAGTGGCATTTCAAATGCAGTCTCCATAGCAGAAGCCATGTGATCTGCCGCCATCAACAACCCTCTCCATTCAGAACAACCTTTCTTCCTGCTATCACAATAGTCTATGACATATTCATAATTTTCTTCTGCCTCTTCTAAAGTAATCTTATGAGTTTTCATGCCAAGGCTTTCAAGAATATCAATGGCTATATGACTCCATTCCGGGAATAACTTTGAATGTTCCTTGAAGCAATCTGATGTATCATCCAAATCTAAAATACCCAATTCCCGTACATCTTTATACATAGATTTATGATGCGCTACTATCATATCTATCACTGCATCTCTATGTTCCTGACATACTAACGATAGAAAGAACAAAGAGGCTATTTCATGGCGAAAAACAGAACCGGGCTTCTTGTTTGGAGAAATCAGCGATTGTTGGAACACTGGACTTGTCTTTCCTATGTCATGTAATAAAGCGCCTTCTACTGCTATCTGTTCATCAAAACCTATATGCTTAGCCACAGCACGAGCGATATCAGCAACATTCTTAAGATGCTGATATAAACAAACATGTCCATTTTGTTCGGTTTTAGCTAATATTTCTTGATGAATATTCATGTAGTTACATCATTAAAGTAAAGATTGACCATTATACTCTATCCAGCCAAACATTGGCTGATTATCGTTAAAACGATTATAGCCAACCAGGAAAGACTGCTCTGAATTTCCAAAGCGCAATTCAAAACCAGGTAATTGGTTGAATTCATCTTCTTCCATTACACGGATTTCTGATTCTGGCAAGAGTATATCCTCGTTTCTGCATATACATACATGTTGCTTCGATGCAATAACAGCATCTTCTTCGTTTTCAAAAGCAATATATAAAACTGGATGCAAAAGAACAGAACGTTTCAATACAGAACGATTTCTAATGAAAGTTCTATTTTTATACTCCCAACCTCTTGGCTGTGTTACTTCCTGTTGAGTATCCATAGTGTCATACTTTAATTTATGCCTCAAAATTTTATGGATTCCTGAAACACTCAAAAGTTCAGGAAACAGTTTTTTCTCTATGCCTTCTATTATAGAAGGAGTAAGAAACTGCTGACTGAATGTTTCTCCATCACGAACAGCTGTCCATGGTTTAATAAAACCAAACTGCCCTTTATATGTTACGACATACATAATCAAATCCTTTAATAATTAGTAAATTGCTCCAAATCCGATACCCGTGCAGTTACCTACACCTACGTTCCATATAAATTGTTTAGTCTCAGGCTTACCTTTGATGACAACCGGACAAAGACTTGCCTTATTGCCAATACCATGATAACGAACTAATTTCAACTTCTTTTTGGAGTAAGAAAGATCAAAACTGATATCCAACGTTTCATCTTCTTCCAATCCAGCCTCTTTCATCTTCGACAAAAGAGTTTCCTTAAGATATTGGTTTGCCTGTTCATGGTTGAAATTATACTGTTTAATGCTTCCATCATCCAACTTCCTTTTTATAAAAATCGGACTAGCACAATAATACAAATCCCGTTCTGAAAAATGAGGTTCTACACCAACAGTTATGTCAGTTACAAACATACCACAAAACATTTCGGGATCTTCAAGAATTGTTCTGACGATAACCTTAATGATACTTTCATCATAAAAGCTAATAAACATCGTTGCACCCTGTGAAAACTGAAGTGCATTATCCTCTTTTCTTCCTCCATTCAACCAAGAGAAAGAATACAATGAAATCGTATCATGAATAGAATTGTTTCCAATCCATTTATGAATAGTACCAACCAGTTTCTGTTGATAGTCAAAAGGAACCGGTGTTGTATTCTGTGAAGTTTTTAAATGAATTCTCATATATTCTTTTTATTTAATTGTTCATTTTACAAATACATCTGTTACTGATCCAAGGTCTTAATTAGAATGCTTCTTGCTTTATTAGAAATCTCTTTCGCCTCCTGATGGCTGACTCCTTATTTCCTATATTCTGACTTCCATTCTGCATATTTCATTCCTCCATTCTTTTGATTATGGAATTGATTCTCTTCTCCCGTCCCACCGTTTCGGGGAAGGTGTATACGCCCCAGCCTTCTTCCATCTTATTCTTCTTGATGTTCTCGTCGTACCACCAGTCGTAGTGTTCTCGTGAAATCATTCGGAGATCCCAGGCTTCGTGCACTTGGGCGGCAATGGAAACGCCATACAGTTCCTTCAGGTCTGTCATCTCCCCGAGCGTCAGCTCGTCGCGATGCTCGCCGCCCATCTCTTCTATGAATGCGGACTTGGGGAAAAGGAAGAAGCTGGCGAACTTGTTGCAGCGCTTTTCCACAGACAGGTCTGGAGAGGGTGGGAAGGAGAGCAGCAGGTGGGCGAGCTCGTGTGCGGCGGTGAAGCGAAGGCGCTCTACGGTAGTCTTGTCTTCACGAAGATCGAGGACAATCAGCGGCAGACGACGGTCTGCCCATGTGCTGAGGCCGTAGACACCGGCAGGAAGTTCGTCCTCCATGATTCTGATTCCCTTGCGCTCCAGCAGGCGGAGCACACTGGCGATGGGGCCGTCGCCGCAATGCCAGAGCCGGCGCAGGAGGTCGGCAGCCTGTATGGCATCCTCAAGTGAGGAAACCTGAAAGTCTTCAATCGGATTCCGGAACTCTCCGGAGATGCCGACAGTGCGTTCTTTGGCGAGCAGCCGTTCTGTCCAGTAAGCCAGTCTCGCCTCTATCGCCGTGAGAACATCCTCTTGCAGCTTGCCTCCCGATGTGGTGCGGAGCATGGGCATGTCGATGAGTATGTTGGTGCCGAGAAAATAATCCTCGCTGATGTCAAGGGCTTTGGCAAGCGCCGAAATCACGTTGGCATGTGGGCGCATGATGCCTCGCTCATATCTTGAAAGGCTTTGCTTGGTTACGACAAAGTCGGCAAGTTCGATGAGCTTATCCATGCTTAGTCCTCGCATGAGTCTTGCTTCCCGTAGTCTGATAGCTAGTGTATTGTCAGGCATAGTATCTTGGTTTTGTTTACAAAGTTAGTAGAAATAGTCGAAGTTGTAAACAAATCCACGGAAAAATAACCTTTTTTTACATTTTCAATCAACGGAGAGCATCTCTGTCAATACTGATAAATCATAAAAAATAATGGTGGTGGGGGAGGAGATGGATGAAAAAAATGATTTTTTCATACCTTTGCAAATCGTTTTCAGACTCGATGGTACGATTGACATAAATGGCACATTCGGGTGAATCAGTGTTATTCAGGAAATATAAAAATCTGCAACAGGTTATGCGGAGATTGTCTGCAACAGGTTATTACAAAGAATGAGTATTACTAACTCTTCAAAATAACCCCTGCAAATATGGAATCGGTTGTCGATGCCTCTTTCCTTATTACCTGTCCTGATTTCAGAATAAATGATATTGATGCTGCAAAATGGACAATCGGAGGTGAAAATTTACCTGATGATGTAAAGAGCCACGTCTACTTTGGAGACAAAAAGATGTACAAGACATATGACTTAATAGGTAGGGTGTCCAGTTCCATGTTCCTGTTTTTAGTATCAAAAACAATGTAACAACCATCTAAATCATTGATAATCATTCGCTAAGTAAAATATAATCGTGAGTTAATTCACAGCTGATATTTTGATAGTTATATTTGTATTATATTTTATATCTTATTTACTGATTCTTAAGGAGTTAAGTTACAAGAACGCACTCAAAAACGAGAATATAGAATTGGACACCCTATATAATAACTTGGTATGATTTGAGTGAGAAAAAATATGAGGCTCAAATCATGCCAAGTTTTTTTTCACCGTCACCACGCCACGGAGCGGTCATCAGTTCTGTGGCTTTTGCTATACGTTCCTTTACAAGCGTTTCATATAATACTTTTGTACCATTTTGGGGCACGGTGCTTGCCCAACATGGGCAAGCACGTTACCCAACATGGGCAAGCACGTTACCCCACTTGGGCACGTTTGCTGCACGGATGTTGCCCATTTGTCCCCAATATGGCAGACTCCGTTTGGGCTTAAGCAGAATCCTTGTCTCGGCTTATGATTTTTAGACAAAAACCTTGATAAACCCAAGGCGGATTACTCTGTCTATGATTTCTGCCAATCACATCAGCCCCCTCTCGTTCTCAAACCCATCCTAACCTTCCCCAAGGGAAGGAACA
>ENA-ORRN01000425-ORRN01000425.1-human-gut-metagenome-genome-assembly--contig:-NODE-425-length-34124-cov-11.226041_pt1 | contig 34124 bp, 30 predicted proteins | sample MGYA00242174_ERZ509132 | MGnify/ENA primary metagenome ERZ509132 (study PRJEB26280, sample SAMEA2338671) | human gut metagenome | biome: human gut; feature: human-associated habitat; material: faeces... | reverse complement strand
CGGAGGTTTTTCTGAAATACGCCGACTACTTTGACGTGTCGCTGGACTACATTTTCGGCAGGACGGACGACCCCCACGGCATGATCTATAACAACTGCGTGAAGCTCGGCCTGAACAATCCTGAAATGGCGCGGTTCGTGGAAATGTGTTTCGACCCCGGCTCGGCTATGAACGAACGATTGAAGGCAACGCTTGTGCAGATGCTCTCGGAGGTGGATACGAAATGAAAGCAGTTATCTACGCACGATATTCTTCCGACAGCCAGCGGGAGGAATCAATCGAAGGTCAGCTTCGGGAATGTACGGAGTATGCCGAACGAAACGGCACCACCATTCTCCGCAGCTATATTGACAGAGCGTTGTCTGCCAGAACTGCGGACAGACCGGAATTTCAAAACATGATAAAGGACAGCGAGCAAAAGCTGTTCGGTGTGGTGCTGATATGGAAGCTCGACCGCTTTTCCCGCGACCGTTACGACAGCGCTCACTACAAGCACATTCTGAAAAAGAACGGCGTAAAGGTTATTTCTGCGAAAGAGCATATCTCCGAAGGCCCGGAGGGTATTATTCTGGAAGCAATGCTGGAGGGCTATGCCGAGTTCTATTCTGCTGAACTATCAGAGAAAATCCATCGCGGACAGAAAGAGAACGCGCTGAAAGGGAAAAACAACGGCGGTGGTGTTCCGCTCGGCTATCTGTTGGACAAGAAAGCGCAGAAGCTTGCGATTGATCCTACGACTGCGCCATTAGTGGTTGAGGTATTTGAGAAGTATGCTGACGGCAAATCGGTTCGTTCCATTGTTGAGGATTTCAATACCCGCGGACTTAGAACGAAAAGGGGATAGCCCTTCAATATCAATAGTTTCAGCTCTCTGCTGAAAAACCGCAAATACATTGGCGAGTATCGCTATCAGGATGTTGTAATTGAGGGCGGCGTTCCTGCTATCGTTCCGGAAGACCTGTTCAACCGTGTGCAGGAACGCATGGAGAAGAACCGCCATGCTCCCGCAATGGCAAAAGCAAAAGAGGACTATCTGCTGACAACAAAGCTGTTCTGCGGTAAGTGTGAGCGCATGATGGTTGGAGAAAGCGGCAAGAGCCATACCGGCGCTATGCACTATTATTACAAATGCAGCGGTGCGAAGCGCCTGAAGGATTGCGACAAGAAGGCTGTTCGCAAAGACTGGATTGAACGTGTCGTCGTCCGTCTGACTATACAGCGTGTCATGGATGAAGAAAAGATCAGCAGGCTTATCGACGCAATTCTTGTTATGCAGGAGCAGGAAGACACGACAACGCCCTGCGCTTCGTTCACAGCTTGCAGAAACAGAGTCCGCGATTTCAAATCTTCTGAAAGCCATCGAGCAGGGTATCTTTACGCCGTCCACCAAGCAGCGGCTTGATGAGCTGGAAGCACGAAAAGAAGAAATCCTTGTGAATATCCAGACTGCTGAACTGCAAAAGCCAAAGCTGACCCGCGAACAGATGACGGCATGGTTTGAGCAGTTCCGTCATGGCGATCCAGCAAACCGTGAGTTTCAGAAACGCCTGATTGACACGTTTGTGAACGCAGTGTATGTGTTCGATGATAAACTGGTCTTGACCTATAACTATCAACATGGGACGCAGACGATCTCGCTTGAAGAGATCGAGTCGGCGTTGAGTTCGGATTTTGATTGGGCTACTCCACCACCAAAAAAGCCCAGATTATCTGGGCTTTTTGCTTATCTGCTGCAAGACTGATGAGGCAATTCTATGCACCTTTGGGCTATAACAAAATGGAAGAAGTTTTATTCCGGCGTACCTGTGCGGCATAGGGACGGCCTGAGGACGCGATTTGAAAAAGGCATAGATGCGGATTTGCGCAATGCCTGCATTCGCTTTTGCGATTGGGCAAGGCATGAATACTATTTCCCGATACGGGTATGCGTTTATTTCAAAAAGGATGAGTTGATACGCGCCATGGATGGGGAAATGGTGAGCGCAACATTCTTCGGCCCATATGATAAAATGGAGGAGCCGTATATCCGCGTTTCAACGGGCGATTTTGGGGAGATTAAAGCGAGAAACGGCAGAGATAATGCCGTGTTTGCGATTTTGCATTCCGTCGCGCATGAGCTTACGCATTATTTTCAATGGGTAAACGGATTGGAGCTCACTGTAATCGGCGAAGAAAGGCAAGCCGCATATTATGCCGATATTATCATAGATGAATATATGGATGTATATGACCACCCATGAATCCAGCTAAAAAAGGAGGGATTTTCATCCCTCGTCCGGCATTTGGGAATCGTATATACATTCGTCCCAGATGCTCTCTTTGCAAAATTCGTCCCATATGGCGGTCTCAAGCTCGCTCAGCGCGGCTGCAAGGCCGTTTTCGTTTGCGGGGAATGCGGCGGCATAGCCCGCTGCGTCCGCATCGCAGAAGCCGGTTTTGTTGCTCCAGCCAACTATTTCCGGCAGTATCCCGCGCGCATCAAGCCATTCGGCAAAGGCCATGGAAAGCGCAGGATAGTCTATCTGCCCCAGCGGCGCCGCGCCGAAGCCCTCGTGCGAAATATAGAATGGGCCGGCGCATTTAAGTTCGTTTTTATATTGGGATACAAGCGTTTCAACTTTGCTCATAATATTCACCCCGTTCAGCGTTTATAGCTATAGTTTACCCGCCTTTATTGCTTTTGTAAACGCCTGCTTTTGAACATTGTAATCAAACCAGTCGCGTCCGCCAGCAGCCAGCCTATGGGTATTGCCATCCATATGCCTATTTCGCCTATTTTTGCGGAAAGTATATACGCAAGCGCCACGCGCGCGCCAAGCGATATAACCGTAAGCACAACGGACATTGCGGGCCGCTGCACCGCGCGGAAATAGCCATACAGCAGGAAAAGGCAGCCTATACCGAAATAGAACGCGCCTTCTATGCGAAGATATTTTATTCCCGCCAGCAGCACGGCTGTTTCGTTTGCGTCAATAAATATAAGCATCAGCGGGCGGGCAAATGCGAACACCAGCGCCGATATTGCCACGCTGAACGCCGTGCTTATAATAAATGCTTGCTTCGTGCCCGCGCGTATGCGCCCATGGTCGCCCGCTCCATGGTTCTGCGCAACGAATGTGGAATAAGCGTTGCCGAAGTCCTGTACGGGAAGGTAGGCGAATGTGTCTATCTTCACCGCGGCGGCAAACGCGGCCATTACCGTAGCGCCGAAGCTGTTTACAAGCCCCTGCACCATAAGTATGCCGAAGTTCATTACGGACTGCTGAAGGCAGGTGAGGGAGGACAGGCTGAATATATCCTTCAGTATAGGCTTGCTGAAGCACATATCCTCGTGCCTTGGGATAAGCTCCGGGCATTTGAAAAGCACATACAGGCATAAGCCCACCGCTGAAACGTACTGCGCAATAACCGTTGCCCAAGCTGCGCCCGCAATGCCCCGGCTGAATACCAGCACGAATATCAAGTCAAGCGCAATGTTCAGCACGGCGGATATCGCAAGGAAAATCAGCGGCACGGAAGAATTGCCCAGCGCGCGCAGCAGGCAGGAAACATAATTGTAAAGCGAGGTCGCAATAAGCCCAACGTATATAATGGCCAAATATTCGCGCATATCGCCGCGCACAGCGTCCGGCACGCGCAGGAACAAGAGTGTAGGCTCCATGAAGGCGTATACTGCGGCGTTAATAAGCACGGTTATTGAAAGGAGGAGAATGAACGCATGCAATATGCCTGATCTCAGCGAAGAAGAATCGTTCCGCCCGCGGTATATCGAAAAAAGCGCGCCCGAACCCATGCTCAGCCCCAGGAATATGGAAGTGAGAAACGTCATAAGCGTATAGGCCGAACCAACCGCGGCAAGCGCGTTTGCACCAAGCGCACGGGATACGATAAGCGTATCGGTAATGTTATAAAACTGCTGCAGCATATTGCCCGCCATCATTGGCAGCGCAAACAGAATGAGCGAGCGGGATATGCTTCCGCGCGTAAGGTCACGATACATGGCACATTCCTCAACTGATGATAGTGATGCGAAAGCATATTATAAAAAATGCTTGCGCAATAGTCAACAATATTGCCTAAAATGTTTGTTTTTTGCCGCGCGCGTGGTATAATGCAGGGTATGACAAAAACGGCGTTATCCCGTTAGGCGGATAGGAAAGGTGAAACATGAAAGTCAGCGAGCTGTTAGGCGAAAGGTATAAGGACAGGGTTGCGGAAATAGAAAGCCAAAACCTTATGGTAAGGGGCGGCTATATTAAGCAGGTGGGCAACGGCATATATTCCCTTATGCCTCCCGCGCGGCGTATACATAATAAGATAGAGGCGATATTGCGCCAGGAGATGGACAGGATAGACGGGCAGGAGGTACTGTTCCCCGTTACCATGCCCGCAACGCTTTGGCAGGCTTCCGGCCGCTGGGAAAGCGTCGGCAAGGAGCTTTTGCGCTTTAAGGATAGGAGCGGCGCGGATATGGTGCTTGGCATGACTCATGAAGAAGCGGCCGTGCATATGGCCATGAACGTGGCGAGCACATATCAGAAATATCCCTTTATGATATATCAGATACAGACTAAGTTCCGCGACGAGCCCCGTGCCCGCGGCGGCCTTATAAGGGTGCGCGAATTTACAATGAAGGACGGCTATTCGTTCCATACCTCGCAGAAGGATCTGGAGCGGTATTATAAGCGCTGCTACCGCGCGTATGAGCGCATATATGCCCGCGTAGGCATACCGGAAGTCGTTGCCGTTGCGTCCGATTCTGGCATGATGGGCGGCAAGGTTAGCCACGAGTTCATGCTGCTTACCGATATTGGCGAGGATACCATCGTCCTTTGCCCGGAGTGCGGCTACCGCGCGAACATGGAGGCGGCGGACTGCATAGTGCATAACGACCCCGATGAAGCCATGGCCCCGCTTGAAAAGGTTGCAACGTATGACAACAAGACCATTGAGGAAGTGTGCAGCTTCCTGCACGGCAGCGCGGAAAAGAGCGCCAAGGCCGTTGTGTATCAGCGCAACGAGGACGACAGCTATGTGCTTGTATTCGTGCGCGGCGACCTTGAGGTTAACGAAACCAAGCTGAGGAACTATCTTAAGGCGGAGGTGCATCCCGCCGTTGAAATAGACCACGCCGGCCTTGTTGCGGGCGCGATTGGCCCCGTAAACCCCGCCAAGGGCATAACCGTGGTGTACGACCGCTCGCTTATAGGCGCAAGGAATCTTGTGTGCGGCGCGAATGAAGAAGGCTACCACTTCACAGGGCTCAACATGGATAGGGACGTGCCTAATGCCGAATATGTGGACGTTGCCAAGGCGACCGTGGGCGGCGTATGCCCCAAGTGCGGCAAGCATTCGCTTACCATTAAAAACGGCATAGAGGTCGGCAACATATTCCAGCTTGGCCGCCGCTACACCGAATCCATGGGCATGACCTATGACGATGAAAAGGGCAACCGCGTCAACCCCATAATGGGCTGCTACGGCATAGGCGTGGGCAGGCTGATGGCCAGCGTATGCGAGGAGCATCATGACCAGTACGGCCCGGTATGGCCCATATCAATAGCCCCTTGGGAAATAGAGATATGCGCCCTGCGTGCGGATCAGGCGCACGTTAAGGAGGAAGCCAATAAGCTTTATAAGTCACTTATGGACGAAGGCTACGAAGTGCTGTTTGACGACCGCACCGTGTCCGCAGGCTTCATGTTCTCGGATGCAGACCTTTTGGGCAGCCCCGTGCGCATAGTAATATCGCCCAAGACGCTTGACCGCGGCGTGGTTGAAATAGTTACAAGGGACAAGACCATAAAGGAGGACGTTCCCCTTGAATGCGCCATGCAGCGCACCAAGGAAATAGTGGCGGAGCTTTACGCGCGCATAAACAGCCACGTTCCCGAAAGCATATAATTTAAGCTGAAGTAAAACAGCGGGCAGTCCGGTAAGGGCTGTCCGCTTTTGCGCAGCATTTTTTGCAAGTGCTATCTTTTTTACATTCTTGCCGCATAGCTGTTTTTGTTTTTGCGCATAACCATGGTATAATATAAATTCAGCATGAAAAATGCTTTATGGCAACGAAAGGAAAGATTACTATGGGTCTGCCGGCAAAACTGGTTCACTCTCAATTGAACTTCTTCAAGCCGCTGGTGGCTAACTGTTCGCTGGAAACTATACGCCGCGGGCAGGATAAGCTGGGCGAGCTGATGGAAGCCATACACAGGAAGGACGTGATTACGCGCGATCATGCCTTCGCAAACTTTGAAGGCGCGTGGATAATACCCAAGGACGAGCGCAGGCAGGGCGTTATACTTTACCTGCACGGCGGGGGATACACCTGCGGAGACCTTGACTACGCAAAGGGCTTTGGCGCAACGCTTGCGGACGAGGAAGGCGTGCGCGTGTTTGCTGCGGCATACAGGCTGGCGCCGGAAAGCCCATATCCTGCGGCGGTGGAGGACGCGCTGGAAGCATATAACTACCTTCGGCAGAAGGGCTATAAGCCGGAGCATATAATGCTCTGCGGCGAAAGCGCGGGCGGCGGGCTGTGCTTTGCACTGTGCTTAAAGCTGAAGGAGCTTTCGCTGCCGCTGCCCTGCGGAATAATAGCCATTTCCCCGTGGGCGGACCTTACGGCTTCCGGCAGCACATACGAGACAAACCGCGAAAAGGATGTTTCGCTCACGGCAGAGGTGCTGGAGTTTTACGCCCAATGCTACGCCGTTGAGCACGACAGGCGGGAGCAGACAATATCGCCCCTGTTCGGGGAGCTTACGGGCATGCCGCCTTCGCTCATATTCGCTGGCGGGGACGAAATACTGCTGGATGATTCCGTGCGGCTCAACAGGCGGCTGACCGAGTGCGGCTGCAAGAGCAGGCTTATAATTGCGCCGGAGCGTTGGCACGCATATGTGCTGTATCAGCTTAATGAAAATCAGGATGATTTCACAGCCATAAACGCTTTCCTCAACGACCATCTTTGCCCGGAAAGAAAGCTTAGATGGATGCGGCTGGACAACGCGGCGAAGATTTACCCCGCGGTAAGGCGGAAAAACTGGAATAATTTCTTCCGCGTGTCCGCCACTATGACGGAAAACGTGGACAGGGAGGTGCTTCAGGCCGCGCTGGACGTTACGGTGCGGCGGTTCCCGTCCATAGCCGTGCGGCTGAGGCGGGGCACGTTCTGGTATTACCTGGAGGAGCTTTCAAACGCGCCCAAGATTCGGGACGAGAAGGCTTACCCGCTGGCGTATGTGCCTTTCAAGGAGGTGCGGGAGTGCGCGTTTAGGGTTATAGTATACAAAAAGCGCATAGCGGTGGAGTTCTTCCACGCGCTGACGGACGGCAACGGCGCGCTGACATTCGTTAAAACGCTGGTTGCGGAATACATAACGCAGAAATACGGCGTGGAGATACCCAATGAGGACGGCGTACTCTGCCGCCTGGAAGCGCCCAGCGATGAGGAGCTGGAGGACAGCTTCCTTAAATTCAGCGGGGATGTGCGCGCCAGCCGCAGCGAAAAAACGGCGTATCACCTGAGCGGCATGCCGGAGGAAAACGGCTTTGTGGACATTGTTACGCTTATGCTCAGCGCGGACGATGTGCGCAAAAAGGCAAAGGAGCACGGCGTTACCGTGACGGAGTTCCTGTGCGCGGCAATGATGGAGGCCATACTTGAAATTCAGGCGGAAAGGGTGCATTCCCGCCGCAGGAGGAAGCCCGTAAAGGTGCTTATACCCGTTAACCTGAGGAAGCTTTTTTTAAGCAAAACGCTCAGGAACTTTGCCCTGTACATAACGCCGGAGGTCGATCCCACGCTCGGGGAATACACATTCGATGAAATATGCGCCATAGTGCATCACCGCATGGGGCTTGACTACACCGCAAAGCTTATGGGCACCCGCATTGCTACCAACGTGAGCAGCGAGCGGGCGCTTGCGCTGAAGGTTATGCCGCTTTTCATAAAGAACATTGCAATGAAGGCCGTGTTCGATGCGGTGGGGGAAAGGAAAAGCTGCCTGTGCCTATCCAACCTTGGCAACGTTACGCTGCCCGGGGATATGCCAAAGTATGTTGAGCGGATGGATTTCATAATAGGCGTGCAGGCGCGCGCGCCGCACAACTGCGGCATAATAACATACAACGGCACAATGTACATAAACATGATCCGCAACATAAAGGAGCCGGAGCTTGAACTTAGGTTCTTCCGCGCGCTCAAGCGGCAGGGGCTTAACGCCGCCGTGGAGAGCAATCAGGCTTAAACGGATGGGAAAGAAAGGAGAGACGAATACATATGTATTGCATAAAATGCGGAGTGGAACTGAAGGACAGTGAGGAAAAATGCCCGCTTTGCGGCACGGTGGTGTTCCATCCGGACATGAAGCGGCCGGACGGCGAAAAGCCGTATCCCGCCGAAAGCAGGCGGCCTGCCGAAACGGCCAGCCGCTCGGGCATGCTGTTCATAACAAGCATAATGTTCTTGGTGCCGTTCGTGCTGTCGCTGCTGTGCGACTGGAAGGTGAACGGAACGCTTGTATGGTCGGGCTATGCGGCGGGCGCACTTGCGCTTGTATACATAATAGTAGTGCTGCCCATGTGGTTCCGCCATGCAACGCCGGTTATATTCGTTGCGGCGGACTTTGTGGCGATAGGGCTATATTTACTGTATATCGATTTTGCCGTGAACGGGCATTGGTTCCTTTCCTTCGCGTTCCCCGTGACCGGCGGGGCTATGCTTATTGCCTGCGCCGCGGTAACTCTGCTGCATTATCTTAGGAAAGGCCACCTGTTCGTGTACGCGGGCACGCTCATAGCCATTGGCGGCTTCGCGGTGCTTGTGGAGTTCCTTATAAACATAACGTTCCATGTGAGCGATACGCTCGTGTGGTCGCTGTATCCGCTGGCGTGCAGCCTTATTTTCGGCGTAACGCTTATCGTTATCGCCTGCTGCCCCAAGATGCGCGAGGGACTGAGAAGGAAGTTCTTTATATAGGGGCTGCGGTAAATACAAACAAACCGGGGGACGGATTGCCGTCCCCCGGTTTAGCTTTATTCAAACCTGAATACTTATTTCTTATTTGTTCCTTATGTTGGCCTGGGCCGCGGCAAGGCGGGCGATAGGCACGCGATAAGGCGAGCAGGATACGTAGTCAAGACCTACGCGGTGGCAGAAGTCTATGCTGGAAGGATCGCCGCCGTGTTCGCCGCAGATGCCCAGATGGATGTCCGGACGGGTAGCGCGGCCCATCTTGGCAGCCATGTCTACCAGCTTGCCTACGCCAATCTGGTCAAGGCGCGCGAAGGGATCGGATTCGTAGATCTTCTTCTCGTAGTAAGCGCTCAGGAACTTGTCCGCATCGTCACGGCTGAAGCCGAAGGTCATCTGGGTAAGGTCATTGGTGCCGAAGGAGAAGAACTCCGCCTCGGTGGCTATCTGGTCGGCGGTAAGGGCCGCACGCGGAATCTCTATCATGGTGCCCACGAGGAACTTGAACTCGGTATTGTTCTCTTCCATTACCTTCTTGGCGGTCTTTACGACGAAGCTCTTAACATAAGCAAGCTCCTTCACTTCGCCTACCAAGGGAATCATGATTTCGGGAACTATGTTCAGCCCGGTTTCGCGGCGCACGTTGATGGCGGCCTCGATAACGGCGCGGGTCTGCATTTCCGCAATTTCGGGATAGGTCACGCACAGGCGGCAGCCGCGATGGCCCATCATGGGGTTGAATTCGTGCAGGCTGGCAACGGTGGCCTTCAGCTCTTCAAAGGTCATGCCCATTTCCTTGGCAAGCTCTGCAATTTCCTCGTCCTTATGGGGCAGGAACTCATGCAGCGGGGGATCAAGGAAGCGGATGGTCACGGGATGCTCGCCCATGGCCTTGTAGATGCCTTCAAAGTCGCTCCTCTGCATGGGCAGCAGCTTATCCAGCGCCTTGCGGCGGGCTTCTTCGGTCTTGGACACTATCATTTCGCGCATGGCGGGGATGCGGTCCTCATCGAAGAACATATGCTCTGTACGGCAAAGGCCAATGCCCTGCGCGCCGAAGCTTACCGCCACGGAGGCATCATGCGGATTGTCCGCATTTGTGCGTACGGCAAGCCTCTTGTGCTTGTCCGCCATTTCCATTATGCGTCCGAAATAGCCGCTGTTGGGGTCGGCGGGGATGGTGGGGATAAGAGCATCGTAGATGCAGCCGGTGGAACCGTCAAGGCTCAGCACGTCGCCCTCGTGATAGGTCTTGCCAGCAAGGGTGAACTGCTTGTTCTCTTCGTCCATCTTTATTTCGCCGCAGCCGGATACGCAGCAGGTACCCATGCCGCGCGCAACGACGGCCGCGTGGGAGGTCTGTCCGCCGCGAACGGTCAGAATACCCTGGGAATACTTCATACCCTCAATGTCCTCGGGGCTGGTCTCAAGGCGAACGAGTATTACCTTCTCGCCCATCTTGCCCTGCTCCACCGCATCCTCGGCGGTGAACACGATCTTGCCCGCGGCAGCTCCGGGGCTGGCGGCTATGGCCTTGCCTACGGGCTTTGCGGCCTTCAGCGCGGCGGGGTCAAACTGCGGATGCAGCAGCATGTCCAGGGACTTGGCGTCTATCTGCATCAGCGCTTCTTCTTCGCTTATCATGCCTTCGTCAATCAGGTCGCAGGCAATCTTTATGGCGGCGGCAGCGGTACGCTTGCCGTTACGGGTCTGCAGCATGTAAAGCTTGCCGTGCTCAACGGTGAACTCCATGTCCTGCATGTCATGATAATGATTTTCAAGGGTCTTGCAGACTTCCACGAACTGCTTGAACGCTTCGGGGAACTTCTGCTCCATCTCGCTTATGGGCATGGGGGTGCGCACGCCGGCAACGACGTCCTCGCCCTGAGCATTGGTCAGGAATTCGCCGAAGAGGCCCTTGCTGCCGGTAGCGGGGCTGCGGGTGAACGCAACGCCGGTGCCGCAATCGTCGCCCATGTTGCCGAAGGCCATCATCTGCACGTTAACGGCAGTACCCCAGGAATAGGGAATGTCGTGATCCATGCGGTAAATGTTGGCGCGGGGGTTGTCCCAGCTGCGGAAAACGGCCTTGATAGCCTCAAACAGCTGCACCTTCGGGTCGGTGGGGAAATCGCTGCCGATCTGCTGCTTGTATTCGGCCTTGAACTGATCGGCCAGCTCGTGCAGGTCGTTCGCATCCAAATCAAGGTCGCTGGTAACGCCCTTGCGTTCCTTCATGGCGTCTATCAGCTTTTCAAAGTATTTCTTACCGACTTCCATAACAACGTCGGAGAACATCTGTATGAACCTTCTGTAGCAGTCCCAAGCCCAGCGGGGATTGCCGCTCTTGGCTGCGATTATTTCAACAACCTCTTCGTTGAGACCCAGGTTCAGTATGGTATCCATCATGCCGGGCATGGAAGCGCGCGCACCGGAACGGACGGAGACGAGGAGCGGATTTTCCTTATCGCCGAACTTCTTGCCGGTCACTTCTTCCATCTTTATGATGTTTTCCATTATTTCCGCCTGGATTTCGTCGTTAATCCTGCGGCCATCTTCGTAATACTGGGTGCAGGCCTCGGTAGAGATGGTGAAGCCCTGGGGAACGGGCAGGCCTATCTTGGTCATTTCGGCCAGGTTGGCGCCCTTACCGCCCAGCAGGTTGCGCATGGAAGCGTTGCCTTCGCTGAACTGGTAAACGTACTTTTTCGACATTGATTTCAGTCCTCCAATATTCAATTTAAATAAAAACACATTGTCGCGCAAAGGGGCAGCCGCCCTTTCGCACTTAATGGACATTATACTATTATTCTCCCTTGCAGGCAAGCAAAAACATAAGCCTATGCAAGATTTTTGTACCATCCTGCGCATTTATGGGGCTATTATCGCCGCTTATGGGCGAGAGAATGTTATTATCGGGTCAAATTGATATGAACTGTCACATATATGTTATAATTTACACATATATATGCCCATATTCTCCCCCGCTATTGGCTAACGCCTTAAAATATGCTACAATACGGCTATGTTTGGATATATTGAGCCGGATAAGGGCGAACTGAAGATGAAGGAGCTTACGCGCTACCGCGCGTTTTACTGCGCCCTGTGCAAAAGCATAGGCGCGCGGTATTCCCAAACCGCCCGATTGACGCTCAATTACGACTGCGCATTTTTCGCCCTTGCGCTATGCAATACGCTGGGGCCAAGCAGATGCGTGCCGATGCGCTGCGGCTATAAGCCGCTGAAGAAGCCCATGCCCATAATAGAGCAAAGCGCGGGCATAGACTTTGCCGCAGACGTAAACGTTGCCCTTGCGTACAACAAGCTTTGCGATGACATTGCGGACGAGCGCGGGCAGAAGCGCATACGCGCCAAGGTGGGCCGCGCCGCGCTGAAGCAGGACTATGCCAAGGCAAGGCGATATAACAAAGCCCTGTGCGGCGCAATAGAGCGCAGCATGGCGGAGCTGAACGCCATAGAAAAAAGCATGGACGGCAGCATAGACGCCCCCGCCGCCGCATTTGCGGGGCTGATGCACTCCGCCGCACTTTGCGCACCGATAGAGAGCATGCCCATAAGGAAGGCCTTTGCCGCGCTGTGCGCCGCGCTGGGCCGCTGGGTATATATAATGGATGCATGGGACGACCGCGCGCGGGACAGGGAAAGCGGCGCATACAACGCATTCAACATTGCCGTTAAAGACGCAAACGAGGCAGAGCTTCGCGAGCGGGCGGAGATAATGCTTTTCAATTCGCTCAGGGAAGCGGAGGAAGCATATATGCTGCTTAGGCCCCTTGAGGACGGGGCTATAATAGAAAACATACTGAAAGAGGGCTGCGGGCTGAAAACGCGCCGCTTAATTGGAGGGAACGATGACGAATCCGTATAAGGTATTGGGCGTGAACGAGGGCGCAACGAACGAGGAGATACGCGCAGCGTATCTTTCGCTGGTGAAAAAATACCATCCGGATAAGTATACCGACCCGGACATGAAGCAGCTTGCCAACGAAAAGCTGAAGGAGATAAACGAAGCCTACGACCAGCTTACCAAAAACCCCGGGAAAACCGCGTCCAGCGGATATTCCGGCGCAGCATACGGCGCGGGCGGCCACGGCGGGAGCTATTCCGGCCCCGAAGCGGATAGGTTCGTGCGCGCGCGCAGCCTTATTAACGCGGGCAATCTGGACGGGGCAAAGACAATACTTGACAGCATACAGACCCGCAACGCGGAATGGTATTACCTGTACGGCATAATATATCTTAGGCAGGGCTGGTACGACAAGGCGCGGGAGTTCCTGGGCCGGGCGTACCGCACGGAGCCGGGCAATTCGGAATACGCACAGGCATACAACACGCTGCGCTACACGGGCAACCCGTATTCCCGCCCGCGGCAGAGCACAAGCTACGGCAATTGCTCCGCGTGCGACATATGCTCCGGCCTTATGTGCGCGGACTGCTGCTGCGAATGCATGGGCGGCGATTTGATACGCTGCTGCTGAGGTGACGCAAAATGAGAAAGCTTAGCGGAGCAAAACTTATATCCATAGGCGCAATGTGTACGGCGCTGGGCGTGCTGTGCCTGTATGCGGCGGCTGTGCTGCCAACGGGTCGCGTGGCGCTGTATTTCTTAGCATCGCTGTTTGTGTATGTCCCTGCGGCCGAAAGCGCGTATTTGGGCGCGGTTGGCGTTTATTTGGCAACGGGCGTGCTTTCGCTTTTGATACTGCCCAGCCGTGCCGCTGCCGTGCCGTACATAGTGCTGCTTGGGCATTTCGGCATATTCAAAACGTTGTTCGATTCAGTTATGCCCGATAAGGTGGTGCAGAGCGCGGTAAAGGTGCTTTACTGCGATGTATTCACGGTGCTGGGCGTGTTCGCGGCGATAAAGCTTTTTGGGTTTGATATGACTACGCTCAGCGTTGCGCTGCCCATATGGGCAATAGTGCTCATAATGCAGGCGGCGTTTTTCGCATACGACAAGCTGTATTGGATGTGCCAACGGTTTTATGACGAACGTATCCGCCCCGCCATAAGCCCGAGAAGGTGAAATTGCGCTGAAGCGCAGTGAAATATTGCTATCGCAATGTGAAATACGCCTGACGTCGTGTGAGCGGGAGAAGGTGTAAAGCGCACCAAAAGGCGCCACCGTGAAACGGGGGAGCTGTCGAACGAAGTGAGACTGAGGGGGAACACCTCGCGGCACTCGCCCGCTTCGAGTTATTCCCCTTTCGACTGCTCATTACATTCGCAGCCACTTTCCCCGTAAACGGGGACAGCTTTTGGTTGGTGGTAACACCAAAATGCGCCCTATAGACTTTATATATTTTTCAAAGGAGACACAACATGAGACTGGACAAATACCTGAAGGTATCGCGCATAATCAAGCGGCGCACCGTTGCCGCGCAGGCGGCGGACTTGGGCCGCATACAGATAAACGGCAAGGTCGCCAAGCCCTCTACCGAGGTTAAGGAAGGCGACGAGCTGGACATTTTGATGGGCGGCAAGCATATGCGCGTTAAGGTAATAAGCGTGCGCGAATTCGCCCCCAAGGGCGAGGCTGCCGCAATGTATGAAATACTCGGCGAATGATGCACGATAGCGCGCCCGTGTTCGCGGCGATACTTGCCGCGGGCTCATCCTGCCGCATGGGCAGGGACAAACTTAGCCTGTCTTTCGGCGGTAAAAGCCCCGTGGAGCTTTCCATAGAGGCTTTTTCGGCATGCCCCATAAATATAGAGGGCATTATTGTTGCCACTTCTGCGGCAAATACGGAGGCCGTGAAGGCATTATGCAGCCGCTATGAAAAGGTACACGTTATAGCCGGGGGTGCAAGCCGCGGGGAAAGCGCGCACAACTGCGTTAGGGAAGCGCTGCGCCTGAGCGCGGGCAGAAAGGCCGTTATTGCGATACATGACGCCGCGCGCTGCCTTGTGGACAGCGGCACGATATGCCGCGCGGTGGAAGCCGCATTTGCGCACGGCAGCGGCATAGCCGCCATTCCCGCACGGGATACGCTAAGGCGTGCGGACGGGCAAAGCGTGGAGCGGGACGGGCTTCTCGTAATGCAAACGCCGCAATGCTTTGATTTGGACTCCATTGCCGCTGCGTATGACAAAAGCCGCGCCGATGGCTATCCGGACACGGACGACTGCGCCGTATACATGCGCTGCATTGGCGCGCCGCATTACAGCGAGGGCAGCATAATGAATCAAAAGCTGACATACGCGGAGGACATACCGTTTTTCACTGCCGCAAGGGGGTGCACGATGCGCATAGGCTGCGGAGAGGACACGCATATACTTACCGAAAACCGTAAACTGATACTTGGCGGGGTGGATATTCCCTACGAAAAGGGCCTGCTTGGCCACAGCGATGCGGACGTGCTGCTGCACGCCGTGACGGACGCGCTGCTGGGCGCGGCTGCGCTGGGGGACATAGGCCGCCACTTTCCCGATACGGATGAACGCTACCGCGGCATAAGCAGCCTTACGCTGCTGAGCGCCGCATATGAAAAGATACGCTCCGCGGGCTACGCCGTGGGCAACATAGACGCAACGATAATAGCCCAGCGCCCCAAGCTCGCCCCGTACATAGATGCCATGCGCGCCAACATTGCCGCCGCGCTCGGCGTAAGCACAGCCGCCGTGAGCGTGAAGGCCACCACTACCGAGGGCATGAATGCCGAAGGCCGCGGCGAATGCATAAGCGCAAGGGCAGTCGCCTGCCTGCGCAGTAAGGTTGGTTAAGTTGCTCTGGCTATACGCACCATACCAAAAGGCTCCCTCTTAGAGGGAGCTGGCGAGCCGAAGGCGAGACTGAGGGGTTGAACCGAACATTCTACACTATCAGCATCAAAAGCTTAAACAGCCAGTTTGCCACCACGCCCGCGAACAGGCCGCTTATCGTGTGGTACAGTATGGCCTTGGCGGTGAAGCGCGTGCTGTGCAGCAGCTCCATCATGGATACATGCGTGCTCAGGTAGCCGCTCCAGCACATGCACATTGCCGTGAAAACGGCTATATCGTTGGTGTTTGCCATGCCGCTTTGCAGAAGCCCGGGTATAAGCCCCAGCGCCGCCCCTGCCGAGCCAAGCGCCGTTACCGGCACGCTCAGTCCTGCGCTTGAGGAGAAGCCGAACAGCGGATGCAGTATAAAATCAAGCTTTTCCGCTATCCACGGAAGAACGGGTATGCCCTCGTAGGCCGCGCCGGTGTATGCGCCGGTTTCCGATGGGCCGTTGGTAAGCATCATTACTATTGTGCATATAACCAGCACGCCCGGTATTATGCCAAGCCCCATGTCCACGCCCTTCTTGCCGCCGTCCATAACCGCATTGAGGAAGCGCATAAGGCCGTTGCCCTTGCCCTCCGTGGGTTCGCTGGTCTGCTCCGCAGGATCAATAGGCTCCGCCTCCGCCTCGCGGCTCATTGCCTTTGCCGTATGGCGGAGCATAAGGCGCGTTGCCAGTATGCTGCCGCATATCGCGCCCAGATTGCCGCACAGCGCCGCCAGCCCAACGTGCTCACCGCCCGCCGTGCCAAGGCCGATTATGAACGTTGTAACTATCAGGCCCATGCCGAAGCTGGTGCCCAGGTTTGTAAGCGCGGGTATCTGATATGCCTTAAAATAGCGGCGGTACTTGGGGTCGTCCGCAAGGGTGAGTATTGCGGGATTGTCGCTCATGTATGTTGTAACTATGCCCAGCGCCGCGGCTCCGGGCATGCCGTACAGCGGCCGCATAAGCGGGGAAAGCACGTGGTTTATCAGCTCAACTACGCCGAATTCCGTAAGCACGGCGGAAAGCGCGCCCACTATTACGGCTATTGCCATAAGGTAAAGCGTTGTGTCCATCAGCAGCCTGTACGCCGTGTTCATCATTGTGTTCATCATGTTCGCAATGCCCATCGGCACGGCGAAAAACGCAAAGAATACCACGAAGCATATAAGGAATACAACCGCCTTCCATGCTTTGAAGCCGGATTTAGCCTTTGCCGCAGCCTTTATCTCAGCCGCAGCGGTAGAATTCATGCTCATTTCTGTTACGGTAGCCCTTTCTTGGAAATAATGGGTATTTCTTAGGGAAAAAACGAACGTAATACAACCCAAATGTGATTATATAACCATATGCCGCGCAAGTAAAATGAATATGCTTTGTGTTATGCATGAGTAAAACTGATATCTTGCAACTAATTGAATATGCCGCGATGCATTGACATGGCAATGCTGTAATTATTATAATAAAGCATAACGAAGCGAAACTGGAGGGCATTGTCGTGGCAAACAGCAAATACGCCGCATTCATAGCCGCAGCGGAGGAGGGCAACATGACCGCCGCCGCGCAGAAGCTGGGCTACACCCAATCGGGCGTTAGCCACCTTGTGCATACGCTGGAGCAGGAATTGGGCGTGCAGCTGCTTATCCGTTCCAAGGCGGGCGTGGAGCTTTCGCCGGAGGGGAATGCGCTCATAGGGCACATACGGCGGCTTATAGCGGCGGAGAACGCCGTGCTCGGCGCGGCAGAGGAGTTGAGGGGAGTTGAGCGCGGAACGCTCAGAATAGGCACTTTTTCAAGCGTGGCGATAGCGTGGCTGCCAAGCGTTATGGCAAGGTTCAATGCGCGCTACCCGGGCATTGCCATAACAATAGAAAACGGCACATATTCGCCCATTGAGGACATGCTGAGCAGTTCTTTGCTTGACTGCGCATTCGTTGCGCTGCCTTCGCGTGCTGAGTTTGAAACCGTACCCCTTGCGCGGGACAGGCTGCTTGCGGTTGTGCATCCGGATAGCCCCCTTGCGGCAAAGCGCAGCCTTTCGGCGGAGGATGTTGCCAACGAAACGTTTATAGTTCCCGCGGAGGGCACAAACCACGACGTGGGCCGCTTTTTCTCAAGGGCGGGGATACGGCCCAAGGCCGTGCTGAACATGGGCGATGATTATGCGGCGGCCGCAATGGTGGAACGCGCGCTGGGGTTCACGATACTGCCGGAGCTTATGCTCGGCGCAATGCATTTGGGCAATGTGCGCACCGTGCCGCTTGAGCACAGCGAAAGGGAGATTGGCCTTGCCATGAACGCCAATTACCACAGCCCAGCCCTTGCCGCGTTCGGCGCGTTCATGCGGGAATTTATAAAAGAAGGGTAAAAACAAAGCGGCATGGCCTTTTGTGGCTACGCCGCTTTTATCGCGTAATGATACCTTAATTAGTTGAGCGCTTCCTTGAGAGCCTTGCCTGCCTTGAAGGTGGCAGCCTTGCTTTCCGCAATCTGGATTTCGGCGCCGGTCATGGGGTTGTGGCCCTTGTGAGCGGGACGAACGCGGGTCTCGAATACGCCAAAGCCGACCAGCTGTACCTTTTCACCGGTCTTTAGGGTTTCGGTGATGGTTTCAAGCGCGGCAAGCACTGCCTTTTCGGAATCCTTCCTGGTGAGACCGCTTTTCTCAGCTACTGCGGCTATAAGCTCTGTTTTGTTCATTACTTCTATCCTCCTAAAAATAATTGGCAACAATTTTGCGCATGGGATATTGTATCAGCTTTTTAGCCTGAGTACAAGCACTTTTTTGCTTTTTTGCGTTAAAAAAGCCTTGAATTTCGCCTATTTTGCTCTTTGCAGCAGCGCGTGCAGCACTTCCGGCGTAAGCGGCCTCAATTCAGTGCCGTTTTGGCGGGATTCATGCTCAACTTTGGCGAACGCATCAAGGAAGGCGCTGCCCGCATCCCTCAGCGTAAGCTCCGCGTCAAGCCCCAGCGCACGCATAACGTATACCGCCGCAAACAGCAGCTCTTCGGCTAAAAGATACAGCGCTTCGCCGTCAGCACCATTGACATAGCCCGCCTTTATACGCTCTGCCGCTTTGCTAACGGCCGAAAGCGCGGCGGATGCATTCATATCGAACCCCGTGGCGGCGGCGCGCTTTTGCAGCTTGCTCGCGCGCATAAGGCTTGGGAAGCATTGCGGAACGGCCTGCATGGCCTCCGTAGCGGAATGGATATGCTTTTCCTTCTTTTTCAGCTCTTCCCAGTTTTTCAGCACCTCCTCCGTGCCGGATACTTTAAGCGCGCTGAAAACGTGCGGATGGCGGTACATAAGCTTTTTTACTATGCCGGTAGTAACGTCGCGTATGGTAAAGTCGCTCGCTTCCGTTTCTATCTGCGCATGGAAAACTATTTGCAGCAGCACGTCGCCCAGTTCCTCGCACAGCGCGTCCGTATCGTCCCGCTCGATGGCGTCCACGGCCTCGTAAGCTTCTTCTATCATTGTGTTTCTCAGGCTCATGTGCGTCTGCTCCCTGTCCCAGGGGCAGCCGTTTTCGCCGCGTAAGCGCTTCAATACGTCAACAAGGCTGTCCATGCCGTGCCTGTCCAGCTGCTCAAGCGCCGCAGGGGGCACTATAAGCACAGTCGCCGCAAAGAAGCTGTTCCTCTGCCTGTCCAGCTCATATAGCTTTATATCGCTGCAATGGTACGCGCCGCGCCCGTCCATGCAGGCAAGCGTAACGCTATGCTCATCGGGATAGTATTCGCCAAGGGCCAGCTTAACTTCGCCCGCGCGAATGGGCGTGTCCACTTCCTCTATGCACAGCGGCACGCTCGTATCTATGCGGCAGGGCAGTTCGTTCGCGCTCAGTATGCGCACGCTGCCCGTTGGCTGTCCCGCGGCGCACAGGGCGGCCTCCGCGTAGCCGCTTGCGCTAAGTATGCTAAGCTTTGCGCCCATTTCATCAGCGCGAGAGCGTATTGCCTCAAGCAGCGCGCTGCCAACTCCGCGGCCAACAGGGGCGTATACCGTGTCCGTATCGCCCTCAAGCAGCCTTTGTGCAATGGCGGCGTTCAGCTCGTCAAAGTCATAGCAGCTTTCGTATAAATCATCCATGCTGCCGTATTCTATGCCGCTGTCCTTAAGCCAGTATGCGCTGGGGTGCTGCTCGGTTTGGATAAACAGCCTGTCTGCCGCAATTATTGCCTGCTGCGCGGCGGCGGTTATGGACAGGGGAGTTGAAAGCGGGGCTATCGTAAGCTTCATTATAATAATATCTCCTTAGCGTTTGCTTGCGTTTCTGTACATTATGCGCCTCAGCTTGCTTCCGCCGGGGATAAAGCTGAGCTCGTTCGCGGAAAGCATCTTCAGCAATATTGCCAGTATGCCGTATACCGCAACGCCCGCTATTACCGATGCAAGGGTGGCAAGCGTGCCGTGGCCTGCGTTTGCAAGCAATGTGTAAGTAAAGTGCACCGTAAGGCCCATGGCTACGGATGCGGCAACGGGCTTTATGAAAGTATCGTAAAGCTTAACGGGGCATTTGGTGCGGCGCATCATGTAAATCGTGTCCGCAACGCCGGCGTATGCATAGCACACAACCGTGGATATCGCCGCGCCCTGGATGTTTACGGACGGTATGTTCATAAGTATAAGCATTGTTATGACCTTGAGCACAAAGCCTATGAACAGATTGAAAACCGGAATCTGCGGCTTGCCCAGTCCCTGAACAACGCCGGTCATGGACTGCACCATGGAAAGGAATATAACGCCCATGCTCGCCGTGTGCATAAGGTCCGTGGCAAGTGCCAATTCGGCCTCGGTAAGCTTTGGATAGAGCATATGTATAATCGGCTGCGCCAGCACAAAAAGCCCCACCGCGCACGGTATGCCTATTATAAGCGCAAGCTTTAGCCCAAGCCTTGCCGTGGCCTTTACGCCCTCGCGGTCGTGCGTGGCATTCTTGGCCGATATTGCGGGCACAAGGCTCATTGCAAGCGCCATTGTAAGCACGCCCGGCATGTTTATAAGCGTGGTGACGTATGTTCTAAGGAGTGAGTAGGCGGTTTTTGTGACCTCCTCGCTGTACCCCAATTTCGTAAGCATTCTGCCTATAAGTGCGCTGTCCACCATGCCTGTGAGCGGGCTTATGGATGCGCCTATGGTTATTGGAATGGCTATTGCAAGCAGCGCCTTTGATACCGTGCCGAAGCCGCGCGGCTTTGATGCGGAATGCTTAGCAAGCCTGTCAAGCTCCCCTTTGCGCCTGCGGTAGAAAAGATACACAACTATTAGCCCCATCAGCTCGCTTGCGCTAACGCCTATCAGTGCGCCCATGGCGGCGTATTCGGAACCCTTGGGCAGCAGCTTTATTGCAAGCGTAAGGCCGATTATAAGCTTGCCCAGCTGCTCCGCAATCTGTGAAAGGGCGGTGCCCGCCATCTGCTGCATGCCCTGAAGATAGCCGCGGTATGCGCACATTACGGATACGAACAGCAGCGCCGGCGCAAGCGCGCGGAAGCTCAATACGGTTTCGGGATAGGATGTTATGGCGGCGAACACATTCGCGCCAAGGAACATTGCAACGCTTGTTATTATGCCTATTATGCTCAAAAGCTTTACGGATACGCCCAGCACTTCCTTTGCCCCCGCATGGTCGCCCAGCGCCACGCGCTCGCTAACCTGCTTTGATATTGCCGTGGGCAGGCCGGAGGAGGATATTACCAGCAGAAATGAATAATACGGGTATGCCGCGTCGTAATAGCAGGCACCCTCGGGCCCAACTGCGTTTGCAAACGGTATGCGGAATATTGCGCCTATTATTTTTACCATCAGGCCCGCCGCGCCCAGCAGCGCCGCGCCCTGAACAAATGACTTTTGCTTCTTTTCCATGTTTTCTCCACCCTTTGGCCGCGGCATAGGTTTTTCCGCAGCCGGCTGTTATTATATCATAGTATAAGGCTAAAATAAGGGAAAGTATGAATAATTCGCCAACTTTTCAAAATTTGTTGGCTTTCGGCTTTATATTGGGCGGTTTTGTTGTATAATGATTAACATATAAAACGGAGGTTATGATATGAAGATAACTGCGGACTCAATGGTGTGCGAAATAAAGCACGGGGAGAGCCTGCTTGACGCGGTGAAAAAGCTGGATCTTGACATGATGTCGCTTGCATCGCGCCCGCTGGCGGCGCAGATAGGCGGCGAGGTATTCAGCCTTAGATATACGCCGTTCAAGGACGTGGACATACATCTGCTTAACTATAAGGAAGAAGCAGGCAGAAGGGTATACGAACGCACGCTGCAATTCATATTTATTGCGGCGGTAAGGCGGCTGTTCCCGGCGGCGCGGGTATGCGTAAGGTATACGCTCGGGCCGGGGCTGTATATAACAATAGATAAAGAACCCGCGCTCGGCGAGCAGGACGTATTGAAGCTGGAAGCCGAAATGCGAAACATTGTGCGCGCGGCAATACCGCTTGAAAGAAAGCGGTTGGATATAAAGGACGCGATAGACTTTTACGAGCGCGACGGGCAAACGGATAAGGCCGCGCTTTTGAAATGGCGCAAATTCAGCTATTTTGACGTATATACTATAGGCGGCTACATGGATTATTTCTATGGCGAAATGGCGCCGTCTACAGATTATGCGGACGTATTCCGCCTTAAATTCGTTGAAGGCGCGGTCATATTGCTCATGCCAAGAAGCGACGAGCCGGACGTTCCGAGCGACTATGAACCCCTGCCGAAGCTCGGCATAGTGTTTAAGCAAAGCGACGATTGGGGCAAGCTGATGCATTGTTCAACCGTGGGAGAGCTGAATACGCTCGTATCCACCGGCAGGATACGCGAGCTTGTGCGCGTGAACGAGGCGCTGCATGAAAAAAGCTATGCCAACATTGCGGACAAAATAGTGGCTCATTCGGCGCGGGCGGTGCTTGTTGCGGGGCCAAGCTCATCCGGAAAGACTACCAGCGCAAACCGCCTTGCAACTCAGCTTAGGGTGCTGGGGCAGGATCCCAAGATGCTTTCGCTCGATAATTACTATCTTGACCGCGACGCCATCCCTGCCGATGAAAACGGGCAGAAGGATCTGGAGCACATAAACACGCTGGATATACCCCGCTTTTCAAGCGACCTTGCCGCCCTTATGCGCGGGGAGCAGGTGGAGGTTCCCGTGTTCGATTTCCTTACCGGCAAGCGCGCCAAGGAAGGCATAGTGATGCAGCTGCATCCCGACGAGCCGCTTATAATAGAGGGCATACATGCGTTAAACCCTATGCTGCTCAACGATGATATAGATCGCGATAAGCTTTTCCGCGTGTATGTAAGCGCGCTTACAACGCTGAATATAGACGACCACAACAGGATACATACCACCGATGCGCGGCTTCTCCGCCGCCTTGTGCGCGATTATGAAACCCGCGGCGCAAGCATGGAGCACACGCTTTCCATGTGGCCGAGCGTAAGGCGGGGCGAAGAAAAATGGATATTCCCGTATCAGGAAAACGCGGACGCGCTTTTCAACACAACCCTTGTGTACGAGGTTTCCGTGCTGAAGAAATACGTTTATCCGCTGCTTCAGGAGGTGCCCAAGGAAAGCCCCTGCTACGCCGCCGCGCGGGACATAACAAAGGTGCTGAACTACTTCCTTGATGCGGACGGGATAGAGGACGAAATACCGCCCACGAGCATACTGCGCGAATTTATAGGCGGCTGCACGTTTTACAGAAAGGATTGATGAATATGCGGCTTGTATCATGGAACGTGAACGGGCTGCGCGCCTGCATGGGCAAAGGCTTCATGGAGTTTTTCCATACCGTGAACGCGGATGTTGTGGCGCTGCAGGAGACCAAGCTTCAGCCGCACCAGATAGAGCTTGAGCTTGACGGCTACGAACAATATTGGCACAGCGCGGAGAAAAAAGGATACAGCGGCACGGCGGTATTCACTAAGCAAAAGCCCCTCTCCGTAAGCTATGACCTGCCGGACATGGAAAGCCTCGGCTTCCCGAACGAGGGCAGGGTGATAACGCTTGAATTTGACGAATTTTATTTTGTCAACTGCTATACGCCCAATTCTCAGCGGGAGCTTACGCGGCTTGAATTCCGCATGGATTGGGAGGACGAATTCAGGAAATACCTTACGGAGCTTGATAAGAAAAAGCCCGTAATAATGTGCGGCGACCTTAACGTTGCGCACGAGGAGATTGACCTGAAGAACCCCAAAACAAACCATAACAACGCCGGCTTTACCGATAAGGAGCGCGCAAAGTTCAGCGAGCTTATGCAAAGCGGCTTTGTGGACAGCTTCCGCTATCTGTATCCCGATAAGCGGGATTGCTATTCATGGTGGAGCTACATGGCAAATTCCCGCGCGCGCAACATAGGCTGGCGCATAGACTACTTTGTTGTGAGCGAGCGGTTTAAGCACAGGATAGAGGAAAGCAGCATACTGCCCGAGGTGACGGGCAGCGACCATTGCCCGGTTATGCTTGAAATACGCTGAAAATAAACAAATTCAGGGAGGATAATATGCACTACATCGACCTTAGAAGCGACACCGTTACCCAGCCCACCCTTGCCATGCGTGCTGCAATGGCCGCAGCGGAGGTTGGCGACGACGTATACGGCGACGACCCCACCATGAACGAGCTTGAAGCCCTTGCGGCCCAGATGCTGGGCAAGGAAGCGGCAATGTTCGCAACGAGCGGAACAATGGGCAACCAAATAGGCATAATGAGCCAAACGCGGCGCGGGGATGAAATAATCGCCGGCGCGGAAAGCCACATAGTTATGCACGAAGTGGGCGCGGCGGCGGTGCTCAGCGGCGTGAACGTAAGGCAGATTGACTACCCGAACTGCATACCCGTGCCGGAGATGATAGCCGCGCGCATAAGGCCGGACGATATACACGAACCGCCCACGGCGCTTATATGCCTTGAAAACGCGCTGGCGAACGGCCGCGTGGTACCGCTTAAAACAATGGCGGAAATACGAAAGATTGCGGACGCGCATTCCCTGCCCATTCATCTTGACGGGGCGCGCGTATTCAACGCCGCAACGGCGCTGGGCGTTGACGTGAAGGAAATAACCAAATATGCAGACACGGTGTCCTGCTGCCTGTCCAAGGGCCTGTGCGCACCCGTTGGCGCGGTGTTGGCGGGGCCTAAGGCCACAATAGAGCGCGCAAGGAAATACAGAAAAATGCTCGGCGGCGGCATGCGGCAGTGCGGCATACTGGGCGCGGCGGGCATAATAGCGCTAAAGGACATGACAAAGCGGCTGGGCGAGGACCACGCAAACGCCAAGCTTATGGCGAATCTGCTCAATAAAATAGACGGCGTGAGCGTGGACGTGGACGCCGTAGAGATAAACATGGTATTCTTTAAGGTGGATAAGGACGCCGCGCTAAAGGACAGGCTGCCCGAGCTTATGAAGGAGAAGGGCATACTTATAAACCCCGAAGAGCTTGGCGAATTCCGCTTCGTTACCAATAACGATGTTTCTACCAAGGATGTTGAATACGCCGTAAGCACGTTTGCATCACTTATAAACGCATAAACAAAACAAGGAGGGTATGAATATATGGCAACCAAAGTCTGGGCGCACAGGGGCGCCAGCGGCTATGCGCCGGAAAACACGATTCCTGCGTTTAAGCTGGCCGTGGAGCAGAAGGCGGACGGCGTTGAGCTGGACGTGCATCTGAGCAGCGACGGCAAGCTGATGGTCATTCACGACGAAACCGTTGACCGCACGTCAAACGGCATGGGCCGCGTGGTGGACATGACCTGCCAGGAGCTTAAAAAGCTGGACTTTTCAAACGGCATGCCGGGCTATAAGGACGTGCGCATCCCTACGCTTAAAGAGGTGTACGGGCTGCTGAAGAACACGAACCTTACCATAAACGTTGAAATAAAGTGCGACGTGGTTATATACTACGGCATTTGGGATAAGGTTATTGAGCTGGAGCGCGAAATGGGTATGCAGGGCAGGATAATCTATTCCTCCTTCAACCATTACGTTTTGATGAAGCTGAGGGAGGTTGACCCCAAGGCGAAGATAGGCCTGCTTTATTCCGAAGCCATGGTAGACCCGTGGGTATACGCAAACTATCTGCATGCGGACGCGATACATCCGCATTATTTGGCGGCGCTGGGCTGCCCGGGGCTGATAGAAGGCTGCAAAAAGGCGGGAGTTGAGATACATCCCTGGACCTGCAACGACGAGCAGGTGGTATGCGATTTGGCGTCCGCAGGCATAGAGGCCGTTATAACCAACTATCCGGATAAGGCGCGCGAAGCAATAGAGAACAGATAAACACGGGACGTAAGGATTCCCCCACGCAAGAGGAGGAGTCCTTTTATGTTAAATTATGGACGCATTAAAGACGATTGCCACCATCAGGAGCGATTTTACAACAAAGTTCGGCATACCGCGCCAAAGCGGGCTTGCGGCGGCGCAGCTTTCAACAATAGTATTCGAAAGCGAATACCGCGACGAAAACGCCCTGCGCGGGCTGGACGGCTATTCGCATATATGGCTCATATGGGGCTTCAGCGAGGTAAAGGCGGAGCGTTGGTCGCCAATGGTGAAGCCGCCGCGCCTTGGCGGGAACAAGCGCATGGGCGTGTTTGCCACGCGCTCGCCGTACAGGCCGAACCCGATAGGGCTTTCCTCTGTAAAGCTTGAAGGGATAGAGAAGCGGCCGAACCTTGGCACGGTGCTTATAGTATCGGGTGCGGATCTTATGGACGGCACGCCTATATACGATATCAAGCCATATCTTTCATTTACGGACAGTCACCCCGACGCTAAAAACGGCTTTGCCGGGGAAAGGCTTAGCTATGCGCTGAAGGTTGATTTCCCCGATGAGCTTATGGCGCTTATACCCCAAGGCAAGCGCGAGGCGCTGATTGAGTCGCTTTCGCAGGACCCGCGCCCGGCATACCTTACGGAGCCGGATACGCCGTTCGGCTTTGAATACGCCGGATTTGATGTACGCTTTAAGGTGAACGACGATACGCTAACGGTATACGAAATAATAAGGCTGTAAAAATGCCATTGACAAATGCTTCCAAAATGATATCATAATAATATCATGAAGGAGGCGTTTTTTTATGCAGGAAAAGATTCTATCAAACAAGAAAAACGGTATGCTTATGCTTCTTGTAAGCGTATTGCTGTATTTTGCATCAATAGCGCTTATTGTATTCGGCGCGATATACGGAATGATGCCACTTATGATAATAGGCATACTTTGGATGAGCTTAGGCTGGATACTTTTCGTCGGCCTTAGGGTTCTCAAGCCGCAGGAGGCGCTGGTGCTTACGCTTTTCGGCAAATACATAGGCACAATAAGGGAGGCGGGCTTTTACTTTGTTAACCCGTTCTGTACATCCGTTAACCCCGCCGCAAAAACAAAGCTTAGCCAAAGCGGGGACGTTAACACTGCCGAAAACAAGCAAATCCGCATAAACACGGGGGAAATGAGCATGGCGGGGCCGGAAATACCCAATAAGCGCATATCGCTTAAAATAATGACGCTTAGCAACAACCGCCAGAAGGTAAACGACTGCCTCGGCAATCCGGTTGAGATAGGCATAGCGGTAATGTGGCGCGTTGTGGACACGGCGAAGGCTGTTTTCAACGTGGATAATTACAAGGAATACCTTTCGCTGCAATGCGACAGCGCATTGAGGAACATAGTGCGCATATATCCTTACGACGTTGCTCCCAACGTGGACACAACCGGCGACGGCATAGCGGACGAGGGCAGTCTGCGCGGCTCCAGTGAGGTTGTGGCGAATCGCATACGCGATGAAATTCAGCAGAAGGTAGCGGACGCGGGGCTTGAAATAATAGAAGCGCGCATAACATATCTTGCCTATGCTCCGGAAATTGCGGCGGTGATGCTGCAGCGCCAGCAGGCGTCGGCAATAATAGACGCCCGCAAAATGATAGTTGACGGCGCGGTGGGAATGGTTGAGATGGCGCTTGAACGGCTGAGCGAAAACGACGTTGTGCGGCTTGATGATGAGCGCAAGGCGGCAATGGTATCAAACCTGCTTGTTGTTCTTTGCGGCAACCGCGATGCGCAGCCCGTTGTAAACAGCGGCAGCTTGTATTGACATATGGCGGCGGATAACGCAAAAAAACAGATACCGCTTAGATTATCACCCAAGCTATATGCCGCGATAGCACAATGGGCGGAGGATGATTTCCGGTCGGTAAACGGCCAGATAGAGTATCTTTTAAGCGAGTGCGTGCGCCAGCGCAAAAGGAACGGCTCAACCACGCCGAAGGAATTCGATATTCCGCCAAAGCTTGACATTGAATAAAAAACAGCGGGACGCAGCTTAAATCCATGCGTCCCGTTTGCGTTTAGCTTACCAGTTGCACATGCGATCAATAGCGCGCTTGCCGGTTTTTATCATCCTTTTTGAATCGCGGACGGCTCGCCTGGATACGTCCGGATACATTGCGCACACGGCCGCGGCCGCTACCGCCATGCCGGCGGCCAAGCCCGCCGCAAAAGCTACAGCTTTCATGCCCCTTATCTCCTTTCGCACTTTTTATTTAGCTTTTGTAATTTGGACGGAAATTTTCAAGGGAAAATTTGGCGAAGGAGATGGGGGAGCGAGGTTAAGATTTTTTATGGCCAACCTCAAAAGGCGCCACCGCATGCGGGGGAGCTGGCAATACGCCGTAAGGCGGATTGTCTGAGGGGGAACAGCAAGATAGCTTGGCATCTTCGAGCCGTTCCCCTTTCGGCCACTCACTCCGTTCGTGTCCACTTTCCCCGTAAACGGGGACAGCTTTGGGACGGTGGTAGCACAAAAAACTCCCCGTAGGGGAGTTTTTGGTACTTATGGCTTTCAGTGCTCGTGCGGCTCTTCATGCTCGCAGGAGCATTTGGTGTTTTCAACTTCCTTGGCCTTGTCCTCCATGCCCTTCTTGCGATAGTAGTCCGCTATGGCCGCGCGAACGGCTTCTTCGGCAAGCACGGAACAGTGTATCTTCTGCGGGGGCAGACCTTCCAGCGCCTCCACAACGGCGGAATTTGAAAGCTGGAGCGCTTCTTCTATGCTTTTGCCCTTTATCAGCTCCGTAGCCATGGAGCTGGTGGCTATGGCCGCGCCGCAGCCGAAGGTTTTGAAGCCCACGTCCTCGATGATGCCGTCGTCATTTACCTTGAGGAACATCTGCATTATGTCGCCGCACTTGGCGTTGCCAACCATGCCTACGCCGTTTGCATCATCCAATGCGCCCACGTTGCGGGGATGCTCAAAATGGTCCAGAACCTTTTCGGTATACATATCTATATTTTCTCCTTCCGTTTTAGCTTATTTTAGTCTATGGGGCTGATGGGACTCATCGCCCTGAGCCTGTACGCCACCTTGGGCAGCGTTTCAAGCACGTAATCGATATCTTCATCGGTGGTGTCGTCGCCCAATGTCATGCGGACGGAGCCGTGCGCAACCTCATGCGTAAGACCCAGCGCCAGCAGCACATGGGACGGGTCAAGGCTGCCGCTGGTGCAGGCGGAGCCGCTGGAGGCCGCTATGCCGGCCATGTCCAGCATAAGCAGTATGCTTTCGCCTTCGATATATTTAATGGAGAAGTTCACGTTGTTGGGCAGGCGCTTTGTCCTGTGCCCGTTCAGCTTAACTTCGGGAATGGTGGACTCTATGCCCTCTATCAGCCTGTCGCGCATCCTTGTCATGCGGGCGGAGGTTTCACTCATGTTGGTAACGGCAAGCTCAAGCGCCTCGCCAAGGCCAACTATACCGGCAACGTTTTCGGTACCGGCGCGGCGGCCTTTTTCCTGCTCTCCGCCTATTATGTAGCTGGGCAGGCGTATTCCCTTGCGCTCATACAGCACGCCAACGCCCTTGGGGCCGTGGAACTTATGGCCGGAGATGGATAGCATATCTATGCCCATTGCCTTAACGTCAATGGGGATATGACCCGCTGCCTGCACGGCGTCCGTATGGAACAGCACGCCCTTTTCATGGCACACGGCGGCAATTTCCGGAATGGGCATTATGGTACCCACTTCGTTATTAGCGAACATTACGCTTACAAGAATGGTTTTATCTGTGATGGCGTCGCGCACCTGCTCCGGGGTGACAAGGCCGTCCTTATCAACGGGCAGGTAGGTCACCTTTATGCCCTTTTTCTCAAGCGCGGCGCAGCTATGCAGTATTGCGTGATGCTCCACATTGGTGGTGATTATATGGTCGCCCTTCTTGGCATATCTTTCCGCAACGCCGAAAAGCACGGTATTGTCGCTTTCGGTGCCGCAGCCGGTGAATACTATTTCGCTCGGGTCGGCATTTATGGCGCGGGCCACCTGCTCGCGCGCATGCTCGACGCCTATGCGGGCGGTCTGGCCGAAGGAGTGCGGGCTTGATGCGTTGCCGTATATGTCCGTAAGGTACGGCATCATCTTTTCAAGCACCTTTGGGGAAAGGGCCGTTGTGGCCGCATTGTCAAGATAAACCTTTCTCATTTGTCCTCTGTCTCCTGATCTGCATAAAATTTATCCATATTTATTGTTCTGCGCTTGGTGTAGGAGCCTTTCGGCGCGGGCCTGCGCACCATTGGAATATGGTATTCGTCGCCCTTGCCGCAGCGTTCAAGCTGGCTTTTATAATCCTCCGCCATGTCCGCAAGGGTGGTGGAAAACAGCACCTCGTTTATGCGACCCTGAAGCTTGAGCCAAAGCGGGCGGGCGGAGCAGCTGCACGCATTGATGCAGGCGGCGTTTTCCGTGCCTACACAGCTTACCAAATCCGTGTCCCCTTCAAGCACCCTTAGCACCGTGCCTACGTATATATCCTCCGGCGCGCGGCTAAGCTCATAACCGCCGTATGCCCCGCGGGAGCCGATTATAAGCCCCGCTTTTTTAAGCTGGCTTATCATTTGCTCAAGATAGGACGTACTTATGTCCTGCCTCTGCGCAAGGCTCAGCGCGCTTACCGGGCCGTTGCCGTATTCAATGGCAAGATCTACCATGGCCTTTAATCCATAGCGCCCTTTTGTAGAGAAGAACATTACCGCGTCACCTCAATTCCTACCAATGCAGTATGATTTCATATGTAATATACTACCTTTGTTCAGTTTTGTCAACACCGCTATTAAATATGATATGTAAAAATTGCGAAAAACGGGCAAAATTGCCCGCTTATGCCTATCCGTCCAGCCTTTCCTTCAATCCGGTAAGGCTTTTGTTCATTTCGTTCAGTATGCTCAGTGCCTCGTCCCGCTCCTCTGCGGAGAATGTTTCCATCATGGTGGTGTATATCATTTCGAAGTCAATATCGCACCAGCGGGCGTAATCCGCGCCCTTCTGGGTAAGCCGTATCCTTACGCAGCGGGTATCAAGCTTATCCCGCACGCGCTTAACGAAGCCCGCCGCCTCAAGCCTGCGCAGCGACACGCCCGCGCTGGCCTTTGTAACGCCAAGCTGGGAAGCAAGCTCGATCTGCGTGGGCGCGCCCAGCCGGTTTATGGCAAAAAGCACCTGCGGCTGGCCGGGGTAAAGCCCGTATTTGCTCAGCGTTTTCTGCATGCAGGCATTATATGTGCGCACAAGTTCGCAAAACGCTTCGCTTACGGCTGCTGTGGGCGCGTTCATGGGCATGTATCCTCCGGGAAAAATACTTAGCATTATTATCCTGTAAACCCGCCCCTTAGTCAAGGCCATGCGAAAACATTTGCGGCATATGTCGCTTTGTGGTATGATATATACTGATATAATTTTTTATCAAAACGGAGGGCCTATGAGCCGTATTGATTGCAACGAGATTGTAAAACGCATGGAGGAACGCCTCAGTGCGGATTATCAGATAGAACTGCACGAAGCTTCAACGGTGCAGCTGCATAACGCGCTGGCGGAGGCCGTTATGGCCGTTACCGCGAAAGACTGCCGCGAAAGCCGCCGCGCGCATGAGCGCGTGCGCAGGGCATATTATTTCAGCGCGGAATATTTGATGGGCAGGTCGGTATTTTCAAACCTGTACAACTTGGGGATACTGGACGAAATGCGCACACTCCTCCGCGAAAGGGGAGCGGACATTTCCGCAATGGAGGAAATTGACGATGCGGCGCTCGGCAACGGCGGACTGGGCAGACTTGCGGCCTGCTATTTGGATAGCGCAGCCACGCTGGGCATACCGCTTGAAGGCTACGGGCTGAGATATAAATTCGGCCTGTTCAAGCAGACTTTTGTTGACGGGTTCCAGGTGGAGAAGGCAGACGACTGGCTTAAATACGGCGACCCATGGAGCAAGCGCAGGGACGACAAAACCGTTACTGTTGAATTTGCGGATCAAAAGGTGCTTGCCGTGCCGTACGATATGCCCGTTTTCGGCTACAACACGGCACACAGCGGCACGCTGCGCCTGTGGCAGAGCGAACCGATAGAGGAATTCGACTTCAATCTGTTCAACGAGCAGGAATATGCCCTTGCCGTGCGGGAAAAGAACATGGTGGAGGATATTACCCGCGTGCTTTATCCGAACGACAGCACATACGCTGGCAAGCGGCTTAGGCTAAAGCAGCAGTATTTCCTTTCAAGCGCCAGCCTGCAGGACATTGTGCGCCGCTATAAGCGCACCCGCGGCACGGACATGAGCATGTTTGCTTCGCATTGCTCCATTCAGCTTAACGATACGCACCCCGTGGTGAGCATACCGGAGCTGATAAGGCTTATGATGCTTGAAGGAATGGACTTCAACGCGGCGTTTGAGACCGCGCGCAAAACCTTTAACTACACCAACCATACCGTTATGAGCGAGGCGCTGGAGCGCTGGGACGAGGGGCTGTTTTCAAGCGTTGTGCCGGAGCTGACGGGCATAATTTACCGCATAAACGACCGGCTTAACGACGAGCTGCGCGCCCGCGGCGCAAGCGACGAAATGCGCAGCCGTATGCAGATAATAGACAACGGCACCATACACATGGCCCGCTTGGCGGTTTATGTTTCAAGCGCGGTGAACGGCGTTGCCAAGATACATACGGACATACTGAAAAACGATTTGTTCCGCGACTGGTACGCGCTCTATCCCGAACGCTTTCAGAACAAGACCAACGGCATAACCCCGCGGCGTTTCCTTGGCCTGTGCAATCCCGAATACGCGGCGCTGATTGCCGAAAAGACGGGGTCTTACGACTTCATTGCCGACCTTAGCCAGATAAGCAAGCTGAAGGAGCATATAGATGACGACACTATAGCCCACTTCAACGAAATAAAGGCCAAGAATAAGCGCAGGCTTTCTTCCGTTATAAGCGAAAAGGAGGGCGTGCTGCTGCCAACGGACTTTGTTTACGACGTGCAGGTGAAGCGGCTGCATGAATACAAGCGGCAGCTTATGAACGCATTCTCCATACTGGATATATATTATTCCATAAAGGATGGCACACTTACGGATTTCACCCCCACGGCGTTCATATTCGGCGCAAAGGCCGCGCCGGGCTACATACGGGCGAAGAACATTATAAAGTTCATAAACGAAATTGCCAACATGGTCAATTCAGACCCCGCCATGAAGGATGTTATGCGCGTTGTGTTCGTGCAGAACTACAACTGCTCCTATGCGGAAATGATAATACCCGCGGCGGATATATCGGAGCAGATATCCCCCGCCGGAACGGAGGCCAGCGGCACGGGCAACATGAAGCTGATGCTCAACGGCGCGGTAACGCTTGGCACATACGACGGGGCGAACATAGAAATTGCCGAGCAGGCCGGGCTTGAGAACAACTATATATTCGGCGCAACGGTGGAGGATATTGCAAAAATACGCTCCTCCTACGACCCGAAGGGCATATACGAATCCAACCCCCGCATAAAGCGCGCGCTGGACACGCTGGTGAACGGCACGTTTACGGACGGCGGCATGGGCGGCTTCAAGGAGCTTTATGATTCGCTGCTGTACGGCGCGGCATGGCATATGCCAGACCAATACTATCTGCTGCTGGATATGCCCTCCTACATGGAGGCGAAGCTGCGCGCCAACCGCGACTACCGCGACCGCACGGCCTTCGGTCGCAAGTGCCTTATGAACACCGCAGGCGCGGGCAAGTTCTCTTCCGACCGCGCGCTGAAGGAATACGCGGAGGAGATTTGGCATATACCCACGGTGACGGGCTTACGTGAGCAGTGAAATTGCGCTTAGGCGCAGTGAAATATTGCTTCCGCCATGTGAAATACGCCTAATGGCGTGTGAGCATGAGAAATTATAAGGATATGGGGACGCTATGCGTCCCTGTTTTTTGTGTTTATTTGACTGAGGGGTTGCGGTAAGTAACAAAACAAAGGGGGACGGTAAAGGCGTGGTTCCGTAAGAAAACATTTATGTGAGAGAATCGGCGTAGTTTAGGC
>ENA-ORRN01000415-ORRN01000415.1-human-gut-metagenome-genome-assembly--contig:-NODE-415-length-34328-cov-3.823593_pt1 | contig 34328 bp, 21 predicted proteins | sample MGYA00242174_ERZ509132 | MGnify/ENA primary metagenome ERZ509132 (study PRJEB26280, sample SAMEA2338671) | human gut metagenome | biome: human gut; feature: human-associated habitat; material: faeces... | reverse complement strand
ACTACGGCCCTGCTGGCAGCCCAGCCGGTGGGCCTGACCGTGGAGCCCTCCACCATCCAGTGGGAGGACGACTCCGCCCAGACCAGCACCCATAAGAACCAGAAAAAACAGGAGCAGAAAAAGCCCACGGTCAAGGCGGAGAGCGAAGCTGCAACGGAGCAGCCCGCCGAGTCCAAAGCCGAGAGCACGGCAGCTTCTGTGGAAGAAAAAGCGGGTTCCGCAGCGCCCAGCGTGAGCGAGGCGGCATCTTCCGAGGCCGCGCCCAGTGAGCCTGCGCAGGAGCCCGCTCCCGCAGACCCCATGGCGGGCAATGGCACCGGGCTGGAACAGGAGAACGCGTTCCCCGTCTTCCAGCAGGAGACCGATGAACTGGCTGCGGAAGACCCCCTGAGCCCCCGGGTGGAGAATACCGCCATGGATGGGGCCGCGGACACGGCCGTGAGCACCGCCGGGGTCAACTCGGTGGAAGACGCGCTGGCCGAGGCCCAGATCAAAGATGAAAACGGCACCATCCTGCTGACGCCGGAGGAGATCCGGGCCGCGCTGGATGCCGGCACGCTGGATGAAGACAGCATCGACGCCCAGTGTCTGGCCGACGAGAACGGCCTGTTGAGCTGGCTGTGGAAGTGGCTGTTTGGCAAAAAAGAGGATGATACCCCTGCCCCGGTCTACTCTGGCTGGCGGACCGTGAACGGCAAGACCTATTATTATGACCAGAACACCAACAAGCCGGTCACGGGCATCCAGTCCATTGACAACAAGCTCTATTATTTTGATGCCGATGGTGTGCAGCAGAGCGCAAAGTTCGGCATTGATGTCTCCAAATACCAATCCAACATTGATTTTGAAAAGGCCAAAAAGGCAGGCGTGGAGTTCGTCATCATCCGCATCGGCTACCGTGGCTATGGCTCCGGCACGCTGGTGCTGGACCCGCTGTTCGAGCAGCATTTCACCAATGCCCGGAACGCGGGCCTGAAAGTGGGCGTCTACTTCTTCAGCCAGGCCGTCAACGAGAACGAGGCACGGGAGGAAGCCCAGGGCTGCTGGTATGTCCTGAACAGCCGCAAGCTGGATTACCCCATCTACTTTGATTCCGAGGCTTCCGGCGGCTCCAATGGCCGTGCCGATGGTCTGGGTGTCACCGACCGCACCAAGTGCGCCATTGCGTTCTGTGAGGAGGTCAAGGCGCTGGGCTACCAGCCGGGCGTGTACGCCTCCACCCGGTGGTTCCGCAACCGGCTGGATCTGAGCCAGCTGAGCCAGTACCCCATCTGGAACGCCCATTATAACGTGGCCAGCAGCCCCATCCCCTGCCAGATGTGGCAGGGAACCTGCACGGCCCGCATCCCCGGCTATAACGGCCAGATCGATGTGAACATCAGCTACATGGGCTGACGCCCTGAAAGAAAAACAGCGCTGCATCCAACCGGACGCGGCGCTGTTTTTTGCATATCATATAAAAATTCCCCGCGGGGGACACGGTCAGACCCTGCGCGGGGAGAGGTTCGGTAAACTTTTGCGGGACGGTTATTTCGTCCACTTGCGGAACTCGTCGTCGGTGCACTTGACGTAGTGGCTGCCGCTGACGTGGTGGTTGGTGCCCTGGGTGTAGTCGATGCCGGAGGTGGCGTAGTCGTACGTCTCTGCCACGCGGCGCTTCTCGACCACGGGGTTGGGCAGCGGGATGGCGGACAGCAGGCTGCGGGTGTAGGGGTGGATGGGATTTTCAAAAATCTCTTCCGTGGTGCCCGTCTCCAGCAGGTGGCCCAGATGGAGCACACCGATGCGGTCCGAGATGTACTTGACCATGGACAGGTCGTGGGCAATGAACAGGTAGGCCGTGCCGGTCTCCTGCTGGATGTCTTTCATCAGGTTGACCACCTGGGCCTGGATAGACACGTCCAGTGCCGAGATGCACTCATCGGCAATGATGAGCTTGGGGTTCATGATGAGGGCACGGGCGATGCCCACACGCTGGCGCTGGCCGCCCGAGAACTGATGGGGGTAGCGCTCGGCGTGCTCCGGGGCCAGACCGACCTTGGCCAGAATGGCCTCGACCTTGGCGCGGCGCTCCTCCTGATTCTTGTACATGTGGTGGATGTCCAGTCCCTCGCCGATGATGTCCTCCACCTTTTTGCGGGGGTTCAGGGAGGCCATGGGGTCCTGGAAGATCATCTGCATCTGAGTGCGCAGGGTGCTGTTCTGGCTGTGGTTCAGCTTGCCGCTGATATCCTGCCCGTCAAAGGTGATCTTGCCTGCGGTGGGGTCGTACAGCCGGATGATGCTGCGGCCGATGGTGGACTTGCCCGAGCCGGACTCGCCCACCAGACCGTACGTTTCACCGGGATAAATTTCAAAGCTGACATCGTCCACAGCCTTGACGGTAAAGTTTTTGTTTACCTTGAAATATTGCTTCAAGCCCTCGACTTTCAGCAGAGGGGTAGCACTTTGAGCTGCCATGTTACTCCGCCTCCTCGATCTTTTTTGCTTCCGCTTTCATGCGGGCAATGCGCTGGGCCAGCTCCGGCGGCATATCCACCTTGGGAGCGCGGGGGTCCAGCAGCCAGGTGGCCGCATAGTGGGTATCGGTGATCTTGAACATGGGCGGGTCTACCTCGTCATCAATGTTCAGCGCAAAATGGTTGCGGGGGGCAAAGGCGTCGCCCGGCTTCTCATGCAGCAGGTTGGGCGGCGAGCCGGGGATGGTGTACAGGCGGTCGTCGGCGGTGTCCAGATCGGGCATGGCGGACAGCAGGCCCCAGGTGTAGGGGTGGCGGGGCTCGTAGAAGATCTCGTCGATGGTGCCCGTCTCCACGATCTTGCCGGCGTACATGACGTCCACATAATCGGCGACTTTGGCCACAACGCCCAGGTCGTGGGTGATGTAGATGACCGAGATGCCGCGCTCTTTCTGGATGGAGCGGATCAGCTCCAGGATTTTGGCCTGAATGGTCACGTCCAGAGCGGTGGTGGGCTCATCACAGATGAGCAGGTCGGGGTCGCAGGCCAGCGCGATGGCGATGACCACGCGCTGCCGCATACCGCCGGACAGCTGATGGGGGTAGTTCTTCATCCGCTTTTCCGCATCGGTGATGCCCACCTCTTCCAGCAGCTCCACAGCCTTTTTGTAGGCCTGATCCTTGGGCATTTTGAAGTGCCAGAGCATTCCCTCCATGATCTGCTTGCCGATCTGCATGGTGGGGTCCAGGCTGGTCATGGGGTCCTGGAACACCATGGCGATCCGCTTGCCGTTGATGTGGCGGCGGATCCACTTTTTGTCTTTCTGCAGCAGGTCCACGGTCTCAGGGGAGCCGTCGGCGTGGTGGTAGCTGAACTGGATGGAGCCGCTGTTGACGATGGCGTTCTGGGCCAGGATGCCCATGGCGGCTTTCATGGTGACGGACTTGCCCGAGCCGGACTCGCCGACCAGAGCCACCGTCTCGCCCTTGTACAGGTCGATGTTCACGCCGCGGATGGCGTGGACCTTGCCTGCGGTGGTCTTAAAGGTGATGTCGAGGTCACGCACCGACAGCACCTGTTCTTTTTTGTTTTCAGGCATGGTGTGTTCCTCCTTACATGCTCTTCATCTTGGGGTCCAGTGCCTCGCGCAGACCATCGGCCACCAGGTTGAAACTGAGCATCAGCAGGCTCATGACCACGATGGGCGGGATGATCTGGTAGGGGTGGGTGGTAAAGCTGTTGTACAGCTCACTGATGAGCGAACCCAGCGAGCACTGGGGCACCGGGATGCCCAGACCCACGAACGAAAGGAAAGCCTCGGTAAAAATAGCGGTGGGGATGCTGAACATGACCTGGGTGATGATGGGTCCGATGATGTTGGGCAGGACTTCCTTAAAGATGATGAAGAAGCTGCCTGCACCCAGCGTGCGGGACGCCAGCACGAACTCCTGATCTTTCAGTTTGAGCATCTCGGCACGGGCAATGCGGCTCATGCCCACCCACTCGGTCAGCATCAGGGCAAAGATAATGGTGATCATGCCGGGCTGCAAGATCAGCAGCAGCAGGGTCACGATGACCAGACGGGGGATGCCGTTGGCCACTTCGAGGAAGCGCTGCATCAGCAGATCCACTTTTCCGCCAAAGTAGCCTGAGATCAGGCCGTAACTCATGCCAATGACCATGTCGATGATGGCGGCAGCCACGGCGATGATGAGGGAGACGCGGGCACCCTCCCAGGTGCGGGTCCAGATGTCACGGCCATACAGGTCGCTGCCGAACCAGTAGTACACATCGTCCTTGCCTTTTTCGACGTAATTGTTGACGATCTTGGTGCCGGTGGTGGTGCTCATCTTCTCGCTGCCGTCCAGAATGCCGAAGCTCTCGATGCCCGGCACACGGGGGGCAAAGTTTTTCTGGCTCAGCTCCTGGCCGGAGTAGGTGTAGCTGTTCATGCCCGGGCCAAAGATGGCCAGCAGCACGATGAACACGATGAGGATGAGGCCCAGCACGGCGCTCTTCTTGCGGAGGAAGCGGATGCGGGCATCTTTCCAGAAGCTCTGGGCTGCAAAGTTGGAGTCCACGGCGATCTCATCGTCGTTGTGCTTGAGGGTGAAATCCGCCTCGTTGAACTTGTGCTCGGGGTACAGACCATCCACGGTCTGGGTGATGGCGGCGGCGGTGGATTCGCCGCCCAGCCGGATCGCTTTTTCTGCCATATCAGTCGTCCCCCTTTGCCAAACGGATGCGCGGGTCAATGATGCCGTACAGCAGGTCAACGACCAGCATGATGCCAATGTACATGGCGCTGTAGATAAAGCTCAGACCAATGACAACGTTGTAATCGTTGGACTGGATGGCCGTCACCAGCAGGCTGCCCACGCCGGGGATGGCGAAGATCTTCTCGACCACCAGAGAGCCGGTCATCAGGTCCACGATCAGAGGAGCCAGCACGGTGATGATGGGGATGAGGGCGTTGCGCAGCGCGTGACGGAAGATCAGCGCCGGGCCGGAGATGCCCTTGCTCTCGGCCAGCAGCATGTAGTCGGAGTCCAGCACCTCGATCATCTCACTGCGGGTAAAACGGGCAATGGACGCCATGGTGAACATGGAGAGCGACACGCTGGGCAGCACGCTGGAACCAAAGATGTCTTTTGCGGAGAACAGCATGGGGAACCAGCGGAGCTTGAAGCCGAAGGTATAGCTCAGTGCCAGTGCAAAGACGTAGGACGGCACCGAAACGCCGATGACCGAGATGATGGTGGCGACGGTATCAAAAATGGTGTCCCGCTTGAGGGCGGCGATGATGCCCAGCACCAGGCCCACCAGCGCACCCAGCGTGACGGCCATGCCGCCGATCTGGATGGAGATGGGCAGGCGGGCCTGCACCAGCTGGGAGATGGGCGTGTTCTTGGAGATGTTGTAGCTCACGCCCAGATCGCCCCGGAGCATGTTGCCCACATAGCGGAAGAACTGGATGTAGATGGGCTGATCCAGACCGTACTTGGCGTACAGCGCAGCCCGCATGTCAGCGGTCAGCTTTTCATCGTTGAACGGGGAGCCGGGCATCAGCTGCATGAGGATGAACAGCACCAGCAGGATGGCCAGCAGCGTGAACAATGAGGTCAGAAGCCGCTTGAGCGTATATTTTTTCACGACGGGTGAACCCCCTTTTCTTTTGCAGCTGCGGTCAACCGTGCGCGAGCTGCGGACAGGTACAATGCCAAAAAGGCGCACAGTGGCTTTTTCGGGCCACTGTGCGGCCTTGTTCAGCAATGGATGTTCAATTAGACGCTCTTGGTGGTGCGCTTGTACACGCGGTTCAGAGCGCAGGGGTGGTGCTCCACACCCTTGACGGCGGAGGAGATCATCTCGGCGTTGCACTGGCCGTACAGCGGGAAGATGACGACCTGATCCAGCACGATGGCTTCCGCGTCGTACATGGCAGCCCAGCGGCCCTCGGGGTCGGTGCACAGGTCACCGGTGGTGCACTCGGCGATGATGGCATGGGAGCAGTTTGGGCACAGACGCCAAAGGGCACTCTGAGCAGTTGTCAGGTCTACCTGATCGATCGTCAGTTTGCGACCATCCACATAGAAACTGTTGCTCGGTGCAAACTCACTGAGGGCAGAGGAAGCGGAGCGGTTGTATTCATAGACGAGCTTTTCATACTTTTTTCGGGCAGACGGAAGTTCCTCATCGGACTTTCGGTAGAGAACCGCCCGCAGAATGATCCCAGCCTCCGGAAAAGCATAGTTGGGCAGCAATCCCTCATCGGACAAGAAGTTGAAAACGTTCTTTTTGCTGATCTCCTGCAAAACGGTCAATAGGGCCGCTTCCTCGCCCTTTAGTTCCTTGATCTCTTCGTCGTAAGAACTGTCTTTGGGCTTGTTTTCCAGCTGCTGGATCATGACCTTCAGGGAATTTACGCTGTTGTGCAGGCTGTTTTGCTGCTTCTTCAAACTTTCAAAGGCATCCAGAATTTTAATGTGCATAGAACTTTCTGTGGTTCCAGTGCCGCGGGCAAATATTTGCAGCTCTTCCTTGGAGCTTTCGTCCAGATAAGCGGAAAACATCTGGACAAAAGAGTTGATCTGCCGGGAAAGTGTACTCTGCACGTAGTTGAGAAAATTGAAAGGGAACATATCGGAAGGCCGCGCATCCAGTTTCTTCAGAATAATGCCGACCTTATCGGGGATAGCATCATCAGGAATGCCTTTCCGCACCCAAGAATCCATGCAAAAAGCCATGAACTGCCGTTCCAATACAGCGGAAGCACGCAGGAAGATTTTTGGTGGTGTGACCGAACCGGAAATCATCTCTAAAGGATCTGCGTAAAAATAGAGGTCATGTGGCCGCGCATTTGCAATTGCCAAGGTCAGAGCATTGCCGTCTTTGCGTCCGGCACGGCCAACACGCTGCAGAAACTGACTTTGTGCAGGCGGCATACTGCACAGGATGACCGTGGAAAGGTCACCAATATCAATACCCATTTCCAAAGTGGGGGTACAGGAGAGAACATTGGGGTCCCAGTTGGAACGATTTTCCTTGCTGCGCTTAAAATCTTTCTCCAGTTGCTCACGATCTGGGCGTTCCAGCAGGCCAGTATGCTCCCGTGCATTGATGCGCGCCAGATCGCCGGTGCTGTAAAGTCGGCCATAGTAATTGATGCCGGATGAGTTATATTCGACAAGTTTACCGCCACAGGCAGACCGAGGACAGGGCGCATTTTCCCACAGCGGCAGGCTTTCGGCAGAAAACGAATACACCGCACCGCAATGTTCGCAGCGCAGCTGGATAACATCGTTTGCAAGGAAGACACGGCTCTTGTTCAGGCCATAGACTTTATAGTTTGCGGAAGAAGGCACAGATACTACAATGCCGTTCTTTACAGATTCTTCCAGAATCAGTTTGCTGATGCTGCACAAGTTGAGCTTGTCAATGATCGTATTCGAGCAGCAGGATTCAATCCAGTCTATGTAACGACGAGAAAACGGTAAATCGAACTCAGAAGTAGGATGACTTTTACCAAGGTACTCAGCTATAAAACGCGGAATGTTGCGTCCGGATTGCTGACCGGGCAGCCAGCGATTACGGTCGTTAGAAAGCATATAGCTTTTACCATCATGGATGGTGTACTCATCAAAAACAACATCTTTAAAAGCACCATTGCACCGGAGTAGATTCAGCCAACCGATGACCATGCGCTGAAAGATTATGCGGTCTTCCCGAGACATGATACCCAGTTCGTTAACAACACGCAGCTGGACTGCTGCAGCAATCTGCTCAATATCCTCAGGAGAAAAGGAAAGAACCGAGCAAGCCGACCGTTCCAGAGTGCGTCCAATTTTACTGGTAAGACCATATTCCAGCATGATTTCATACTGGATGCGTTGCTCAATCTCATGCATCAAAATATGCGCCTGCTTGTCATCGCTGAGCTTACGATTTTGCGTCATTTCTTCGTATGCACGCTTCCAGGTTAGATTGGGCGGAATAAAAAAGCTGACAAATTCTTCATCGGTCATGTGCAGGTGCCAGTAATCCACAAACCCGGCCTGAAAATCAGAAAGGCTTTGACCTGAACCACATTCTGCGCAATAACGCTGAATTGCCGTGCGCAGACCAAACCGCCAGGTGCGGGAATTGAAAAATCCAGCGCGATGAGCAGCATCCTGCACATTATCGGAAAAGGCAAGCGTTTTTTTGTCGTCGTTGAAGCGAGAGGCGAACATCTGTGAAATGCTGGCACTGATCTCCGTGGCACTGCGTACACCCATCAGAGAAAGTCCCCGGCGGCTGCCGCAGCAGGGGCAGATGTACTGCTTATGCTGTTTCGGGCCGGTTGTCCGAATCGGACTGGGAATCAGAATGTCTACCATGCGGGTGCCGCAGCTGGCACATTCGCTGCTGCCGTCGATCCCCAGTTTTACCTGCAGGCAGTCTGGGCAGATGCGTGCAGGCAGCATTCCGGTGGGAACATTTTCATGCGGATGAGGGAAAAGCATCACGACTTTTTCATCTGCTTTAAAATATTGGTTGTAAAACGCCTCCAGGTTGACCATGGCAGCATTCTGGCGCTCGTTCAGGATCGTGACCCAGCCGGTGATGCCGCAGTCACGGCAGTTGACGACAGGAAGATACTGTCTGGCCTGCTGTTTGTTCAGATCGTGCGCAATTTTATAGGTGATATGCTCCGCATCAACTTTGGCAACGATACGCCGCAACTCTCGCATCCAAAGCTGAACCTGTACATTCAGGAACGGGCGTAATTTTCGCGGCTTACCGGTGCGCGCATGAGAAACCAGTGCAAAGAGCGAGTTGAGCGCGGCAGAAGCATCGGATAATTCGTTCAGTGCCGGAAAATGTGGTGCCAACGCTTCCACAATGCGGGAAACCTGATAGTAACTGCCCTCCGTTAGGTGCAGAACAGACTGTAGGAATACATGCTGCAGAAGAACCCGGCCCAGTTCAATGCGGCCACTGTCGGATAGAACGTCCTGCGAAAAATCTGGGAACCATGCCTTTACCGCGCACTGAAGATAGGCGGAAGGATCGTCCTCTTCGGCAAGAGCTACCAGCTGTGCAGTCTGATTTGCGGAAGGCAAGGCAAAGAATGCGGTCGACTGTCCAGCAAAAAACTCATCGGCACTGAGCCGATCCTCGGTGATGACGGCATCTCGTTCAAACGGTTCACCAAAGATTTCCTCGGCATAATTCAGGATGGCACCATTATTCTCCTTGGAACCCATGGTAGCAGAGGTACCGATACAGCACAGATACCCATCGTAGATGCCAAGGCGGCGCTTGAGACGGCGCAGTAGGCAGGCAAGGTCAGTGCCCTGCGCGCCATCAAAGGTATGCAGTTCATCTACTGCGATGTACTTTAGTGTTTCCGGATCGTTCTGCTTCCAGAGCAGAGCGTCCTTGGGGCGCACCAGAAGATAGTCCAGCATTTTATAGTTGGTAAGCAGGATATCCGGAGGACTATTCAGCAAAGTTTCGTGATCGGTAATGATGCCATGTTCGCTCATGGTACGAGACGGAGTGCGTTCCAGACCACCAACATACATACCGACAGTTACATTGCCGCGCAGTTCGGGACTGTTATGAATCAGTTCTGCAATTCGCTTGGACTGGTCGGTGGCAAGGGCATTCATAGGATAGATGATCAGCGCCTTGATGCCAGACTCCCCACGGTGCTGGTAACAGTATTCCAGAATGGGGTACAAGAAGCATTCAGTTTTGCCGGAGCCTGTGCCGGTTGCAATCAGTGTAGAACGGCCGTCATTGCCAGTCAGTCGTTCAAACGCTTTTTGCTGATGAACATAGGGAAGATATGCAGGGTGAATTGCCTCAAAGCAGGTTGGCATTTCCTTTGCAACACGGAAGGGCAGACGCACGGCAAGATAAGGCTCATGATAAACAGAGCCTTTCTGAGCAAGCATTTCTGCAACGGAACCTTTGAAGGGAGCGTTGCTCATGGGAAATGTAGTTTCGATGTAATCACCAATGCCTTTTTCGAGTTGGCTGGCAAGAATTGAGGGTAACATATCGCAATATACTCCTATAATTATTGATTGGATATCTTGTCGATGGAGAGAGGAATGCGCTGTTGACCGTCACTGACATATCCCTCAAGAACATCAGAAAAAAGAAGTGCGGTTTTATCGTCAATAATACCAAGTTGACGATTTCGAAGAAGAAAAGTCATCGTTGACACAGAGGATTCACTGAGCAACTCTTTAATATAAGATTGCTCCAGACTATATTCTTCGGCTGTTACATCATCCTTGACTACGATATTGGAAAGAAGATAAATCAATCGGGTTAATTCGGATGCGGATTCTTTAGTCTTGGCTAACAAAAATGCAGCCTGTTCATTTGTGACAGGAATAGGCTCAAATGAAGTATCTTTTGAATCCGGAACAATAGTTTGTGAAGATAGAATTTGTTCTGCTTTTGTTTGAAAAACTTGTTCAGAGAGAGGGGGTTGCGGTTGTGAGATGCCTTTGATTCTATCAATAGTATCTTGAATTTTTGGTTGTACCTTATAGTGCCAGAGTACGTGAATAAGGTCAGAAATGGACTTTTTAACTTCTGGGTCGCTAAGGATGTCACCCAAAATTTCCATTGTGGCTCCAGTAAGAGCCTGCGCCGTGGGGGATGAGACAGGAGACTCTTTATATATGGTTTCCGTGCGGACTGCCTCACGTTGAGAAAGTTCATTTTCTGAAATATAAGAAATATCAAGAGAAGCCTTAATATGACCAGAACTATCGCGGAGTCCATGATTGGAGCGCAGTTCACCGCTATCTAATTTTTTGAAGTCATCTTGGGACATGGTGACATTCATAGTGCGTGTTTCAAGGTTGGAACACTCTTTTTTCTTGGACAATTTGATGCCTCCAATCAAATATAGGCCTATTATTCTTTATACTTTTCCTCAAAGAACTTCCACGCGGTTTCATAATCCTGCTCCCGGTCACAGCGGTCAAAGGGTGCTGCATACTCAATGGTGCGCTGTACCGGGCCGCCAGGCATGGTGTCATCCGTAATGGTACGGGCAAACACATAACCGGCCGGAGCATGCTTCATAATACCGTCCCATTGAGCATCGCCGCGCTTGATTGGCTGCACAGCACCGGCATTTTCCCACTCCGGGCGGGTGAAGCCTACACCGGTCAGGCTGCGGTTGTTGGTAAATATAATGCGGCCATTGGCATCGTACCATGTATCGGCCTCATAGCTTTGCAGCACGGGGAACTGGATGCGGTAAATGGTCTTGAGCTGCTGCAGGGTCATACCCAGTGCCATGGCGGTAAGTACATCAATTTCTACCAGAGCCTGCCGCCGCTCATAGTCCGTGCGCAAGGGCGTGTCCCATGTCCACTCCGGGGTCAAAGAAGTGAAGCGAGCAGGGGAGAGGCGAGGGTCGGATTTGGACCAAGTAGTGAAAGGCCAGACAACATTCCAACATTTTTTCCAAAGGGGAGCGTAATATTCATTGAGCGAATTAAGCAGTAAAGTGGTAAGGATGATACGGATACTATAAATACTGCGGATAATCGGAAGGCCGCCTAAAACGCCGATGCCTCCAGAGCCCTTTCCAGTTGCTTTTATGTAGAAATCATACGGAATAGATTCCATCAGACCACTCATTAGTGCTGTATCAACATCATTTTTGAAGCCGAGTTCGTAAACAGCGTGAACATGGCCGACTTTCGGCGGAATAATGGCAGACATTAAGGTTCGTTCTCCGCCTTGATTAAACATATTTCGCATAGCAATGCGGTAGCTGTAATAGTTTTTACAATTCCATGGGGTTAGTGGTGCACGTTCCTCATATTCTTCGGGCGCACAATATGGCTGATAATTACAACGTTGTAAATATGAATCGGATATCGAAGTTAAGTCTATATTATCATAATCGGAGTTAAGGCGACAAATGCTTCGAGATGTTTTGAAACAAGGATTTGCAACTGCAATATGAGGTCCGGAAATAATCATATCAGTAAGACTTTCTGGAAAATGTACATTTCGAACCATAGTGCCATCTTTTTGTGCATTTGTTTCATGCCACATTTCGGAGCCAAAAATTTCGGTTTTTATATCAGAAATGTACTGCGTCTGACTTGCGATGCAACTTAAGGCTCCAATTAAACTTCGAACGTGCAAAACGGGAAGCCGTGCTTGCTGCCATTTATCATTTCCATCAAACAATTTGGCAAAAACTTCCAACTCGTGCTGCGTGACATGGATGATGCGGTCAGGGTGGCCGGTAGTATTCCAGTCGCCATTGGCATCCTTGATGCCTGGAATCGGCGCGGAGGCTTCGCCTTGGTAACACTCTGCGATGCTTTTAGCATCGTAGAGGTTACTGATGGTGTCGAACGACACCATCAGTGGACCACCCTTCGGGTCGTCGTAGACGCCCTCAGGGTGTACGAAAGCGGCAATGCCGCTTTCATTCGTTTTCTCCCACGAGAGTGGAAGAAAACATTTAAACAGATTCGTCTGCTGTCCTTTCAGGGCAGGATAATTCTGCACAGCGTTCAAAAAGTTCTGTTCGCCGGAAAGCATTTCATACTCTGCAAAATACATGCTGTGCGTATGTGCATTTTCCAGTGCCGTTTGGCGTTCGTGGGTAGTCTGGGCGGCGGTTAGCTTTTTTACAGCAAACATGGGGTTGGCATCTGCCAACACACCCTGTTCGTTCCACTCGATCTTGATCCACGGCGGATTACCGATCATCAGGTCAAAACCGCCGCGCTCGGCAAACACATCGGCAAACTCCAGTTCCCAATGCATAAAGTGATTTTGCTGTGCAATCGTGCGAGCCAGCTTCAGCCGGGGCAAAAGGGCGCACAGTTCGTCCAAGTTGACCTGAAGCAGGATGTCAGTATCTTCTTCGTCTGCATCTTCTAGCATGGAAAGCTGCTGGGAATCACTGTTGGTGGAGTACAGCCCCACCAAGATCATGTACATATCATTCAGAAATTCGCTGCGGCTGGGCAAAAGATCAGCCTTGTCAATGGGCCAGAACCACAGGGCGCACCAGTAATCCATCGCAAATTTTAAACGTGCATAAGCACCAGCATTTTTGGCATTCTCGGAACGGTACATGGTGCGCAGCATCTGATCCTTGGTGCGGATGGAAGTATGAGAGTCCGGTTCATCATCATTGAATTTGAACACAGACAGGCTGTCGTGCGTCTGCTGCTTCAGTTGCTGACGCAGAGAAATCTGATCTTTCCAGAGCTTGTCAATCGTCTTGGAGAGTTTTTTCAGCGTTTCGATATCATCGTCACAGTAAGGAGCAGTAAATGCCTTGTTCCAGGTGTTCAAAAACTTGATTTTTGCAGGCTCCAGCTGTTTGATGACTTTGTCGGTATAACTGCACATACCGGGGTCGCCCAACAGAAAATGATAGATTTGTGTGGCCAACTTGCCGCGCTTGCGCTCGGTGCCAAGGGGAACACGCTCCGGGGCTTTTTCATACCAGCGCAGCCCCTTGCTGGTGGCTTGCAGGGAACTCACGCGGTAGCACTGCCGCCGGGCACCAATCAGGGAATTGCCGTTGACCAGCTGGGTACCGAACCACGGCACAAATCCATTAGGATAAATGGTGTTCAGCCACAGAGAGACCTCGGCCAGTTCCACGGCCACAGGGTTCAGGTCAACGCCGTATACATTGCGGTCCGCAATAAACATTTTGACCTTCTGCAGCTGGTTAAAGCGGTCTTCGTAGCCAATGATCTCGCCGGTTTCCTGCTCCTTACGGGAAATATAGGCTTCTGCAAGCTGATTGATCGCTTCATTCAAGAAAGCTGCGCTGCCCATGGCAGGCTCGCAGATGGTTAGATGCAGAATGTCATCCGCAGATTTGCCTTTTAGCAGTTCCTTCAGGGCATATTTGACAAGGCATTTGGTCAGAACTTCCGGCGTGTAGTAAGAGGCGGATTTCTCCCGTTCCCGGCCGGCCAGACGGTAAATGAAAGTGCCTTTGGCGTACATGCGCAGTTTGCCCTTTTTGTCACCGGATTCATAGCGGACACGTTCTTCCTGCGTATACTGCGCCAATTCGGATTCCGAAACAAAATAGCCGACATCCAATTCATTGAAGGAATCTCCGGCGCGTTTGACTTCGTACAGATCCTGCTGCGCAATAAAGCCGCGGTAGGAGAGCAGAGCTTCGTATACCGCACCCATTTGGTTGATGCCCAGATTGGCATAAGAAATACGCCCCCGGCGGCTGTTGCGTTTGCCGGAGGCACGCGTCAGGCTCATTAAGTCGATAATACGCAGCATGCAGCTGTTGCGCAGTTTGGCGGTGTTGATCAACTTGGTGTACTCCGGGTCAAAGATATGCGCTTTGAGAGGAGCAATCAAAAAAACATCATGTAAACTGTCAGAACTGGTTACTTTTTGAAATTCGGCTTCCGTTTCCGGATAGCCGTTATAAATCAGGTCATAAAGTTTTGCCAGCGTTTCATGCAGATAATAGCCATCGCCCACTTCATCCACATCATCTCGGACAGCGTCGGCGATATCCCGCAGACTTTCCAACGAGTAACCTTTCAGATAACTCAGTTCACGGATGGGAGCATAGCCCAATTCTGGCCGCGCCTCAATGAACAGTACGAACAGCATCCGGTACATATAGCGTAGGCATTCCAGTGTCAGCTGTCCAGCATCCACGGGATGCTCTTCTAGGTTGATTTTCTGCCGGGTTCGCATGTCGTGGAGGACTTCATTGCCCAAAAGTTCGATACATTCACGCAGGGCATATTTTAAATCCTGTGAAACACCCGCAGCATTTTTCTGACTCTGCTCGTTTAACTCATCTAGAAGAATAGAACCGTCTTCCGGGCAGAGGGAATCTTTATGCAGCAGGACGACCATGGCTTGCAGGGTTGTGAGTTCCAAGCGAGAAAAGAGGTCTTCTAATTCGAATTGCAAATAGCGTTTTTCACTCCATTTGTTCCGGTCAATCAGTGCAATCTGATTCAGCGAAATAAACAGAAGAAAACGAGGTGGTTCTGCGGAACCGAATAAAATCTGTGTGGCAAGATCCTCATTTTTCAGTTCCAGCAGGTCATCGCTGTGGACGGCACCGAAGGCATCTTCCTCTGCAATGTTACCGTCAAAGACATTGCTTTCCAGAATACCGGCATCCGATTCTCTGGAAGCAGAGAGCATGACCCATAGCAGTGGTGCACCGTTGCTCTTTTTCATTTCCAAATAAACGGGAACAGACAGAGAAGCATCTACAGGGACAAGTTCCGGGGCAGCTTCTGGATACCCAAGAGAAGCCAGGTAACGGTCTGCCATCGTGCGAATCGCAGCCAGAAGCTGCAAATTCAATGCACCGCCTGCGTAGCGGTCGTGCAAGGGATAGAACTGTCGGGCGTTTTGTCGCAGCTGTGCCCAAGGTGTGCGGATCTCTTCGGATGACTTTGCAGCCTGAGCCCAGGCAGTGATGGCCTCACCTGCATTTTCCTCAAAGATGGTCGAAAAATAGTGGTTGGTATAATATTCGTTTTTATTTGTGATACCGGTTAGATCGATGCTCATTCGGATACCCCCATCAGGACGGATACGATGCGAATATATGGGTTATTTTGAATCGTCAGGGTTTCTTTCACCCAGTTCGTAAAATCATCAAACAGTTTGTCCACCCGGCGTTCCTGCTCCTGCAGTTGACGTTCATGTTCAAATAGGGTGGTCTGATAGTACTCCTTGTGTTTTTCCTGCAGTTCAATCAGCTTATCCACCTCTGCATCCAGCTTGGGGTTCATCTCTGCCTGGTACTGCTGGTATCGCTCTGTGAGATAGGTCTTTGCCTGCGTGACTACATCGTGCAACAAGCTGCTTGCAGCAACGATGCTTTGGTTCGTGATGCAGTTTGTGTTGGGAATACGCGCGCTACGCAGTCCGGCTTTCTGGACAACTTCCTCCATGGAAAGTCGCTGAATGAATTGCCCATCCCGATACAGCAGACCAAACCATTCATCGATGAGCGGCGTGGATTTCAGGTTGGGAACACTGCCGGAAACGATGTACAACGCTTCACCGGGATACAAAACGCCGGGCAGACCCAGAACGGGAGCTTCTGCGCGTTTGAACAAAAGTCCGGCCTTATCATTGACCCAAGAGAAAATCGGGTGCAGCTTCCACAAATACTGCGAGGACGGCCATGCCGCCTCATCCATGTTCTTTTGCATGCTGGTGCGCATCTGCTCCATGCAGAAGGCTTTGTCATCCGAAAGGCGCAGTGTTTCTCCTTGCGGCATGGCTTCTTCCGGTATAAGCGCACGCAAACGGCGCTCCATTTCCGGGGTTAACCGGATATCTAGGCCAGAAACCGTTTGCAGTTCCTGAACTGGATTGCTGTCAGTCTGATTAAGGTATTGCACAGCTTGCTCCAGATATTCCTTATCGGTGAACAATGTTTCGTCGGAAACAGTTTCTGAAAGCTGCTCAATAGCAGTCTCCTCTGTTTCTGAGGCAGCGGCCATCAAAGCCTCAAAGGGGTTGAATTCCTGCGCATCGGCATCCAGACTCTGTGCAAATGTATCTGCGTCGGAACCGGATTCGATGGCTTCCGCAATCACCGTTTCTTCCTCTTCCACATTGAACTTGCCCAACAGTAAGGCAGGATCGCCGATATTTTTCAGTGCCTGCTCTTCTTTTTGAATCAGAATCTCGATGATACGCATATCACCTTTGATCTGTTTGTTATTGCTCTCGATGAGCAGATAGCGGATATCAGGGCGTTTTTGCTGACCGTAACGGTCGATGCGGCCGTTGCGCTGCTGGAATACCATCAATGACCACGGAATATCAAAGTGAATCAGGCGGTGGCTCAGATAATGAAGATTCAGACCTTCAGAAGCTACATCCGAAGCGACCAGAATACGGATGGGAGATTCCGTGCGGCCGAAATCTTCTACAATGAGCTGCTGCTCTGCATCGCTCATACCACCAGAAATCTCTTGGATCGCAGAGGACTTCAGCCCCAGGTCAGTCCGCAGATGTTCCGCCAGATAATTCATGGTTTCGATGCGCTCGGTAAAGATCACAACGCGGTCACCGGGATCTTTGGGGTTCCATCCGTAGGAATCGCTACGCAAAAGTTCCAGCAGTTTTTGATAGCGCGTGAAGTTTTCGGGCGTGACCTGTCCCAGAGCAGTATGCAACTCTTCTAACAAGCGAATATCAGAAATATCATCTGCCGTATATTTTTTATAGAGCTTTTTCAGGCGGGCCTCGATGCTTTTGCAACAGGCTGCTGGGCTAGAAAAGAGAGATTTCTCTAAGCTTGTTTTGAACAGACGTCCAGAGCTTTTGGCTTTGCCAGCATCCATTTCCAGCTGCATTTCAGCAAGCAGGTCGAAGGCATATTCCTCCTGTGCAGAGGCGTGACAATGTTCCAATGTCACCTGCCGCTCAAGAAACGAGCCGTTGACCTGATTTTTGACATCGTTTTTAAAGCGGCGGATACACAGACCCCTGATGTCTTCCGGGGTATAATTTTCAGGGTCTGCAATGGCAGTCGGGTCCAGCATATTCATCAGGGAAGCAAAACTTTTGGCACGGCCATCGTGTGGGGTGGCCGACAGCATGATCATGGTATCGCTGCGGTTGGCAAGCAGTTTTGCAAGGCGAGAACGCTGTGCTTGATGGTCACCACGTTCGGCAACATTCTGCGCTTCATCAATAACGATAATGTCCCAATATGCTTTTTCCAAATGTGTACGGTATTCCACATCGCGTTTTAAGGTGTCGATGGAAACAATTGTTTTATCGTAGTAAAAGAAAGGATTGTAGTTGGAAGGCAGACTGGCTCGAATCTTTTGGATTCGGTTGGAATCTAGCCGCACAAGCGGAATGGTAAAGCGATTCCACATTTCTTTTTGAAACTGTGTCATCATGCTTTTTACTGTAACAACTAAAATTCGCTTGCCCTTACCACGTGCAATTAACTCAGACATCAGAATGCCGGCCTCTAGAGTTTTGCCAAGACCGACAGTATCAGCAATTAGAATGCGCTGACGTGGACGCTGCAAAGAAAGTTTTGCAGGATCCAGTTGGTATGGCATGGGATCCATAGCCGCTTTGTGGCCAATATGCAAATTTGTGTCGGTGGGAAGCTGCTGCCGCCATTGGCTTTCTAAATACAATAGTGACCGTTTGAAGAATGGGGATGAGTCGGCAATCAACTGAATGCTCGCAGGATCTACAATCTGAATCTGTTCGAGATCTGTGAGAAAAATGGCATCGCGATCTTTCACTAGTGGGGTGACACCGACGCAATGTAAAACTTGATGACCAAGGCTGTTTGTTTCGATCCTTTTGATGAGCCATTCTTCGTCACGAATAACAGCACGCATACCAGGTGCATAATCTGTCATTTTGAAATCTCCCTGCTTTTTATGATTTTCCGAGATATACATATAAGAGTATAATTATTATTATTCTACCACAGACAGGCACAAACATCAATTCTGCCATAAGAATTGCATGAGATTTTGTTGAAGCCGTCCAGCTGCCATGGTATACTTTTATACATAGGGCAGGTGATACAAGATGTACGAAAAGCAGGGAACACCGCCGTGCGGTGCGCTGAATTCCTATATATGGAACAATTGCATCGGGGAAATTGCGGATGCGATAGAAGATATCGCGTTGCTTCGTGTAGAAGAACTACATTTACTGGACAGTAGGGGAGATAGTGCGGAGCAACTGCACCGTGGAATTTCCAAAGAACAGCTGGCCTGCGCAGAGCTGCGTTCCATTCGGCTGGAACGGACACCAATTATTGCAGTAGATAAAGATACAGTGTATTTCAGCTCTGAAATTTTCTGTGAGTTCCAGTTGCATGCCATTGGCGGCGTTCCGGATGAGGAAAAGGGAAAGTTCCTCTGGACATCCTGCAAGCTAACGCTGCTTCCTGCTGGGCACCGCTTGGAGGTTTTGCAAGTTAATCCGATGGTTGATGGAGAGTACATGAGGGAACCGCTGTATCCCTTGCCGGAGTTTCCGGGAGTGTCTGCCAACCAGAATCTGTTGCCTGACCTTTCTGGCATGTATGATGCTTCTCATAAGGAAAGTCTGGAAAAAGAGGCAAAGCGGTTCCTTACGCAATATTGCAGGGAAGCACTGGAGCAGCCGCAGGTGGTTCCCATCCGTCAAATAGGGGAAGAGAAGATGGGCATCAACCTGATCGTAGATAAATCCCTGTCAGATGACCTCAGTATTTTCGGCGAAACTGTATTTGTGGATTCGGATGTAGGTGTTTTAACGGACGGAGAGCCGGAACAGCTGCACTGCAAGGCTGGCACCATTCTGCTGGACCCGGATGTGCTTATGATGCGGAACATGGGCAGCTATAATTTCACGCTGGCGCATGAAGTGTACCACTGGTATGCACACCGTGCATATATGCTGCTGCGGATGGCGAATGCAGGGCAGGGGCATGCAAAGCAAGAGAGTGCGGTGCAGCAGTGCTATGTGTATAATAATGGCAGTAGTCGTACTCCGGCGGCACTTGCTGAGATTCAGGCCGATGCAGTTGCTGCGCGCATCCTGATGCCACGCAGGGCGGTGGCAAGAAAGTACAAAAAATTGCAGGAAAAGTACGGAACAGCAGAAGAAATGATGGTTTCTGACCTTGCAATCTTCTTTGAGGTGTCTAAGCAGGCCATGCGCATTCGTCTGGAAGAACTGGGCATCATGGTAAATACAGTGCCGCAGCCGGAGAAACTGCGTAGAATCGACCGTCTTACGCTTTTTGATACCTTTTCCACGGACAAAAATCTTCGGCGGCTGCTGGTGTCTGGTGCATATCGGTATGCGGATGGTTATATCGTGAAAAATGAACCGCAGTATGTCGAGAATGAGACTCTAACAGAGTGTGCGATAGAGCATCTGGGAGAATGTACGCTGGAATTTAAATCGGTGCGGCACCAGAGTACAGCAGCAGATGCGTTGCTGCAACGGTACGAGGACTATGATCTGATTGCATGCAGTGAAGGCGCAGTTGAAGAAGATGATTTAAAGCAGAAAGAGTTACAGTTTGAACGCTTTCTAGTGGAAGAAGCCAATGATGATCTTGCACCACCGGAGAAGACCTTTTGCGAGATGCTGACACCGTACTTAAAGCAATTTAGAACCGGCGATGATTTTGAAATCAAGACTGGTGTTCACCGAGTGAAGCTGAAGCAGTTCCGGGATGGTAAGTTGAATAACCCGGAAGTGCGCACGGTAGTTGCCATTTGCGCTGGTCTGGATTTGGACATTACGGAGACAATGGAAATGCTGCGCAGTGCAGGATACATCCTGCTGAACACACGGGAGCATTGGGCCTATAAATTCATTATAACCTGCTGCGAAGGAATGGCGATCGAAGAAAGGAATGCCATCCTGATCGCGCTTGGTGTCAGGCCGCTGGGCAGCAGAAAGACAGAAAAATAAGATAAGAATCTGAAAAGTTAGAAGCACATCTGTACGAAAATGCAGGTGTGCTTTTTTCGTAGAATCGTATGATTGCGCTGTGAACTCCAGGAGTTCGCCGTCATGTTTTGAATTGTGCTAGAATGATGTCGTTCCCAAAAGAGAGCGCAAGCGAACAAAGGAGATGCACTGTCTACGGGAAGGAACCTAGACAACAGAACAAGCCATCCCCGGTGAGATACGATTGAAAACGCCGCTGAAAGATGGGGCAGGAACGGGCCGGGGGAGAATGGTGGTTCGCAATACACGTTAAAAATAAGGAAGGAGAAAAGCCTATGAATATTACAGCAAAGGATTTTTTGCAGATGCTGTACGGTAAATGTACGGAAGGCCGCATTACCATTACGACCCTGCCGGATTCCAGAAATGAGCATATTCCAGTCACGGAACTGGACGAAGCAGCGGAGCACATTAAAGTGCTGGGTACCCGTGCTAACACCTATTATTGCGTCGCACTGCGTCAGGAAAGACTACCATCGAGTATCAGAGGCGGCATCGAACAGATCCATACCGTCGTCTGCATGGTGGCGGATGTGGATGTGCTTGGTCCGGCGCACAAAGAAACCGCACTGCCGAAAACGGAAAGGGAAGCTATCGATTTTGTGAACGGTCTGAAGCTGAAGCCGTCCATCATCGTGCGGTCGGGCAACGGCGTGCATGCCATTTGGCTTCTGAACGAGCCGTTTATTATCCATAACGAGGATGAGCGTGAGCAGATCCGGGAACTCTCTGCCGGGTTCGGTATGTATGTCATCGCAGAGGGCCGCAAGAAAGGCTGGAAGCTGGACAATGTGCAGGATGTCCCTCGAATGCTTCGGGCTCCGGGTTCGCTGAACTTTAAGAGCGACCCGCCGAAACAGTGTGAAGTGTACAGTGCCGAGGAAATCCGCTATCCGCTAAGTGATTTTGAAGAATTTAAGCGTACTACCGAAATCGTTGAGTTCCATGCAGAGAATGATCTGGTCGGCTCGGCAGAGCGTATGTGTGGCAAATGCGCATTCATCGACCATTGTATCGAAAATGCTGCAACACTGCCGGAACCAACGTGGCATGCGATGATCTCCATTGTTGCTGTTGCAGAGGATGGTCAGGAAAAGGTGCATGAGTGGAGTGAAGGGTATCCCGGATATTCTTACGACCAGACAGAGGAATATTACGAGCGTGCTGCAAAAATGAGCCGTCCATGCTCCTGCCGTTATATCCGGGACTTTTTCGGATTTGATTGTCCGAAAGAGGGGTGCGGTGTTCGGGCACCGATCGTTTTTGCATACTACACTATGGAAGAACGTGTACAAAAGTTGCTGGAAGAGGAGCTGACAGTTGATGAGGCTCTGGAAGAAAAGAATCTTCAACTGGTGCGATATGCACGGGAACACCAGCCGATCCAGTATTTTAGGCTAAAAGATAAATACGGAAAGCTGAAAATTGGAGTTCGAGACCTTGAAAAAATGCTGAACACCACTGGTGGAAAAACAGATAAAAATGGACAGGAATTCTGCAAGGCACTGGAACTGGACGGTATGGAACTGAATGGACTGGTGGTTCCGAAAGGCTGGAAAGTTGATATGGATGGTGTATGGCACATTGAATTTCTGAATGGCGTTCCCTATGCAAAAGCTGCATTTTCTGCTCCGGTTTATATTTCCCGGCGGATGACAAATGTTGATGATGGAGATGTAAAGCTGGAAGTGGCTTTCTATTGTGATTTCCGCTGGAGGAAGATTATCGTTCCGCGCGGCGATGCAATGGACAAGAGCAAACTTGTAAAATATGCAAATCAGGGATTGCCAGTGACATCGGAAACCGCTAAAGAGGCAGTCAAATATATGGAAGCCTTTGAAACTTCCAATAAAAATGCCATTCCGCTGCACCGCAGCATCGAGCGCATGGGCTGGGTCAAGAACAGGGAATTCTTCCCTTACCACATGGAAAGCCCTGCCGCCTATGAGGGTGCCGGAGAGGAGAGCCATCGGATTATTGCCGCAGTTGCGCCGCATGGTGACAAAGATAAATGGATGGAGATGGCAGCAACGCTGCGCACCATGCAGGCTGCACGGGTCATGCTGGCGGCATCCTTCGCATCTGTGCTGCTGCAGCCACTGCAGCAGCGGCCGGTCATCTTCCACCTCTGGGCAAACTCTCGCAGTGGTAAGACGGCGGTGCTGAAGGCAGCGGTGTCCATCTACGGCGATCCCAATGTACTGCTGCGGAGCTATAATAGCACTGCGGTCGGCATTGAGCGCACGGCAGGTACAGTGCGGAACATTCCACTGGCACTGGATGAGCTGCAGTCGCTCAGTTTGAAGTATGAAAATCTGTCTCGAATGATGTATATGCTGGGCAATGGTATTGGAAAGATGCGTGGTGATCGCATCGGTGGTACGCAGAAAATGCAGACATGGTGCAATACCATTCTGTCTACTGGTGAACAACCGATCACGGTGCAGAATTCCATGGACGGTGAAAATACGCGTGTTATGGAACTGTATGCATCACCAATCGGTGACACGGACTTTGCCAGAACAGTGCATCAGACAGCAGCGGAGAACTACGGCTTTGCAGGGCAAATGTTTATGGATTGCCTGTTCCATGAATATGAGCTGGAAAAGGGCACCAGCAAGATGCGGCAGGCTTATACAAATTTCCGAGATGAGTTTGTTTCGATGTACGCGATGCTCTATGAAAAATGTACGAGCATTCATCTGGAATTTGTTGCTGTTCTTGTCTTTGCAGACTTTATTGCATCAAAGGCTGTTTTTAATGCTGGTGAGGAGGCATGTGGTGCAGCATGGGAAATGGGTTTTGAACTGCTGGAAGCACTAAAGAAAGAGCAGAAGGCAGATGCAGTAGAGCGTGCATGGGATACTGTAAAGGAATGGATCGCTTCCAATCAGGAGCATTTTGAAGTGAAGCATCTTAATGAAGTAGCACGGGAACCGCTGCTCGGAAGATATGAGCCGGGAGAAAAGAAAACCTATATCCTACCGAATTGTCTCAGAAAAATGCTGATCGACAATGGATTTTCCTACGAAAAGAGCATCCGTGGATTCAAGGACCGTGGATATGTCGAAAACAGACAGGAAAACCAGCGAGTTGGAAAGAGCAGCGTAAAGGTAATCATCGCTAATATTGAGCAGGCCTATGAATACAGAAAAGCTAGTGAATTCTTCTGATAACAAAAGGATACTGCAAAATATTCGGTAACGCAAGTAACAACGGAGCCGAAATCGACGGAAAATATGGGATGTTACCACTTTGACCGCTTTTTTTGAGAGATATACCAACACTATATATAGATAATTAAAAGAGGGGATGATTATAAAAAAACTCTATATGTAATGTATATAGTAGAAGTAACAAGTAACATCAGTATCGCTTATCTTTCACCCCCTATATGGGGTGTTGGGGAGAGCAGAAAGGGAAAGTGCGATGAAAAATGCAAAGGAATGCCTGATGGGTATTAAAACTCAGTGGAAATATATCGAGTGTCTGGAACGGGATGTTGAATGGCTGGAAAAGGAGATGACAGCGATCAATAGTCCATTCGGGCATGCAGGCGGTGGAACTCATAAGCCGGAAGGTGGCTTCGAGAGCATCGTAGCACGGAAGATGGAAAAGGAACAGATGTTGGAAGAAGCAAAAGCACAGCTTGCCGACCTGCTGCTGGATGCAGACTGCGCCATCGATGCCATCCCGGATCTAAGAGCCAGACTGGCGTTGAAAATGTATTATCTGGAGGACAAGAGTACGGCAAATATTGCCTGTCAGATGTGCTACTCCAAGCAGCACATCAACCGTCTCATGAACAAAGGATATCAGCTGATGGAAGTACCGGGAGAAAAGATCCCAGCCTGATGGAAACAAAAGTAGAGATTGGATGTTCTGCGATGTTCCGTTGTGTTTATGGATGTTCTGAGCAAAATATGATATTATTATACTGGCGAAAGCAGTAGGGGGAAAAGCTCATGGAACGCCAGATGATGAAGCCTTTGCAGGGCAAAACCTGTGAAGGCTTTTGTGTTTTTCTGGGATGCACCAGAAAAGCAGGGACACACAATAAGCTAGGAAAGAAAGGATTTGCCGATGAGTTTTGAGCATGCAGACAACCGACCGGTGCTGATGGACCCAACGCCTGTAAAAACCTGGGATTGCGGTGGTAATGATGTTAGCATCGTTAGGATCATGGAAGGCCAGACCGGAGATGGCCCGTGCGAAGTAGGTCATCACCACAAGGATGTACAAAAAGTCAAAAAGCGTTTTTGCCGGATAAAAAGTTCAATATGCGAAACGAAGATTTAAGGTCAGATGAGCCAGAAGGAGATAAACACTATGAGGACTTTTGAAGAGGGCGGCAGCATTTGCCGCATAATCAGCTGCGTTGATAACGACCGTATCTACTACAAGATCGAGACAGGAAACGATACAGCGCATTTTAGTGATCTTTCGGAAGAAGAACAGAAGATCGTGCTGGAATGGCTGCAGTGGAACGTCTGGCCCGCGAAGAACAAACTGGACGGTCACAGCAGTTATGGAATGAAGCACATCTTGAACAACCGTACTGGAATCTATATCACGAACAACCAGATGAAGGAAGCTATGTGGAATCTGGGATTCCGACCTACAAAGATCAACACTCTGAACTGGACGTTCAAGATCAAAAAGAGTTCCCCGATCTTTCAGCGACAGATCGATGGCAGACTGGGCATGCCGATGCTCGGCAGTCCTACGACATACGCAAAAGGCTGATGGGCTGTGTGTGGGGGGGAGGGGCGGTCATAATCTCTGTGAAAAAAGAATACGGAGACCGGTGGCCCCTTTTCCATAAAAATTCGCAAATTGGGTAGGGTGGGGGTCTAATCCGTTTCGGCGCAAAATGAAATAGGAGAATGGAGCAGCATCTGACTGCTTCAAGAATATAGCAAAGGGCATTGAAAACGTGAGTTTTAGTGGTTTTCGTGTCCTTTTGCTTCTTCAAAAAACAGTATAAGTACCCACAGTCATATGTGACTAAAAGCTGTCAGAACAGAAAAAATCACTTCGCTGTTTTTGATGTGTTTTTTATCTTTTTTTAAGAAAAATGCGGTACTAACGGCGAAATATGAAACTGTGGGTTATAAAAATTTGAAAGGGGTGGTAGGCAGTGGGCTTTTTTAGCAGACTGTTTGGAACGAAGGTAAATGATTCACTGCCCGGCAACAGTTATATGTTCCGGTTGGGCAGTTCGACCTCCGGTGCAATGGTAAACCAGCGGTCAGCAATGCAGATATCGGCAGTCTATGCCTGCGTCAGAGTGCTGGCAGAATCCATAGCAGGGCTGCCGCTGCATCTGTACAAGTGCGGTAAAAACGGCAGCAGGGAAAAAGCAGTAGAACATCCGCTGTATTTTCTGCTGCATGATGAACCAAACCCGGAGATGACGAGCTTTGTTTTCCGGGAAACGCTTATGACGCATCTGCTTTTGTGGGGAAATGCATATGCCCAAATCATCCGGGATGGTCGGGGACAGGTGATAGCCCTCTATCCCTTGATGCCGGACCGTATGAGGGTAGACCGGGATGAAAACGGTCAGATCTATTATCGATATCAGCTTGGAGCAGATGAATCGCATCTGGATAAAGCTGGAACTGTCGACCTCAGCCCCAAAGATGTGCTGCATATCCCGGCATTGGGGTTTGACGGTCTGGTAGGGTACAGCCCGATTGCAATGGCAAGAAACTCCATTGGTATGGCGATCGCCTGTGAGGACTTCGGCGCATCATTTTTTAGGAACGGTGCTGCTCCGTCCGGTGTTTTAGAGCATCCGGGGGTACTGAAAAATCCGGAGAAGCTGAGGGCCGCATGGGAGGCACAGTACGGCGGCAGCAGGAACAGCGGACGTGTCGCTGTCCTCGAAGAGGGCATGAAGTTTAATCCAATCGCAATACCACCGGAGCAGGCACAGTTCCTTGAAACGAGAAAGTTTCAGGTTGACGAGATCGCCCGCATCTTCCATGTGCCGCCGCACATGATCGGCGACTTGGAACGTAGCACTTTCAGCAACATCGAGCAGCAGTAGCTGGAATTTGTGAAGTACACCCTGAACCCATGGGTCTGCCGCTGGGAACAGGCATTGACGAGATCACTGCTCAGCCCAAAGGAAAAACGGGAATACAGCATCAAGTTCAATGTGGACGGCCTGCTGCGCGGCGATTACCAGAGTCGGATGAACGGCTATGCAGTCGGACGGCAGAATGGTTGGATGAGCGCAAACGACATCCGGGAACTTGAAAACCTCGACCGTATCTCTGCTGAACAGGGTGGTGACCTTTATCTGGTCAATGGAAACATGATCCGAATGACGGATGCTGCCACGAACCCTAGAGAAAAGGACAGTGCGTAAGTGCTGACTTTATAGTACACCTTTTGAATCAAAATATCTACAGATTAAGGAGATTTTTATGACGATCAATGAACTTCGGGAAAAAAGAAACACTGCGTGGGAGAATGCAAAGGACTTTCTGGAAACCCATCGGATGGAAAACGGCCTGATCCCTGCGGCAGATGTCAAAGCCTACGAAAAAATGGAGCAGGACATTAAGAGTTACAGCGATGAGATCGAGCGACTGGAACGTTTGCAGGGGCTGGAAGACACCCTGCGCCGCCCGACTGCGGCACCACTGACAGCACGGCCTGGAAGCAGGGCGGGAAAGGAGTCGGAGGAGTACAAAAACGCCCTGCTGACCGCCCTGCGCACGAACTTCAAGGATGTGGACAACATCCTGCGTGAAGGGCAGGACGAATCCGGCGGATATCTGGTGCCGGATGAATACGATCGCCGCCTGATCGAAGCGTTGGAGCAGGAGAATATCTTCCGCAAGCTGGCAACGACCGTCAATACGAGCGGCCTGCACAAGATCAATGTGGCAGCTGTAAAGCCAGCGGCAGCATGGGTAGAGGAGGGCGAAGCCCTGACCTTCTCCGATGCAACCTTTGATCAGGTAATTCTGGATGCCTACAAGCTCCATGTGGCGGTCAAGGTGTCGGAAGAACTGCTGTACGATAATGCGTTCAACCTCGAAACCTATCTGCTGAACAGCTTTGCAAAGGCACTGGGCAATGCCGAGGAAGAAGCGTTCCTGACCGGAGATGGCAAGAATAAGCCCACGGGCATCTTGAACGCCACCGGCGGCGGTGAAGTCGGCGTTACGACCGCCGCAGACAGCATCAAGGCAGATGAGGTCATCGACCTTGTGTATAAGCTGAAGCGGCCGTACCGGAAAAATGCCGCATTTATCACCAGCGATTCGACGCTGGCACAGATCCGGAAGCTGAAAGACAGCAACGGGAACTATCTGTGGCAGCCTGCGCTGACCGCAGGGGAGCCTGATCGTATTCTGGGCTATCCGGTGTACACCTCCGCTTATATGCCGAAGATCGCCAAGGGTGCAGTAGTCATGGCATTCGGTGACTTCTCCTACTACAACATCGGCGACCGTGGTACACGCAGCATTGCAGAGCTGAAAGAACTGTATGCTGCCAATGGTCTGGTCGGATTTGTCAGTAAGGAGCGTGTGGATGGCAAGCTGGTCCTGCCGGAAGCCGTGCAGATTATGAAGATGAAAGCGGCGTAATGCTCTGAACCCGTGAGGACACATGGACGGCCGTCCATATCCTGACTGTGAATTTCGAGAATAATATGGTATAACACCGCAAGGCCTGTGCGAAAGCATGGGCCTTTTTACATACAGGTGTCATTTCTCATAAAAAGCTGAAGCGGTTTACATCTTGAATTTGAGGAGGAACCGCTATGTCACAGATTTGCAAAATTACAGAACCGTTGTGCAATATCACGCTTCAGCAGGAGAAAAATTGGACACCGGAGGAGGTACAGCGCGACTATGATTATTTTATGGCGCAGAAAGCAGTGAAACTGCTTCTGGAAAACAAGCTGATCTCGTTGTCGGAATTTGACAAATTGACCGAACTGAACCGCAAGACATTCTACCCGTATCTGGCCGAGTTGATGCCGAAAATTGCTTGATAATAAGTCGAATTGACGGTAGCATACAACATGGAGGAGGTGACGGCATGCCATGAAGACCGTATCAAGAATCGACCCGATTCCGAGGAAACAGAAGAAACTGCGCGTGGCAGCATACTGCCGGGTGTCCACGGATATGGATGCCCAACTGGAAAGTCTGGAAGCCCAGAAAAGCTACTACGAAAACTATATTGGCAGCCGCGCAGATTGGGTGCTGGTAGGCATCTATTACGATGAAGGTATCACCGGCACCAAGAAAGACAAACGACCCAATCTGCTCCGCATGATGGAAGACTGTGAAGCTGGAAAAATCGACTTCATCCTGACAAAATCCGTCAGTCGGTTTTCCCGGAACACTGCAGATTGTCTGGAACTGGTGCGCAGGTTGATGGAACTGCACATCCCCATCTATTTTGAAAAAGAAAACCTGAACACCAGCGAAATGGAAGGGGAGTTCCTGCTGTCTACCCTGAGTAGCTTGGCGGAGAGTGAATCGGTTTCCATTTCTGAGAACAGCAAGTGGTCTATCCAAAATCGTTTTCAGGATGGTACGTATAAACTCTGCTCTGCACCGTATGGCTACCGCTGGGATGGCAAAAATCTTGTGGTAGACCCTGTGCAGACGAAAGTGGTGAAGCGCATCTTTACGGAGGTGCTGGCTGGCAAAGGAGCAGGAACGATAGCTGCCGACCTAAATGACGACGGCATCCCTGCCCAGCGGTGCGACCATTGGACTTCGACTTCCATCCTTGGAATGCTGACCAACGAGCGGTATGTGGGAGATGCCCTGCTCCAAAAGACCTTTACGGATGAACAGTTCAACCGGCACCGGAACACTGGTGAAATGGATATGTACTGTGTGCAGGAGCACCACGAGGCAATTATCAGCAGGGAGGACTTTAATGCTGTTGCAGTGCTTCTGGAACAGAGGGCGGCAGAGAAAAACATTCAGAAAGGCGTAAACAAATATCAGAAGCGTTATACGTTTTCCGGACTTGTCCGGTGTGCAGAGTGTGGTGGTACATTTAAGCGCAGGGTGAACCCCGGCAAAGGTGGCAAGTATGCCGCATGGTGCTGTGGAACACATATAGCTGACAAAACCAAATGCTCCATCCAGTCTGTCCGGGATGAGGATATTAAGCTAGCGTTTACCACCATGCTGAACAAGCTGATTTACGGAAACAGATTGATTTTAAAGCCCTATCTGAAAGCATTAAAAAACACTTCGCAGGATGATAGCCAACTGCGCATCCAGTATTTGCAGGGGCTTATCGCACAAAACACGGAGCAAAGGGAAACTTTGACCCGTCTGATGGCACAGGGCTATATCGACCAGGTGCTTTACATCCGAGAAAACAATGGTCTGGTTGCACAGTGTGAAGAATTTCGTTCAGAAATCGAAACGCTGAAAAAGAGCCGGACCACAGATGCAGTGCAGACGGCGGAAACAGAAAAATTGCTGAAGTTCGTGGAAAAAGCCGAGATGCTGGAGGAATGGAACGAGGATTTTTTCCGGCAATTCGTGGATTGTATTACAGTCTATTCCAGAAACGAAATCGGCTTTGTTCTGAAATGTGGGCTGACGCTCAGGGAGAGAATTTGAGATGCTATACGGATACAAAATTGTAGATGGCAGAGCTGTGGTGGATAAGCCTGCACAGAAGAAAATTCAACTGCTTTTCCAGAATTATCTTGCAGGTATGTCGCTTTCCAAGGCTGCCAGTGAAGCCGGAATCCATGTTCCGCATGGCATGGTGGCAAAGATGCTATCGAACCAACACTACCTCGGTGACAGCTTTTATGCACAGCTTATTGATAATTCTACTTTTGAAAAAGCAGCGGCAGAACGCAAATACCGTGCAAAAAAGCTGGGTAGGACAAATTTGAAGAAAACCATAGTGGAAAAGAAAGCACCAACAATGTTCACGCTTGCAAAAATCGGAGAATACCACGATGACCCTGCACGGCAGGCAGAGTATCTGTACAGTTTGATTCAGGAAGATGTTGTAAGATGATGGAGGAAGTCGAATGAAAAATATCACGGTCATCCCAGCACGAAAAACAGCAAAGGGCGTACCCATTGCAAGCCAGCGGAAGCTCAAAGTGGCAGCCTACTGCCGTGTCAGTACAGACAGCGATGAGCAGGCCAACAGCTATGACGCCCAAATCAAATATTACACCGAGCTGATTGAAAATAACCCAGAGTGGGAACTGGCAGGCATTTTTGCGGATGAAGGCATCTCCGGCACCAATACGAAAAAGCGTGATGAGTTCAACCGCATGATAGAAGAGTGCAAAGCTGGAAATATCGACATGGTGCTGACGAAATCCATCAGCCGATTTGCACGGAATACGCTGGACTGCCTGAAATATATCCGTATGTTGAAGGAAAAGGACATCGCAGTCTATTTCCAGAAAGAGAACATCAACACGCTGGATGCCAAGGGCGAGGTGATGATCACCATCATGGCATCCCTTGCACAGCAGGAATCAGAGTCCATCAGCAAGAACGTGAAGCTGGGCATCGACTTCCGCAACAAGCAGGGGAAAGTACAGGTGAACCACAACCGCTTTCTGGGATATACCAAAGACACCGATGGTCACCTCATCATTGACCCGGAGCAGGCAGAAGTAGTAAAGCGTATCTACCGGGAATATCTGGAAGGCTCTAGCATGGATATGATTTGCCATGGTTTGGAAGCGAATGGCATTCTGACCGGGGCAGGAAACAAGAAATGGCACACCAGCACCATCAAGAGGATTCTCACCAACGAAAAGTACATCGGCGATGCTCTGCTTCAGAAGACCTGCACCATTGACATCCTGAACAAGACCCGTGTGGCGAACAATGGCATCGCACCGCAGTATTATGTAGAAGATGACCATGAGGCTATTATCCCAAAGGAAATCTACATGAAGGTGCAGGAAGAACTGGTACGCCGCAGGAATGTGCAGGCCAGCCCCAGCGGAAAAAAGCGAATGTACAGCTGCACGCACTGCTTTTCGCAGATGGTGGTCTGCGGTAATTGCGGTGAGGTGTTCAAGCGCATCCACTGGAATAACCACGGCTGCCGTTCCATTGTCTGGCGGTGCGCAAGCAGGCTGGAACAGAACGGTACGGTCTGCAATGCACGAACAGTCAACGAAAAAGAACTGGAACAGGCCATTTTGAAAGCTTTGAACGAAATGCTTGGTGCGAAATCTACATACAAGGAACAGCTCCAGAAGAACCTTATGCTTGTGCTGCGAAATGACACCACTGCCCAGAAAGACCGCATTGCGGAGCGGCTGCTGGTTCTCCAGCAGGAACTGCTGAACCGTGCCAACAACCGTGAAGCCTATGATGATGTTGCTGAGGAGATTTTCCACCTGCGCGAACTGCAGCAGCAGACGGATTCCGATGAAACCACCAAGGCTATCCAGATGGAACGCATCAAAGAGCTGCAGGACTTCATTGGAAAGCAGGGCAACGAACTGACCGAGTTCGATGAAAAGCTGGTCAAACGCTGGCTCCGGCAAATCACGGTCTGGGATGACCACTACACCGTGGAGCTGAAGTCTGGATTGAGTATTGATGTGCCTGCGTGAAAAATGACAAGAATAGAGGATAAAGTATAGCCGCCAGTGTACCGTGTGATGGGTTTCACATGATACGCTGGCGGCTTTTTGTAATTAAAAATATAAGGAGTATTAGAGAAATTTAGAGGATGAGATCCCACTTCTTTTTGCAGATCTCAATAAGTTCAGACTGTCGTTTCTGTACAATAGCAGGAGTCCATGTGGTGTAATTAAGAACCTGTGTAGTCAGTGCAAAGGAAGAAACACCTTTTGTTTTGAAATACTTTTCCTTTTTGACTGGGAATTCGTAGTTCTGCGCCTGTGAATTCTTTCGTTTGGAAAGCGGCAGAATGTTTCCGAGTTTATGCAGCCACTTTTCTCGCTCGACAGGATCGGGCCAGTCTTTTTCCCATTGACTTCCGGGAGCAACTGTCTGGGGCAGAACATGTTCAATGGTAAGAAGTTTGGAATCATAGTATGCCGAACCATCCGATACAAAGGAGTCGAGCCGGAGTACCAGATAGTTGCGCTTGTTGGAAGTCATCTTATAGACATCGGAACCCAGGCGTGTGAGGAAGTCCTGAATCTCGGCGGCAGAAAGTTCGATAGAGGGACCAAAGTCTGCCACAGCAGGGTTTTCTAGATCGGCTAGAACCTTGGCATAGCGGTCGATTCGGTGGGTAACATCCGTAGAGGAAATGCGCATATAGGCAGCCAAGCGTTCCAGTTTGCTGAAAAAACGCTGTAGAAGCACAGCGTTGTCTTTGTGCTTCACATAGTAAAGCATGGCGACCGGGAGCCAATCGGAGTTATCAATCCGGTTCAGCCAGCGGAGAATGCTATTAACATCCTCGGCACCAGCGTAATGACTGCTGGAAATTATGTCATAGGCGTTTGCAAAGGGCTCTAGGGTGTTGTCAATAAAATCAATAGCTATAGGACAGGTGATGGCAGGCAGAACGAACTTGTAAAATTCCTCTTGCAGGGATTTTTTGGCTTTGGCCTTCATCCGGATCATGCGGATATGGCCGAAGAGGTCGTTAAATCCGGATCGGCCAAGCTGAATTTCAAGGGATTCCCATTTTTCATTGTAATCCTGCTGCCGGCTGTCTGGCGTGATGGCTCCAATCACATCTGCCTTGATGATATCGGTGACAAGCAAATCCATACCGCGATTGTTCATGACCGAAAAGATGCGGAAAGCAGATTGCTCGGTGGGGGTAGATACTACAATCAGTAGACAGCGCTGTACCAGAAAAGCACCAAAACGAACCAGTTCGGCCTCCGAGGCAAAATTAGCCACTAGAAGGTCCATCAGCAATTTGGCATTGAGAAGAATGTTCTGCTGCGCTTCTGTTGGCAGCATATCAGGATTCAAACCAAACAGTTTATCAAATTGCATTTCCTGCACATAAGTGCAAAAGAAAGGATTGTCCACCTTGCGCAATTGCAGGCGCGGTTTGGGAACGATGCCCTGAGAGGCACGACCGGGTTCGATGATATAGTTTTTGAAATCCGCCCGATTGTCCCCGGTTAGCCTGGAAGTCAGCGCAGCCAGAAGAATCGTCAGAGTGGTAAGACGCTGCTGCCCATCAATCACTTCCGAGTGCGGCTTGTCGTCTTCCTTTACAAGAACGATACTGCCAAGAAAATATTGTTCTTCGGAGCTCTCTTCTACATAGAAATCGTGCAAATCGTTGAAGAGTTCTCGCGTCTGGTCTTCCGTCCAGGAATAAGGGCGCTGGAAAGATGGGATATTGTAATCAAAATCGGAACTGAAAATCTTTGCAAGCGGAAATTCGGAACCCTTGATTTTCGTACTCATTCCTGTTTGCTATCCTCCTTTATAGATGACATCTAAATCCTACACTGAATACCCCAAGATACCTGAGTTGCCGGATTTGCTGTTAGCCCAAACATCTAATCCAGAAACCCAATTATCTGCTACCCCTGTGGCTACAATTTAGATACTGTCCAAATTCTCAAAAACCGCCCTCGACCTGTTTCCAAGGACGAGAACGGTTCAGACTGTGAAATGATGTCCGAACGATATTGAACGAATCATCGAACTATATTACTGAACTTTTGACATCAAGAGTACGCACTCGCAATGGCTCGACACCTGCAAATTGATGTCATAATCGTACTTTTTTCTGGTTCGTTCTTGGGAACAATGCGATGCAGGCATGAGGAAAAGGGCAGGGGAAAGCAGATTGGGTGGTCGTTCTGGGGAACAGGGCAATATTACACAGGGTCGTGGTTGATTACATAAACA
>ENA-ORRN01000396-ORRN01000396.1-human-gut-metagenome-genome-assembly--contig:-NODE-396-length-34980-cov-6.445641_pt1 | contig 34980 bp, 32 predicted proteins | sample MGYA00242174_ERZ509132 | MGnify/ENA primary metagenome ERZ509132 (study PRJEB26280, sample SAMEA2338671) | human gut metagenome | biome: human gut; feature: human-associated habitat; material: faeces... | reverse complement strand
CTTTATAGCTTCGCATGATTTCCACGAAGCGGCTGTACTGCCTCAGCGTCTCACATCTTCCGAGGATTTCTGAGTTTTTCTCTGTATTGATATTATACACCTTGACGATGAGTTGTAAAGCATCTTCTTCGTCTTTTTGCTTCTCCCCGAGAAAAGAATCCGAGAGGCGCAGTTCCCGGTAGGCAGGAAAATCCTTCGTGCCGTTGTAAAGTACCACGAAGGAGGGACGTGGTATCATCAGGCGTTTCTCGCGGTAAAGCCGGGTTGTATCAATCATGCGTTTTAGGACGGTGGAGATGTACATGAGGTCGCGGAGCGGCATGTTTTCGTTGATGCTTGACTGGTGTTCGACGAGCACCACAAACCGGCCACCCAGAACAAAGGCGACATCATTCTTTAGCGTGCGGAAGAGGACATCTTTGATTGTGACGATGTCAATCGGTGCGCTTTCATCATAATTCGTATCAAAGAGGGCGTTGTAGAGTTCAATCAGTTTCGACTTGTCGTGAAAAATTGTGACAAAGACAGAGTCTTTGTAGGTTCGTTTGACTTCCTGCGCTTGCACTTGTCCGGGTTCTTGCGTTTGCACCTGTGGCTGTGCCTGTATCTTCGTATTCATTTTAGATTCTCCTCATATAAGTATAGGAGAATGACGTCATTCTTTGTAAGTATTTTACATTGAGTGGCAGATAATGTCAATACATATTTTTACATTTTGCTCAGCTGCCACGCAGGTCGGCCGTTATGCGTGCAAGCATGCCTTGGATCCGTAGCAAATTTCGTCAGGCTGCCGCGCGGCGCCGGCGGATATGCAATGCCGGCCCTTGCGCGGTGCCGGCCCTTACTTTCGTAGCAAAAACACGAACAAGCCGCGCTATAGAGTGGTGCTTCGTGTACATTCCTACCTTAATCTGTCAATTTGGGTTGTTTTTTCTTTTTATATAAAATATACCCTGGAATGGATAACCCCTAAAACCGTTGAAATTTTAACACCCCATATTTTTACATCCAAAATTTGCCTCGGACATGCAGCGTAGGTGATCCGTGAAACATTCAAAATTCCCGTGAAACATGTAGTGCGTACACGAATTGGGGGTGATATATGGACATATTCGTGTTTTTGCTAGCGTCGCATAACTGCAACTATAAATCCCTCCCCCTATTTTATTTTTGAAGCCGAAGAGTGAAGAATTGTGGCTTTCAAAATAAAACCGTCTAAAAAGGCAGGACACAGCTTAATCAATGTCCTGCACTTTAATTTTGTATGCAAAAATTAATTTATACGCGTTCAACCTTGATTCCGGTCTTGTGACCGTTCAGGTCGTAAGTGTTTTCGCATGCGCCGTCTTTGAGCTCTACGGCAAGGGTTTCGCCCTTGATGTAGTCCGCGTGTTTTACGATGGCTGCTTTTACAGCCTCGTCTGCGTCAACCGTGATTACGATGTTGTCCATCATTTCGTAGTCGGCCTGCTTACGAAGCTGTTGAACCTTGGAAATCAGTTCTCTTGCAAGTCCTTCGTCAATCAGCTCAGGAGTGAGCGTTGTGTCGAGGATGGTGAAGATATTATTTTCCATTGCCACTGCGAAACCCTCCTTCGCCGTAATGCGGATATCCAGGAATTCCTTTGTAATCTCAAATTCTTCTCCATCTAAGGTCATTACGACTTTACCTTGAGCCTCAACCGTTGCGATAAACGCTGCCGGTTCTTCTTTGACAAGCTCAGATGCGAACAGTTTAATCTTGCTGCCGAGAACCGGGCCTGCAGCCTTGAAGTTCGGCTTCAGGGAGAAGTTCATATACTGATCGAGGTCGTTTTCAAATACCACTCTCTTAACATTCAGTTCCTCTTCAATGAGCGGAGTGAGGTCTCCGATCAGCGCTTCGTATTTTCCGTCAACGAGAACTTCCGAAAGCGGCTGTCTTACCTTGATTCTTTCCTTTTCGCGGGTTCCGCGTCCGAGCGTAACGAGCGCTCTTACGATGTCCATTCTCTCTTCTACACCTTTGTCAACAAGATCCATGTCTGCCTTCGGGAAGTACGCTACATGAACGGTTTCTTCGCCGGTAAGGTCTGTGTAGATTTCGTCTGCGATGAACGGCGCAATCGGAGCGATGAGGCGGCTGACGCCTACGAGGATTTCGTAAGTGGTTGCATATACGCTCTTCTTGTCATCGGTCATTTCTTCCGCATAGAATCTGCGGCGCGCTCTTCTGATATACCAGTTGGAAAGGTCTTCGGCAACAAAATCCGTAATCGCTCTTACCGTCTTCATGTGGTCGTACTGATCCATGTACTCGGTCACATCGTGAATGAGCTGGTTGTATTTGCTGAGAATCCATCTGTCAAGCTCCGGTCTTTGTACATAAGGAACATCGAATTTTCTCGGGTCGATGTCGTCCTGGTTTGCGTAAAGAACGAAGAAATTATATACATTTCGGAGTGTTCCGAAGAATTTGCTTACAACATCGCTGAGGCCTTCTTCGTCGAATTTCGTCGGTGTCCATGCAGGCGATACGGAAAGCAGATACCATCTGGTAGCGTCTGCGCCGTATTTGTCGAGCATTTCAAACGGAGATACGGTGTTGCCTTTGTGCTTTGACATCTTCTTGCCTTCTTTGTCAAGAATCAGGTCGTTTACCAAAACATTCTTGTAAGGCGCGCAGCCCTTTACGATTGTGGAAACCGCCATCAGGGAGTAGAACCATCCTCTTGTCTGGTCGATGCCTTCGCAGATGAAGTCTGCCGGGAAAAGCTGGTCGAAGTCGTCCTTGTGCTCAAACGGATAGTGCCACTGTGCAAAAGGCATGGAGCCGGAGTCGAACCAGCAGTCCATAACTTCCGGGATTCTGTGCATTACGCCGCCGCATTCCGGGCAGGTAAGCGTTACATCGTCCACATACGGTCTGTGCAGTTCGATGCTTTCGTCGATTTTTTCGTTTGCGAGTTCCACCAGTTCCTTGCGTGAGCCTACGCAGTGCAGATGTCCGCATTCGCATCTCCAGATTGGAATCGGGGTTCCCCAGTATCTGGAACGGGAAATTGCCCAGTCTTTTACTTCTGCAAGCCAGTTTCCGAAACGCTTTTCACCTACGAATTCCGGATACCAGTGTACGGTATTGTTATTTGCAACGAGCTCATCCTTGAGCTTGGACATTTCGATGTACCAGGAAGGTTTTGCGTAGTAAACCAGCGGCGTATCGCATCTCCAGCAGTGCGGATAGTTATGCTCTAATTTTTCTTTCTTGTAAATCTTGTCGCCTTCTGCGAGGTATTTGATGATTTCAACATCGAGGCCTTCTTCCATTACAAAATGACCCTTCCACGGTGTTTCCGTGTATTCGCCTTTTTCGTCTACCGGCTGAAGAACCGCAAGGTTGTATTTGCGTCCGCACTGATAGTCGTCTTCACCGAAAGCCGGTGCGGTGTGAACGATTCCGGTACCGTCTTCCGTGGAAACATAATCCATGCAGGTTACGATGAATGCGTTCTTGCCTTTTTCCGGGGTGCAGAACGGCATGAGCTGTTCGTATTCCCAGTATTCCATGTCGCGGCCCTTGAGTTCTTCGAGAACTTCGTATTCATCCTTGCCGAGAACCTTTGCTGCGAGTCCTTTTGCGAGGTAGAAGATATTGCCTTCGTTGTCGCCGGAAGTCATCTTAACCTTTACATAGTCGATGTCCGGTCCGACGGTAAGCGCGATGTTGGATGCGAGCGTCCAAGGTGTTGTCGTCCATGCGAGGAAATACTCGTTATCCGTGCCTTTTTTCTTGAATTTGCAGGTAAGCGTGTTTACCTTGACCATCTTGTAGCCCTGCGCTACTTCGTGGGACGCAAGTCCCGTTCCGCATCTCGGGCAGTACGGCAGAATCTTGTAGCCTTCGTAGATGAGGCCTTTGTCGAACGCCTGTCTTAAAATCCACCAGCCTGTCTCGATGTAGTCATTGTCGAGCGTGATGTATGGGTTGTCCATGTCTGCCATGTATGCCATTCTGTCGGACATTTCCGTCCACATGTTGGTATAAGTAAAAACGGATTCGCGGCATTTTTCGTTGAATTCCTTGATTCCGTATGCTTCGATGTCCTGCTTGCCGGAGAATCCGAGCTGTTTTTCAACTTCAATTTCTACCGGAAGGCCGTGTGTATCCCAGCCGCCTTTTCTCTTAACCTGATAGCCCTGCATCGTTTTATAACGGTTGATGGAGTCTTTCAGGGTTCTTGCCATAACATGGTGGATGCCCGGCTTGCCGTTGGCTGTCGGTGGTCCTTCGTAAAATACGAACGACGGTGCGCCTTCTCTTGCCGTCACGCACTTATGGAGCAAATCTTCTTCTTTCCATTTCGCCACTTGCTCTTTCTGAACTTCAGCAACCGGCTTTTCTGATAGTTTCTTGAACATTTTCCTGTATTCCTTTCTTTGGGCTTTGGGATAAAAAAAGTCCCTAAGCCGATTTTTCATCGATTTAGGGACGATTAAAACTTAACCGCGGTACCACCCTAGTTGCATGCCTCTATCAAGGCCGCCTCTCATTAGTGTGTCAGGCTCCGGAGTGATATTCACCTGCGGCTTCACCACAGTCCTCTCAGCGCATGCCTGCCGCGTCTTTGCGGACATAGGGCACTCGGACTGCTCTCTGTAAGGCTCTTACACCGGGCTACTGGTTCCTTCACTGCCTGAATATTCAATTCATTTACCACAATATTTTACTTGGCTTTCGGGTAAAAGTCAAGGGCAAAAACTGAAGAAAAAATGGCAGGTATATTTCCTTGATAAATCGGGAAAATTATGATAAAATATGATTCATCATAGATTTTCATAATTTGAGGTGCGTTATGAACTATATTACACGGGAGTTGGAACGAAAGTTCTTAAAACTCAATGATTTTTTTAAGGTTATTCTTGTTACAGGCGCAAGGCAGGTCGGTAAAACGACAATGCTGAAACATTTGGCAGAAAGCGGCAGATCCTATGTCACGATGGACAATGCTATGGCAAGAGATCTTGCAAAGACTGACCCCGTCCTGTTTTTTCAAACTTATAAGCCGCCTGTTCTGATTGATGAGGTACAGAAAGCCCCGGAATTGTTTGAACAGATTAAAATTATTTGCGACGAGAGCGAGGAAAAAGGTCTTATCTGGCTAACCGGCTCACAGCAATACGGTATGATGAAAAAAGTGCGCGAAACGCTTGCCGGAAGGATTGGAATATTGGAACTGTACAGCTTATCTGCAAGAGAAAAAGCCGGGCTTGCTTTCGACGACGATCTGGACTTTTCGTTGGCTGCATTGCAGGCAAGACAGCAAAAACGCCCAAAGAACGATGTCGTTCAGGTATTCCAGCACATCTGGGAAGGCGGTATGCCGCAGATCCAAGGCGTGGACGATGAACTCAGACAGGAATATTTTAATTCCTACATTGACACTTACCTAATGCGCGATGTTGCCGAAGCCGGAGGAATTACCGATGCAGTACGTTTTCGCAAATTTCTCGTAGGCTGTGCATCCCTTGTATCGGAACAGGTCAATTACGCAACGCTTGCTGAATCTGCCGACATTGCGCCGAGCACCGCGAAGGAATGGCTCAAAGTGCTTGTGGGTCTTCATATTGTCTATCTGCTTGCACCCTATTCCAATAACGAATTGAAACGGCTCAGCAAAACTCCAAAGCTCTACTTCTGCGACACCGGATTATGTTCCTATCTATCCATGTGGCTTACGCCGGATACGCTCCGCAACGGCGCCGCAAGCGGTCACTATTACGAAAATTATGTTGTAATGGAGCTTGTAAAAAACTATGCCTATGCAAAATCCAAGGTAAATCTCACCTATTTCCGGGATTCCAACGCAAAAGAAATTGATTTGTTCATTGAGGAAAACAATGTGATCCATCCGTTGGAGATTAAAAAAAGTGCTTCACCCGACCGGCGGGAGGTTAAAAAATACAAAGTGATTGATAAAGCTTCTTTGAAGCGCGGCAGCGGCGGCATTATCTGCATGTGCCAGGAGCCGATACCGATTGATGCCGACAATTGTTTCATTCCGAGCAATCTAATTTGATCGCATACTGCTTACTGAATAAACAAAAGGGTAGAAACCGTGAATTCGGCTCTACCCGTTTTGATTTCTGTTTAGTTCTCGGCTTCTTCGCCTTCCGGTGTTTCTTCCGGTCTTCTGTAGGTAATCAGGTCTTCTGCGATTTCGTGTGCTGCAATGGATACCGGTCTGTCGATGTCAACATCCGTTAGAATCGGCTTGCCGTCGATGATGTCTCTGGCTCTCTTTGCAGCCAAAATAACGAGTGTATATCTGCTGTCTGCTTTCTTTCTGATTTCGTTAATGGATGGATATAACATTATTCTTCCTCCTTATATCTCTTTACCAGTTCCTCTGCGGTAATGGTCACTTTCGAATGTTCCGCGATTACGATGGATTTTACTCTCGAAACCGCCTCGTCCAGTTCCCCGTTTACAACGCAGTAGTCATATTTCTCGATAAATGACAGCTCCTTCAGCGTTTCTCCCAGCCGCATTTCAATTGCCTCAGCCGTCTCCGTTCCGCGTCCCGTAAGGCGCTTGCGAAGTTCAGCCATCGACGGCGGCAGGATAAAGATGAAAACCCCGTCCGGGTAATTTTCTTTCACCTTAAGAGCGCCCTGGATGTCAATTTCCAATATGACATCAATGCCTTGCTCAAGCTTTTGGATGACCGGTTCTTTCGGCGTTCCGTAGCGCCTGCCGTAAACTTCGGCATGTTCCAGAAAACCGTCTCTGCTTATTCTGTCCAGGAATTCCTCTTCGTCCACAAAATAGTAGTGTACCCCGTGAATTTCTCCTTCGCGCGGTGCTCTGGTCGTCATCGACACGGAAAGCTGCAGATCCGTCTGCGCCAAAAGCTCCTTGCAGATGGTTCCTTTGCCTGCTCCGGATGGTCCTGAAAGAATAAAAAGTTTTCCGGCATGTTTCGTGTTTAAATTCATCAAAAGCTCTTCTCCTGCATTTTGTCATTGGTTTCGTTAACTCTGAAAAGATATTTTATCACAGTTTTGCAATTTTTTCAAGCTTTAATTACTCGATGTTCTGTACTTGTTCTCTTATTTTTTCAATCTCGCTCTTGATTTCAAGCATATAGCCGGTAATCGTGATGTCGTTCGCCTTGGAGCCGATGGTGTTTGCCTCACGGTTCATTTCCTGAACGAGGAAGTCGAGCTTCTTGCCATCCGGCTGCGTGCTCTTCGTTACGATGTTTTCAAGCTGAATCAGATGGCTTCCAAGTCTCGTAATTTCTTCATCAATCGCACATTTATCCGCAAAAATCGCCGCTTCCACAAGAATCCGGTCCTCCGGCACTTCGATGCTGCCTCCGATGAGCTCTGTAATGCGTTCGCGAAGTCTTGCGGTGTAGTCGATGGAAACCTGCGGTGCTCTTTCCGCAATCTTATCGAGAATGCTGCGGATGCTGCGTCCTTTTGCGATTAAGTCTTCTGCAAGCTTTTCACCTTCAACTGCTCGCATTTTTTCGAGGTTCGCTGCTGCTTCTGCTACCGGAATCAGAATCGCTTTCGTGATTTCCTCTTCATCCTCGACATCCGGGATTGCTTTCATTACATCCGGAAGCCCTGCAAGGAACTGCAGGGTGATATCGCCTTCCACGCTGAACTCTTTTCGCAGTTCAAGCAGATTTTCGTAATACTGCTTGGCAATCATCGTGTTGAGCTTGATATTCACATCGTTTTCGGTTATGTTCTCTACCATGATGGAGACATCCACTTTACCGCGCCGGATGTGCTCCTTAACCGCATTCTTTACCTTATCCTCCGCGAAGCCGTAGCGACGCGGCATTTTGATGGAAATGTCGGAATATCTGTGGTTTACCGATTTGATTTCCACTGTGATATTTCGCTTTCCGTCCGTGTATTCGCTTCTTCCGAAGCCTGTCATGCTTTTGATCATACCTGTTTTACCTCGTTTCTTTTCGTATTTTTGTATGATTCTATCCTCCATTGTACAGGAAAAACGCGCGGGTTGCAAGATGCGGTTTTTGCTTTACAATGTATCTTAATTGCGTTTATAATATTTTGGGGACTATTTAGGGAAACTCAATACAGGAGGTAATTATGGCATTTGACGGAATCGTCACGCGGGCAATGGTCCGCGAACTTCAGGATAGAATTTTACTTGGAAAAATCGAAAAGGTTTATCAGCCCGAGGCGGATGAACTTGTTTTTCACATACACACAAAGAATGGCAATGTGAAGCTTTTAGCTTCAGTAGGCTCGGCACACGCGAGAGTCTGCTTTATCACGGAAAATCCGGTCAATCCGCCGGCACCGCTCGCATTCTGTATGCTCCTTCGCAAGCACCTGCAAGGCGGACGCATTACGGAAATTACCCAAAAGGACTCGGAGCGCATCATCGAAATTTCACTTGAAACGCTCAATGAACTGGGCTTCACGATGTCAAAGAAGCTCATATTTGAAATCATGGGCAAGCACAGCAACATCGTACTCATGGACATCGCAAGCGGCAAGATTATCGACTCGATTAAGCGCGTCAGCTTCGATGTGAACCGCGTGCGGCAGATTCTGCCCGGCATGATTTATCAGTACCCGCCGGCACAGGACAAAATCCCGTTCCTGGAAATTTCGGCGGAGCAGCTTGAGGCTCTTCCCGCAGACGGAAAAGCCATTCTCAGAAGCGTCGGCGGAATCGCGCCTGCCTTCGCAGAGGAACTGGCACTTCGCGCAGGTGTGCAGCGCAGCGGCTATCTGTCGGATGTTTTGGCAGCGATTGAATCGCCAAATCACGCCGATGCTCGCGTGTACCTCGATGAAAGCGGCGCGCCGATTGATTTTTACCCTGTGCCCCTCTCGGAGCTTGAAGAAAACTGCTGTGTGGAGCGCTTTGGTGACCTCAGCAGCGCGATGGAGTTTTACTTCGGAAAGAAGGAATCTTCCAATCAAGGCCGCCAGAAATCCCACGATCTCATAAGGTCGGTAAACGCTCTTCTCGACAAAATGTACCTCAAGAAAAAGCGTCTTTCCGAGGATCTGTTGAAAGCCGAAAACTCGGAAGACCTGAGACTTTACGGGGAGCTTTTGACCGCAAACATTCACCTGATTCAGCCCGGCATGAAGTCCGTGGAAGTCACCAACTATTATGACGGCTCAACGCTCACGATTCCGCTGGATGTCAAGCTCAGTCCATCGAAAAACGCTCAGCACTATTTCAAGAAATACGGCAAATCAAAGACGGCAATCAAAGAAAAGCAGATTCAGCTCGACGAAAACGAAGCCGAAATCAAGTATCTGGAATCCGTGCTTTCTTTCCTTGAAAATACGGATGATGTAGTCGAAATCGAAAGCATTCGCGCAGAGCTTGTCGAGACGGGTTATATCCGCAGACGCAGGCAGGCAGGCGGCTTCAAGGAAAAGAAATATAAGCCTGCCCCTTACCGCTACACGCTTTCCAACGGCATGAGCGTTCTGGTCGGCAGAAACAACAAGGAAAATGATATTTTAACCTTTAAAACTGCGGGAAATAAAGACCTGTGGCTTCACACCAAGGACATTCCGGGCTCGCATGTCATCGTCCAAAGCGGCGGCGCCGAGCTTGACGAGGAAGCGGTTTGGGAAGCCGCTGCGATTGCCGCCTACCACAGCAAGGCGCGCACTTCGGAAAATGTCCCGGTCGATTATGTACCGATAAAGTATGTCAAAAAGCCCGCGGGCGCAAAACCCGGCATGGTAATCTTCACAAACAACCGCACGGTTTATGTGAATCCCGCAGTTCCGAAATAAACGATACAAAAGAAAACGGCAGTCCGCCAAATCGGGCTGCCGCAAAAGCCTTTATTTTTTTCTATGCGACAACAACTATTAGGTTGTTGTCCTCTTTATATACCGGAATATACACTTTGTGACCAAGTGCGAACAAGGTCTGAATATATGGATCATCCTCTAGTTCCTCCGGCGAAAAGCCATTTGCCATAAAGAACGCCGCCTTTTGCTTTGAGATAGCTTTTTTTATCGAGCGATAAAACGCGCTCTCCTGCATCTGCCGAAGCAAGTCGGCATCTGCTTTTCCCTTATATTCGGCAATATATGCCGCCGATTCCGTATATTGCAGAGGCTCAGCATCCGGCGGAAGAAAATGCGCGGCAGACCAGTCCAGTTTCCCGTCTCTTTGCAGCTCGCGCATCTGCGAAACCGCTTGCGGCTTTGTGTGTAAAACACTCCACCCGACCATTTCGTCTCTTGCAGCATCATACAGACGCGAAACAACTTTAAAGATCCCTCTCAGTTTTTTTTCGTAATCCGCTTTATCCGTTTGACTTCCGGCAAAGATATTGGACGCAAAACTGCACACAATCGTCGGATCGTGCCTATGCACCGCGGCTTGTTCCGCAAGTTCCGACATAATCGCATACTGTATTTCCACATCGTTTGAAAGAATTTCTTTTAGACAGGATTCTTCCGGCGGTCTTTCCTGATCAGTATTTTTGCTTATGTCTGTATCCATAGTAAAGGAAACAATATACGGAAGATAATCCTCCCAAAGTTCTTGCAATGTGATTTTTTTCATTGTATTCACTCCCTATGCTTATTCACTTTTAATCGCTTCCAGTGCTGAAATTTTAACCGCCTTATTTGCCGGATAATAACCCGAAGCGAGGCCGATAAAAATTGAAAATACGATTGCAAACGCTACCAGCCATACCGGAATTACCGAAATTCGGCTGACACCTTCGCCACCAAAGATTGCCTGCAGCAGAGCTTCTTTCGTAAAGCCCATGCCGATAGAGACAATGTTGATTCCCCACGATATCAGGAAACTGAAAACACTGCCGACAATTCCGCCCAAAAGTCCGATTGTACCGGCTTCCATCAGGAAAAGCGCACGTATATCTCTTACATAACAGCCGAGCGATTTCATAATGCCGATTTCCTTGGTTCGCTCGGAAATAGACATAATCATCGTGTTGGTAATGCCGATTGCCGCTACAAAGAGGGAAATCGCGCCCAATCCGCCGAGCATCAGCTGCATCTGGCGGGCACTCTTCTGCATTTCCTCACGCATGCTTGCCATGGAATAGGTATTGTACCCCATTGCCTTAATCTCAGACTCCACATCGCCAACGGTATTGATATCCGTTGCCTTGACACTCATGCTTGTGTATTCCGTCTTTCCCGGCGGAAGACCTGTAATTTTAGATATAATATCTTTTAAGGTATCAATGCTGATCATCAGCCCCTGAGAAGTTTCATATCCTTTTCCGTAATCTTCTTTTACTCTTCCGGTTATTTGAATCTCTCTTTCATATGAGTTTTGGTTGGAATCCGTGAATTTAAGCGTTATCGGCGCGTTCATCAGATTGAAATACGGATCCGGATAAACGGGATCTTTGATCTCCCTGCCCTGTTCATCGTACTTTGCCGACCAGTAATCAACCGTGTTGCGGCCGTCCGGCAGAAGAGTATCTTTGAACGCATAGGCAAAAAACTGTCCGGCAACCGCTTCGTCCTTGCCTTTTCCCGCCGTTTCGCCTTCGACGAATTCATATCCCATGGACTCGAGTGCTTCCGTATCCACGCCTATGAGTGGCAGCCAGTCCGTATTCGCATATCTCTGATTGGCTCCTGCATATGCCCCAACTGTATAATCATAGGCTTCATATTTCGGAAGAATCGCCTGCACGCCTTCAATCTGCGAAAAGCTTTTAATCGCATCATCGTCGAGATTCATTGTTTTTCCGTCCTGTGATGTGCCTTGTGAAACCTCAATTATAGTCAAATCCCCCATGTTTTCAAGCATTTGGTTCTGAGATTCCGTCATCCCGATGCCGATTGACACCATTACGATGATGGAACAGCAGCCTATAAAAACGCCCAAAACTGTCAGGAATGTCCGACCTTTTCTTCTTTTGAGATTCTCGACGCACATATGCCAAATATCTGAAAATCTCATTATCTATCCCCTTTGTTTTCGTTTCCTGCGTCTGCTGTATTTGCCTTGCTGTCTGCATCGCCGGTTCCGTTTAATTCATCGTCCCAGCTGTCCCAAAGCTCCTGCTCTTTCTTTGCTGCTTTTGCTTTCTTTCTCTTTTTGAGAATTACGACAGCTGCGATTCCCAAAACAGCCACGATTGCAACAACAATCCACCAGTTGAATCCGCCTTCTTCCGCATCCGGATTGTCCATTCCCGGATCGTCCATACCCGGGTCACTCGGCTGCATCGCCTGAACATCCATCGTAACCGGGAAAATTCTTTCTTTGGAATCTCCGTTTCCGTCTTCATAGCTTACCTTTATGTCAAAAGTGCTTTCTCCGGCCGCCGCTGCGGTTACCGCAAATGCGATTGTTCCGCTCTTGCCCGGCTCAAGATTTCCGACCGTCTGCATCGGGCTGGATGACTGAACGTTTCCTTCGAGGCTTGCTTCCACATTCGCAATATCGGTTTTGCTCTTGTTTACATAGTTAAGCGTAATGCTTATTTCATCGCCTTCGGTTATGTACTCCGGAACAACAGGCTTTGAAATTTCGAATCTATCCGGCTGATAAACCGGTACGGAAAGCTTAATATCCGAAGCTGCCTGTGTTCTCTTTTTGTGGTCTACATATTCGTATTTAAAGTTTATGGACACCGGCTGAGCATTGCCTGTAACGGTTTTGAGTGCTTTCATCGGCACCTTTACGACCTGGGAATGTCCCGCTTTGATTTTATCAAAGAAGAAAGAGTTGGACGTTCCGTTCAGCAAAAGGTTTTCTCCTCCGTCCACCGTCACTACGATATTGTCAATGTTAAGTTCGCTGCTCGTGTTTTTGAATTTAAACGAGAAGTTGAAATTGCTGCCGGCCGCGACTGACTGACCGCCATAGTTGAACTTGGTAACGATAATGTTTGGAACGGGACTTGTGGTCTCATCATCCTGCTCGCCCGCAGCACCGCTGAGTTTTGCCGGAATGGTGATTCTGCCCTTTGCGCTTCCGCTTGTTGTACTTACTCTGTTATAGTAATCATATTCTACTTCTGCATCGATGTACTGCGTTGCACTCTGAATCGTCTTGAGTGCTCTCACCTGAACGGCAATCGTCACATCCTTGCCGATGTTAATGTTATTCAATTGGAATGCAGTCGTTCCGCCCACAACGGTCAGTGCATCCGACGGCGTCAATGTGATAATCGGGTTCTGCATAACCGCCTTTCCTACATTCTTGACCGTGATGTTGAGCGTCATGGTTTCTCCCGGTTTGATGTCGTGGGAAAGCTGATTTCTGCTGATGATTGCTTTCGGTGCCGGGATTGGATCCGGTGTGGATGGCTCGGACGGTGTATAGTCCGGCTCTGTGTAAACCTTTGCTTCGGAAATCGGCACTTCGATATTGTCATATCCCGTACCCTTCTGAACCATGAGCTTCAAGCTTTGACCGGTGCCTTTATATTTTAAACCTGTGACTAATATTTCAATTGTTTTGCTTTTTTGTCCTCCTATAGATGCTATTTTATCGATAGTTCCTCCGCTGAAGCTGTCAACGAGGCGCGACGCATCAAGAGTATCACTTTCATCTACAGTCGAATTGCTTTTAATTGTAACTAAAATATCCACCGTATCACCTTTTGTTATCGTGTATGTTCTCGATGTATTTGTCGGAACCTTGTTGAACTTGGTGATTGTATATCCTGTAACTTCAAATCTTGCGGAGCCGCCTGTCGTGTCAGGACCCTCCGTAGCTGCGAAAGCAAATGCACTCATTCCTGTGAGGGTTATTGCAAGTGCCATACATAAAATTAAACCCTTTTTTAAAATTTTTCTCATTTTTTTCCCCATTCTTATTGCTTATTGTTGTCTGATTCAGCTGCCTGAAGCCCGTTATCGGTCCTTTCGTCGCTTACAATCTGTCCGTCTATCAGCGTCACAATTCGGTCTGCGTAAGTAGTCATTTCCGGATCGTGTGATACCAAAACGATTGTCTGATGAAAAGTCCTCGCAAACCTACGAATCATTTCCATAACCTCTTTGGTTGTCTTTGAATCAAGGTTTCCCGTCGGTTCGTCAGCGAACACGATTTCGGGTCTGCTGATAAAAGCTCTTGCAATGCCCGCACGCTGCTGCTGTCCTCCTGACATTTGTCCCGGGAAATGATTCATTCTGTTCAAAAGACCCACTCTGTGAAGCATCTTCTTTGCCTCAAGTTCGCGCACATCCTTCGGAACACCGTGAAACATCAGAGGCATCGCCACATTTTCCACGCAAGTCAGTTCTTTCAGTAAATTGTATGACTGAAAAACAAAACCTATGTGCTCTTGCCGGAATGCCGCAAGTTCATTCTCGTTCATCCTCGGAATGGACCTTCCGTTAATCAGGACTTCACCCCTTGTCGGTTTCTCAAGACCTGCAAGCTGATTCAGCAGAGTACTTTTGCCGGAACCGGATGTACCGAAAATGCAGCATATCTCCCCTTTGTTGATGGAAAGATTTACATTCTTCAAGGCAATCACATGTTCCTCGCCCATTACATAAACCTTACTCAGGTTTCTGACTTGAATAATGGGTCTTCCTCCGGAATCTTTTTTCTCCATAAGTTACCCCTTCCTTATTTAGTTTTTTGCATGAGTGTTAGTACATACATTCGTATTTTATTATATATAAAAAGCAAATGCAAGTAGCAAAACGCTAAAGGTACAAATTATTACTTTACATGACTGTATTTTACATTTTTTTCTTTTTTTGCTTTATTTTTCCTTGGTGGTATTGTATGATATTCCTACATCTTAGAAAGGACTTAATTAATCAAAATTAAGGAGGTATAGAAATGAGAAAAATGTGTAATTGCTCGCTATGCGGGAATGAATGCCATATCGTTGCCTTCCACAGAGGCTACGTATGTGAGAGCTGCATTGATTATATTAAGTCGGGTGACTGAGATGTAATTCAATTCAGAGACATTTGAGTGAAATCCCCTTTTGGAGGCCGCAAGCGGCCCTAAATCCCATTATATCTGAGACATGAATGCAGCTGTTCCGAGAGCCGCACCGTCTTTTGCGCGTGAGCGGTGCGGCACTCTCCTTTCACTCCTATTTGTTCTTTGCGGAGCGTCCGGTTCTGTTCTTCTCGACACGCTCCATATGCTTTTGTTTGTTCAGCCTTCTGCGAGTCTTCGGCTTCATAACGGAATATCCGAATCTGCCCAGCGGGGACTTCTTGATTCCGTAATATTCACCGTGCACATAAGCCACAAGTCCCGCCGCCGCAAAGTCAATTTTCCCCTTCGCATCAACAAGCTCCTCGCTTACATGCATACTCACGATCTCAGCGATGAACATGTCGTGCGAAGGATATTCATATACCTGTTTGACTTTGCATTCAAGGTTCACCGGAGCTTCGGCAATCATGGGGCAGCCTACCGCCTCCCCCGGAATTGCCGTAAGATTCATCTCTTTGAATTTGTCAACATCGCGTCCCGATTTCACGCCGCAGTAGTCCGCAGCAAATGCGAGCGGTTCATTTACGAGATTAATTACAAATTCGCCGCTCTGCTTGATAATATCATGTGAATATCTGGATTTTCGCACGGAAATATAAGTCATAGGCGGGTCTGAATTTACGATTCCCGTCCATGCGATTGTGATAATGTTTTTTATAGACCCGTCGCCGCAGGATACCATAACGGCAGGCACGGGACTGAGCACCGCACCGGGTTTAAAAGTTTTCTTCTTATCTGCCATTTCGTAACCTCTCAAGTAAATTTTGGAATTCCAAAGGTAAAGGATGACGGAATTCCATGTATTCGCCACTTGTCGGATGCACAAACCCCAGCACCTCGGCATGCAGCATCTGCCCGTTTGACGCAAGTGCTTGCTTTGCCGGTCCGTAAACGGAATCTCCGACAAGCGGATGCTTGATATATGCCATATGCACCCTGATCTGATGCGTTCTTCCCGTTTCCAGCCTTGCCTCTATCAGTGTATATCTTCCGAAACGCTCGGCAACCGTCCAATGCGTGACTGCACGTTTTGAATTTTGTTCCGTAACCGCCTGCTTGAGGCGATTTCTGGGGTCTCTTCCGATCGGTGCGTCGACCGTTCCGCTGTCCTCGGTAAAGTTGTTGTACACAAGAGCCTTGTATCTTCTCGTAATGCTGTGCTCCGCAAGCTGCTTGGAGAGCGACTCATGTGCCTTGTTGTTCTTGGCAATCATCAAAAGTCCGCTCGTATCTTTATCTATCCTGTGAACAATCCCCGGTCTGATAACGCCGTTTATGGAGGAAAGTCTGTCCCCGCAGTGATACATGATCGCATTCACAAGCGTCCCCGTATAATTTCCGACCGCAGGATGCACAACCATTCCCTTCGGCTTATTCACAACCAGCACATCATCATCCTCATATACGATGTCAAGCGGGATGTTCTCCGGTTCCACAGAGAGCTTCTCAGGTTCCGGAACGATAATTTCAATCCGGTCGCCTTCGCATGTTTTGTATTTTTTGGAGGTCATAACCTGTCCATTCAGAAGCAGATTCCCTCCTTCTATAAGCTTTTGTATGAAACTCCTCGATGTTTCCGGTAAAAGCAAAGAAAGCACTGAATCAATTCGAGTGCTTTGGTTTTCTTTGTCTATTGTAAATGTGTAGCTATTCGGCTGATCCATTTTTTCCCTCCGTTTTGGTTCCTTCGCTTCCGTCAAATTTGAAGATATACAGAACGAAAAGAAAACATCCGACGCATACGGCTATGTCCGCAATGTTGAATACCCAATTCCACAGGGGCAAAGATGTAAAATCCAGAAAATCCGTTACATATCCCTGCCACACCCGGTCTATCAGGTTTCCTATGCCGCCGCCGACAATCAGCTCAATTGCCAGGATCAGTGACCAATGGGCGGTTTGATGTTTCTCCATATACCAAACCGCAGCAGCCATTGCCAGCACCGGAACCGCAATCAGCAGGAGTGTGCTTCCCTCAAATATGCTGAGAGCTCCGCCCGAATTTGAAATATGCGTTATTGAGAAGAAATTCTTTATAACGGGGATCGATTCCCCTACCTGCATATTGCATCTGACTGCGAGCTTGGCTGCCTGATCCGCCAAGATAATCAATGCTATAATCAGATAACGGAATTTTCTCATCTGATGTTCACCATTGTCTTCTTCATTTCGTCTTTTGCGGTTTTGACATCCTCTTCCGGGCTTTCGGTTCGCTCAGCTGTCTTTTCCTCTTTACCGTCCAAATCCGTCATGGAAGCCGGGAGAAAGTCTTTTTCGAAGTCCTCAAACAAATCATTTCCCATGAATTCAAGGCGTTCGAGTTCGGTTTCCAGTAAGTTCTTGTATCTTCCTCTCAGCATTTCAACCTTCGTCCGCATGCGGTTTGCTTCTTCGGTAAGCTTCGAAATGGATTCTTTGGCCTCTTTCGTTATGATTCCGGCTTCCATCTCTGCGTTTTTAAGCAGAATCTCCGCCCTTCTCTCCGCGCTCGCCGCGATATCGTTCATAAGAGACTTTGCCGCTTCGAGGGTTTCATACACCGTTGTTTCCGTATTCATGTGCTTGTCCACCTGCACATGTGCCTTACCCAATTCCTCTTTTAACTGCTTGTTTTCCCTGATAAGCTTCTCCATATCGAGAATCACAAGATCCAAAAAATCATCGACCTCGTCCGGGTCATAGCCTTTCTTAACGCGTGCAAACTGTTTGTTTTCAATATCTGAAGGTGTAATCATCCGTTCTCCTCCTTATCTTCCCGCCCATGGGCTTTTGTTCGTGCCGAAGTCAAATCCGTTTCGTTCCTCTTGGTTGGTTGTAATATCAACCTTTTCAGGCGCAAAAATAAAGATGTTGTTTGCAACCTTCTGCACATTTCCGTTCAGCGCATAAGTTGCACCGCTGAGGAAATCAAAGATTTTCTTTGCTGTTTCGGTTTCGATTTTTTCGAGATTAATCACAACCGGACGTCTGCCCTTGAGACTGTCAACAAGCTTCGGACACTCATCAAAACTCTTCGGTTCAATCACTACAAGTGTAAACGTGTTTGTTCCTGCGATTGAAAGCTTCTTTTCAAGCGGAATTGCTTTTGGGTTGTCCGGCATTGAAGTTTTTGGCTGGAACGATCCGCTTATCGGCTTTCTGAGGTTTTCTTCTCTGAGAACCTGCTCTTTTGCTGCCTCGATCTCTTCTTCCGTGAATTCATCTTCGGTTACTTCGTCGATTCCTACCAGCTTCTTAAAAGTTTCTGAAAATCCCATATCAGTTTCCTCCCATTTTCTTAGAATAATCTCTGACCCCAAATATAGATGTTCCTACTCTGATTAGCGTGGAGCCTTCTTCAATCGCAACCTCAAAGTCGTTTGACATTCCCATGGAAAGATATTTAAAATCGATTCTCGGGTTGTCGAGTCTGCCGTATTTGTCGTAAAGTTTCTTTACTTCGGCAAAATATTCTCTTGCATCGTCAGGGTTGTCCTCAAAAGGAGCAATGCACATCAGTCCTCTTATCCTGATATTCGGACAGTTTTCCAAAATGCTTTCAATCATCGTACCCGTTTCTTCTGTCGTAATCCCGAACTTGCTCTCTTCCATTGCAGAATTAACCTGAATCAATATATCCATTGTAAGTCCGTGCTGAGCGGCACGTTTGTCTATCTCCTCGGCAAGTTTGAGTGAGTCAACCGAATGAATCATGCATACCTTGTCGATGATGTATTTCACCTTGTTTGTCTGAAGGTGTCCGATGAGATGCCATCTTACCGGTTTGACACCGTCATATTTGTTCATGATTTCCTGCACTTTGTTTTCGCCGATGTCTGTAATTCCGCAGTCGATTGCTTCATTTATCTCGTCCACATCATGGAGTTTGGTCACGGCTACCAAAAGCACATCGTCACCGCTTCTGCCGGAGCGTTTTGCGGCCTCTTCTTTCAGACTGTTTATGTGCGCAATATTTTCCTTAATTGACATCGTATCACTCTCCCTTTAATATCTCATCATAGTTCTTAACGGTGGCGACAGTTTTGCCCTCGTCATCGTAGTAATAATTTTTTTCGACAACGGTTACGCCCTTGTCCGAAGCGAGTATGCTTACAGGCGTAAAATTGTAATTTCCGAATTTGTCTTTGACATATACGCCTTTTTGTCCGTCCTCTTCGACTATGCTCGGAGATTCAAGCAAAATTCCCGTCCTGCTCGATCTTATGAGTTTGCATTTCCGGGTCCTGTATTTATCAAAATATTCATAATACCTGTTACAGGAAAGGATCACTTTCTGCCTGCCGTTTTCTTCCGTCACGGATTTTACTTTCATCTTGAGGCGCACTCCGTCATGGAAGTCGACTTTCACATTGTTTCCTGCCTCAAATCCTTCGGCATCATCGCTTGAAAGCCATGCTGCAAGAAACCACTCCTTATTGTCGACAACCTTAAAAATCTTGTCTCCTGCTTCGACACTGTTTTTCTTGCAGTCGTGTACCTTAAATTCATCCGCCCTCGTCTTTTCCATGTCCGAAAGAGTTATCTTATCAAGATTCTCAGATGTCAGAAGTTTCTCCATACCGTCATAATAATAACTTATGACTCCTCTCTCCTCGGTATAGCAACCCGTTCCCGCAAGCGTAACAACCTTGCTTCCCTTTCTGACAAGCTTCCCCTGAGAAAGTACTCTCCCGATTTTTCCGGTACTGCCGGCACTGTAAACGGTCTCATCCCTTACGAAAAGGCAGTCCGCTTCAACCCCCGATTCAAGCGTTCCGTATTCCGCAATGTACGTCTCCACGAAAATATCCGAAACCCTCGGCACGACATATATGTACAGGTACAGTGCCACAAAAAGCAGGACAAATCCCAATATGTATATTTTTGCTTTCGAATTGCTCTTTTTTGTGTTATTACTCATCACTTTATTTTACCACAACAGCTTGTGCAATACAACCTAATATCTACGCTTTTGACACAATCTCTTCCAGTATTTTTTTCTCGTCTTTTGTCAGGTCTTTTGCTTTTTCGACATATGCCGCAAAAAGATCCGGTCTGCGTTCCTTTGTGAGTCTGAGCGAGTTTTCATACTGCCACAGGTGGATCAGCTTGTGATTTCCGTTCAGAAGAACTTCCGGTACCGCCAGACCCTCGTATTCCCGCGGTTTTGTGTACTGGTCGTATTCCAGCAGCCCGGAATACACCGATTCTTCGGTTGCCGATTCTTTCGTCCCCAAAACCTCCGGAATAAAACGCGAAACACTGTCAATGAGCACCATTGCAGCAAGTTCGCCTCCGGTCAGAATGTAATCGCCGATAGAGATTTCTTCCATATCCCATTCATCTATGATTCGCTGGTCAACGCCTTCGTAATGCCCGCAGAGAATCGTCATTTCCTCAACTTCCGCAAGCTCTTCAATCTTTTCGCGGTCAAGAATTCTGCCCCTCGGAGACATGTAAATCATCTTTTTCTTTGGCGTTTCGGGTTCCTTCTCGGATTCTCCGGGTTCAAGTGATTTAAGCGCGTCAAAAACAGGCTGCGGCAGCATCACCATTCCCACGCCGCCACCGAACGGATAGTCGTCTGCCTTGTTGTGCTTATCTGTACTGAAATCCCGTATGTTTATCAAATTAATGTCAAGTATTCCCTTTTCTCCGGCCCTGCCCAGGATGCTGCTTTCGGTTACTGCTGTGAACATTTCCGGAAAAAGCGTCAAAATATTTATTTTCATTCTATTCTACCTTTACTGCCTCTTCGTCTATAAAGCCCGGAATCAGGTGGATTTTCACAGACTTTTCCTCGATACTGACTTCCCTGACAAACTCTCCGACAACCGGAATCAGTGCCTCTTTGCCATTTTTGAGTTCTATTTGATAAATATCCTGTGCGGAATTCTGCAAAACATCCTTGATTCTGCCGATTTCATCTCCGTTTTCTTCGTTTATGACCCTGCAGCCGATTAGATCCTTCACATAAAAAGTATCTTCCGGCAGCTCGCGAAGGTCTTCCTCCGTGATGTACAGGTCGCGTTCTTTGAGTGCTTCTGCTTCGTTTCTGTCATTTATTCCTTTGAGCTTGAGGATTACCATTTCTTTCTGGTACCTCACGCCTTCGATTTCATATTCTTCGTATTTTCCTCTGCGCTCGACCAAAATCCTATCGAGCTCTTCGAATCTTTCTTTGTAATCTGAGTAGTGATAAACTTTCACTTCTCCGCGCAGTGCAACTGCGTTTACTATCTTTCCGATCTTAATTTTTTCCATTTTTCTCCTGCTTATACAACAGGCACATACCTAAACATTTTAATCTTGTCTAAAGTATGTGCCCGAAATTTCGCAATTAAACCGTTACTCTTTTACGATTTCTACTGTCACTTTTTGATTATTTCTTGTGGCCGCAGCCTTAACAACGGTACGCAAAGCTTTCGCAATTCTTCCTTGCTTACCTATCACTTTACCCATGTCTTCAGGAGCGACTCTAAGCTCGATTACCGTTCCTTGGCGGCCTTCGCTCTCAGTCACGACAACGCCTTCCGGGTTGTCCACGAGTGACTTTGCAATTGCTTCAACCAATTTAGTCATTAGCTTTCACCGTTTCCTTATTATTCAATAATTCCTGATTTTTTAAATAAAGTCTTTACAGTTTCTGTCGGCTGCGCACCGTTTCCTAACCACTTCTTAGCTTTTTCTGCGTCAATTTTGATTTCCTTCGGTTCTGTCATAGGGTTGTAGTAACCGATTTCTTCGATGAACTTACCGTCTCTCGGTGCTCTTGAATCTGCTACAACTACTCTGTAAAAAGGCTGTTTGTGTGCACCCATTCTCTTTAATCTGATCTTTACCATTTTTAAAATCCTCCTTAAAATAATCCTTTAAATCTTTTATTCTTTTTCATAAAGCCCGGATTGCTGAATTGTTTCATCAACTTTTTAGTATCCTCGTACTTTTTGATCAAGTTATTTATTTTGCTGACAGGCTGTCCTGAGCCTGCGGCAATTCTCTTACGCCTGCTGGCGTTAAGCAGCGATGGGTTGCGGCGTTCTTCGATGGTCATGGAATAAATGATGGCTTCCATCTGTTTGAATTCCTGTTCTCCTTTTTCGATGTCTTCGTCGCTCACTTTGTTGGCTCCAAGACCCGGCAGCATGCCAATCATCTTGCCTAGACCTCCCATCTGGGTTATCTGTCCCATCTGGTCCAGAAAGTCCTCAAGTGTAAATTCGTTTTTCTTTATCTTTTTCTCGAGTTTGGCTGCTTTTTCTTCGTCAAAGGTTTCCTGTGCCTTTTCGATAAGCGAAAGCATATCGCCCATCCCGAGGATTCTGCTTGCCATTCTTTCCGGATGGAAAGGTTCGAGTGCGTCGGTCTTTTCGCCGACACCGATGAACTTAACCGGCTTGCCCGTGACTTTCTTCGCAGAAAGTGCCGCACCGCCTCTGGAGTCGCCGTCCATCTTCGTCATGAGGATGCCGTCGATTCCGAGCGCGTCATTAAAGCCTTCGGCTGCATTGACCGCATCCTGACCGGTCAGTGCGTCCACAACAAGCAAAATCTCATGCGGTTTAACCGCCTTCTTGACTCTCACAAGTTCATCCATCAGTTCGCTGTCAATCTGCAGACGGCCTGCCGTATCGACAATCAGAACATCGTATCCACGTCTTTCGGCTTCTTTTCTCGCCTTGAGTGCGATGTCTTCGGCCTTGTTGTTGCCGCGGTCGGTAAATACCGGAACATCCACGGATTTGCCGACAACTTCGAGCTGGTCAATCGCCGCCGGTCTGTATATGTCGCACGCTGCGAGCATCGGCTTCTTGCCGTGTTTCTTCAGGTATGCAGCGAGCTTGCCGCAGGTCGTCGTCTTACCGGTACCCTGCAGACCGACCATCAGCAGAACGGTAAATCCACTCGGCGAAAAAGTCAGCTTGCTGTTCGTACCGCCCATGAGGTCAACCAGCGTGTCGTTTACGATTTTAATTACCTGCTGCCCCGGGGTCAGACTTTCAAGCACACCTTGCCCCAGTGCTTTCTCTTTTACCTCTGCAACGAACTCTTTGACAACTTTGAAGTTGACATCCGCCTCCAGCAAAGCCAGTTTGACTTCGCGCATCGCATCATTGATGTCTGCCTCCGTCAAAACGCCCTTGCCTTTGAGCTTCTTAAAGGTTCCTTGCAGTTTTTCGGATAAATTCTCAAATGCCATTTTATCTCCTTAACCCGCCTCCGGTCTTAACGCCGGCACCTGCCCGGTGCGGCTCTTTTGGTTCTGCCGCTTCGTCCGGCTCTGTCCCGGGTTCTCTATTCCAATTCGTTTATAATTGCCTTGATTTCTTCCAGCTTCAAAACGATTTCTGATGTATCCGCCGTGCCTTGCGATTTCAAGTCCTGCCGCACGCTTGACTCTGCACCCTGCGATTCGCGGTCTCGCGTCAGCTCCGAAATCATGAGGTCGATTCTCGCGTCAATATCGGCGACCGCTTCCTTTGATTTCATCAGGCGCGCCATCAGTCCAAGCTTCGCTTCGTACTCGCTGAGTGCCTGCTCCGCTTTCTTCAATGTGTCATGCACCGCCTGCCTTGAAATCCCAAACTCTTCGGCAATCTCCGAAAGTGAAAGATTCTCTTCGTGGTACAGTGCCATGACTTCCTGCTGCCTTTTGCTGAGAAGCTGTCCGTAAAAGTCGTACAGGAGGCTGTTCTCCGCAATGCTTTCAATTTTCATAAAAGTACGCGCCTCCTTCTGCTTGCAATCATCATGCGTGTCAAGTCTGCAGCTTGACATCTTGCCTACTATAACATAGTTTTGGGGTGGTGTCAAGCATTTTTGCTTGAATGTTATGAGCTTATTCCCTCAGAAACGGATTTTAGAACATGCGAAACAAAATCAAATACACATTCTAAATATTTTCGTCTTCCTTTAGAAGTCGATATCCAATTTTAATCTCGCATTCTAAAACAAACAGTTCGATTTGCTCCAAACTCGTTAAATTGTATTTGTTCTTGTTCATGTATACAAGTATTCTTGTATACATAGCGTGTTGTGCGCTTCTGCATTGCATCTTATTAACAAATTAGCATTTATTTCGCTTGTTTTTTAGAATGCAAACTCGAATTCCGTCTTTTTGTTCTAAAAAAAATCTCTGGAGCTTAGAATTAAAACTCGAAAGCCGGCCTCCACATCTAAATTCCTTTTTTTGAGTTAAAATACACGGTTTGTATTTACATTTAATATATTTTATGGTATTATATTCCACAAAGCAACCCTTGATGTTTTTAGAAGGGAGATTCGAGCCATGAACAGATTTAAAAAAATTCTTTCAGAGGATATCAGCGAGCAAAAGCGTTTGCTAAAACGCTATGAAAAGTGCCTGAAGTCAGCGCCCTCCGGCTGCATTTCCGAATATTTCAGCCACAACAAGAAGTATTACAAATTGTCTACGTATGAAACAGATGAAATCAGTGGATTTTCCTGCCTGATTCAACGCAACCTTAAGCCGGATGAAATGCATTTAATCGGGCAGTACGCCGAAAAAGCTTATGCTGCTGCAGCGTCAAGAGCCATCAAGCAAAACCTTGAACTGCAGGAAAAACTACTGACTTCGTATCAGCCCTATGACTTTTTCACCATCAAAGCGACCTTGGGAAAGGCTTATCAAAATTCTGCATGCCTCTCCGAAGATCCTAGGGCAAGTGTCCGTAAACTTCAAGTGGAAACCTCCTCGCATGTAATTCATCCCGAAAACCTCACGCAGCCTACACTGGCAGGATTCAATGTACGGAGCAAATCGGAAGCTCTCATTACAAATACGCTGACGGAAAGAAATATTCCTTTTGTATATGAGGAAGTGTTGGAGATTTCGATTCCCGGGCGTGGCGAAGTCACTCTGCATCCGGATTTTGTGATTCATCTGCCAGACGGCAAAAAAATAATATGGGAGCATCTGGGTATGCTGTCGGATGATTCTTACCTGTCGGCGTTTGCGGAAAAGCTGAAGCTTTATCACGCGGCAGGGTATCACATAGGCAGCAATCTTTTCTTGACCACAGATACTCCCGAAGGGCGCCTCGACATGGACGCCGTCATGAATGTCATTGAGTTGATTTCCGACTATTTCTGAATCGGGCAGATGTAGCTGAACTCGAACTTGCCGTTCATATCGATGAGGCTTTGAAGTGCGTCAGCGCTCACTGCCCCGGTGCCTGCACTTTCCGCAAGGGCGTCTGCAGCAGAACCGAGCAGTGATGTCCAGTCGGATGATACCGGACTCTCGAAATATTCAAGTTCGCATTCACCGAGTTTATACTCTGCCTTCATATCGGCAGCCGCCTCTTCAAAAGTTCCGATTTCGTCAATCAGTCCATTAGCCAGTGCCTGCTTTGCGGTGTAGATTCTGCCGTCCGCAAGTTTCTTCACCTCGGAAGTTTTCATATCGCGTCCCTTTGCGACAATTCCCACGAACTGCTCATAAGCTTCATCAACAAGGGACTGGAAGATTTCGCGCTGCTCGCGGCTCATCTTCTCCACACTGCTTCCCATTGCTTTGTTTTCGCCGGAAGTAATCGTGTTTGTCTTCACACCGATTTTGTCCAGAAGCTCGCTGACATCGTACATCGTTCCGAGTGTTACGCCAATGGAACCGGTCCAGCAGTTGCGGTTCGCAAAGATTTTGTCGCACGGAGCTGAAATATAGTAGCCGCCGGATGCCGCCATGGACTGCATGGATGCGTAAACCGAGCGTTTTGTCTTCTTTTGATATTCTTTGATTTTAAAGTACAGCTCGTCGGATGCGAATACGGAGCCGCCCGGCGTGTCAAGATAAAGAATCATGCCTTTGTTCTCGTTGTCGTCAATCATTGCATCGATTGCGTTTAATATGTACTGATGATTGTATATATCGCTGCTGTCCTCGCTTATCGTTCCAACGACATCGACAACGCCGATATAGTCATGGCCGAAGTCGGTTGTCACCGTATTGTCAACACCGCTGACAAAAGAATCGGAAAATGCGCCTGCAATACCGTCAATCGCCTTGTTGCAGCCGGTTGTCAAAAGCGCGATTACCACGATAACCGCCGCGATGATAATGAGTGCTTTGCCCCAGCCCGGCAGTCCCGACCAGCCGCGTCCGCGCTTCGGAGCATTCGGCGGCACAGGAGCACCTTGTCCGCTCGCAGACTTTGCCTCAGATTCCTGCGCAAAGCCGTTTGCAGCAGATGCCTGCCCCGCGCCTGCATTTGCGCGTCTTGGGCGTTCGTCACTAAATACGCCATCACTGTAATATTGTATGCCATCCGTTTTCTTTGCTTCGGATTTGCCGGGCTCACTGCCGTTTGTCTTGTTTTCGTTATTCTCAAAATTATCCAAAATCGTTACCTCCTTTGTTATTGCAATCTTTTCCGCTGTAACAAGTATAACACAGCACCTTCCGAAAAAAAACCGTAAAATTTCAGCAGATTATATTTTGCAAAAAGTGTTGACAGTGTACTATGTATCATGGTACACTTAACTCACAAAAGGGATTATTATAAAAAATAAAGAAAGGGGTTCATGCTTTATGTTTCAGCTTGATTTAAAAAGCCGAAAATCCATCTATGAGCAGGTAATTGACAATCTCAAAGAGCTCATTATGACGCGGGTGCTTTCCACAGACGAAAAGCTGCTGTCCGTCAGAGAGCTTTCCAAGGAGATAACCGTCAATCCGAACACCGTGCAGAAGGCTTACCGCGAACTTGAGCGGCAGGGCTATGTCTACACCACAAGCGGAGTGGGGACCTTTGTGGCAGACATCGGCGGCGTCCGTCCGGACACGAAAGAACTGGAACTTGCGAAAGCCAATCTTGACGACGATTTCCGTCAGCTTCTCTATTTAGGGCTTAGTTTCGAGGAAGCAAGACAAGTGGCTTTGGGGATTATAGACGAAAGGAGACCGGCAAATGATTAAACTTCAAAATGTCACCAAGCGTTTCGGGGATTACAAAGCGCTTGACGATTTCAGCCTCACGGTTCCGAAAGGCTCCGTTTACGGACTGATGGGCCTCAACGGCGCGGGCAAAACGACGATCATCAAGCACCTTGCGGGGTATCTGGTGCAGGATGAAGGTCTTGTAACCATCGACGACGAAGAGGTTTTGAACAACGAAAATATCAAAAAACGAATCGCGCTGATTCCGGACGATCTCTTCTTTTTCAGAGGATATTCGCTTAAGGAAATGGGGAAATACCACAAGCACATCTATCCGAACTGGAATGAAGAGCGTTTTCAGGCAATGATCGGCGATTTCGGGCTTAATCAAAAAGCCAACCTCGCAAAATTCTCAAAAGGAATGAAAAAACAGGCGGCGTTCTGCCTCGCAATGGCGGCTATGCCCGACTATCTCATACTCGACGAACCGGTTGACGGGCTCGATCCGATTGTGCGTCACAAGCTTTGGCACTACATCATGGAAGACGTTGCGGACAGAGAGATGACGGTTCTGGTTTCGTCGCACAACGCAAAAGAGATGGAAGATGTCTGCAATTACATCGGCATCATCGCGGGCGGCAAAATGGTTTTCGAAGGCGACCTTCTGGAACTTATGCCGGCTTCCATCGAAGAAATCTTTATTGAAAAGCTGGGAGGTGACAGCTATGAAAAATAAGAATCTGTTTGCTTTGTCCCCTGCCTTGCTATTGGAAAATTTCAAAATGTACTGGTATCTTCCGGTGGTTTCGCTGATTCTTTACTTTTTCGGCGGGATTTTCCCGATTATCACAAATTATGATAATCTTTACAGTATCAATTACCTGATTCAGAATAATTTCGATAATCTAAGTCCGGTATTCATACCGCTTCTGATTATCGTGCCTCTGACCGCGGCATGTATCGCGATGAGCTTTTTCCATAGGAAAAACCGCGCACTCGCAATGCACGCACAGCCGTACAGCAAGTCGAGACTTTTCAACTCGCAGGTGGCATCAGGCTGGCTCATGTGTATTCTTCCGCTTTTGGTAATGGCACTGCTGTATCTGTGCTTTATGAAGGAAGTCGCTCCGGATGTGACTTCTTCGGCGATTCCGTACACGTCGGAAGACAATGTATACACAGCGTCCGCCGTGTTCGGCTGGTTTGGTGATTCCTTGGTTATCATGACGTTCTTCTACGGAATGTTTGTGCTTGCGGGAACTTTGGTCGGAACCGTCATCATGCAGGTTCTGCTTTCGGGAGTGATGTTCGTCATTCTTCCGCTGATGATTTTTATTATCAATGCGTTTTGCGACAGCTTCCTTCTCGGATATTTCGGCATGAGCGATTTTATGGAAAGCCTCATGAGGAACGCAAATCCGCTGCTCCGCCTTGTTTTCGGCTGGGGAAAAAACGCGGGACTTCATCTGGAGCTGACTTACCTGCTTGCAGGGGTGCTGATGCTCGCGCTCGCGCGCTTTGCGTACGGCAGAGCCAAGCTTGAGAAAGTCGGCGACTCCATGATTTTCAGGGTTACGGAAGAAATCATAACTTATTTGATTGTGTTCGTGGGAATGACCGCCTTCGGATGGATTTTTTACAATATGGCAGCAAGCACGAAAGGCATGCTCGTATTCGGCATGGCGGTCGGCGCACTGATTACTTTCTTCGTTGTAAAGATCATCATCGATAGATCCGTCAAGGTTTTCAAGAAACACAACCTGATTTCCCTCTGTATTTATCTGGTCATTGCGGCACTGTTCACAGGTATGACGGTCTTTGATATCAGCGGATTTTCGAAACGTCTGCCAAAGGAGGATAAGATACAGTCTGTGCAGCTTTCGGATGCGACTTTCCGCGTGGGCTACGATATTTCGAGCTACTGCGAAAATTTACTCTTGAAAAACAAAGAACGCAAGCCGGTAATGTCCGATGACGCAAATGTGATTTCAGCGATGTATGAACTTGAAAAATATATTGTGGAAAACAAGCGTTATGAGCACGAAGCCACTGTATATGACACTTCTTCTTACTTGCGCGAAGGGGAAAACATAGAATACGGGGTAGAAAACATTTCTTTCCTATATAAAATGAAAAACGGCACTTCGTTCAGCCGCAGATATTTCGTTAAGCTTGATGATACCACGGTTGATCTTCTCAACAGAGTTGTTTGTACGGATGCCTGGAAATCCTACTATACGCTGTCCGATAAACTTGATTTGTCCGGCTTCGACAGCGCAATGCTCAGCATTTACTCGGATAATTACAAAGATTACGAGGAGAACGGAGAAGACAGTTTCTCCATCAGCCGCAAGCAGCTTGAAAAGTTAATTGCCGCAAAGGATGCCGATATCAGCGGCAGAAGCTACATGGATATTCTCAAACGCATTAATCTTTCCGGCAATACCCGAGTGTACGATGTGAACATTACCGTAAGTATCCTAAAAAAGGATATCAAGGAAAAAACAGGAAAGAGCATTTATGAGTCAGGAAGTCTTTCTTTTACTGTTATGAGTGTGGACAAAAACACACTTGCATGCCTGCACGAAATCGGTGTAATATAGAAGGCATGGAGAGAGAAAGATATTATGAAACGATTGTAATCGGTGCAGGCGCAGGCGGTCTCTTCTTCGGGGCCGCCTGTCCCGTTTCCGGCGGCGATGCCGGTCGCACTTTGATTTTGGAAAAAACAAACAGAATCGGCACGAAACTTCTTATGTCAGGCTCCGGGCAGTGCAATCTGACGCACGGCGGCTCGATTAAGGAGTTTTTGTCATGCTACGGACAAAACGGAAAACGAATCCGAACTGTGCTTTACAGGCATAATAATATAGAGCTTTGCGATTTCATGCAGGAGCTCGGCATACCGACCATAGAGCGTGAGGACGGCAAAATCTTCCCCGCTTCCCTGCGTGCAAAAGATGTGCAAGGCGCACTTATCCGCAGATGCGAAAGAAACGGCGTCGAAATCAAAAAAAATTCAGAAGTTGTGCGGATTGTGCCGCTCGAAAATGCAGGCAGCACGGACTGCGGCGAGCCTGATTTCGTCGGTGCTTCTGCACCGGCCTCCTGCGCGGCGCGGTTTCAAATCGAAACCGCAGGCGGCGAAGTCTATAGCTGCCGCAGTCTCGTCATTGCAGCAGGCGGAAGCTCCTACCCGGCCAGCGGCTCCGACGGCTCGCTTCTTAAAGTGTTTGAACGGGACTTGCCGGAGCTTACGGTATGCGAGCCGAAGCCGTCGCTGGTTCCGATTTTCGTCGAAAACTATCCGTTCGGCACACTTTCCGGTATCGGTTTTCACGATGTTGAAATAAAAATTTTCGAGCCGAAATCGAAAAAAGCATTAAAGCTTGCCCACCCTTGCGGCGACTTGCTTTTGACGCACAAAAACTTTTCCGGACCGGTGATTTTGAATAATTCCAGAGATATTTTTGCCGGATGCGGGCTTGAAATTAACTTCATTTTCCCCTATACTGTAAATGATATGCTTTCCTATCTGAAGGAAATTTTCCCGGGAAACCGCAGAATGATTTCCGGCTGTATCGGGGAAAACTATCTACTGCCTAAAAAATTTATTTCAGCAGTTTTAGACAGGATAAATGTGTCTGATAAACCGGCGGCCAAGCTCAGCGGCGGCGAAATCAAGCGGATTGCCGAAGCTTTTGCTGCGATGCGCTTTACAGTCTCAGGAACCGGAGGCTTCAGCATCGCCATGGCGACAGCAGGCGGCGTTTCACTCGATGAAATCGCGATTTCTGAAATGCAGAGCAGAAAATATCCGGGACTTTATTTCATAGGGGAAGTCCTCGATATCGACGGCGACACCGGCGGCTACAATCTTCAGTTCGCCTACTCGTCCGCACGGGCGGCGGCAGACAGTATTTACAAAAAATAGTAATTATCACAGGAGAAAAAACATGAAAAAAAGGATTTTGAGATTTGTATCGACCGCGCTTGCCGCGGCACTTATGGTATCCGCCGTACCGATAGACAGCGCTTTTGCGGCGCTTTCCGAGGTAAAATCCCCGGCACAGGTAACGACCTTCAAGTCCACGACGGATTTTGAAAAGGAATATGTGAAAGCCTATGTCACGGACGACACGGTTTTGAAGGTTAATTATAAGACCCCTCTGGAAACGACACTTTTTCGTGTTTCGCTTTATCGCGTAGGTGAAAACAAAGGTGATATCGATCTTGATATTTTCGTGGATGCAAAGCAGAGCACCGCATCTGACGGCACCACGCTCTACGGCTTCACCTACTATCTGGATATGAAGCGTTTTGAGGTTCCGAACGGATATTACAACCTCTATCTCCGGCGCTGCGCGACGGCAGCCGACGCCGAAACCCTGAACTACAAGTCCAGCGGCGTTCTCTATAAAAACATGGAAATCAAGGTGACAGGCGGCAAGGTGAAAATCCTGCGCTACAAAGACGTCATCGAATACAACGATTATGTCAAGGATATCGGCGCGCTCTACAGCACCGACCGCTATCTGGACAACACACTGGAGGATATCCGCTTCGTACTGCGAAATCCCGCAACGAATGTCTATGCGGAAATGACGCCGAGCAAAATTTCCTACATCCAAAGAATTTCTGACCGTGTAACACAGGGTGCTTATACGGACTATGACAAACTTCTAAAAATATATGAGTATACCGCGAAAAACTTTTACTATGACTCCGTGGCTTTTTCCACGCACTCGTATCAGTATGCGGATCCTTATGACAATATTTACAATTATGAAAACGGCCTGAGCAGCGCAAACAGCGTTTCCGGGCGTGTTCACACCACCTGTCAGGGCTTCTCTGCAATCTATCTTGCACTTGCCCGTGCGCAGGGCATTCCGACCAGATTCGTTTACGGACATCGCCTCGCGGTGCCTTCCAACGACTGGCTCACGGAGGACAATATTGATGTGCGCGACCACTGGTGGACGGAATCCTATGTAAACGGCAAATGGATTTTTGTCGACCCGACCGTGGGAACCACCAATAAATACAACAAATCTACCGGCGCGTGGACATACACGGGACTGACAAACTACACATATTTTGATGCCTCGGATGATCAGGTTGCGACCAGCCATGTATACATGAATATTTACCCGGACTACAGAGCCGGCAAATATATCGATGACGAATATGAAATGGGAATGCTGCGCGACTTCTTCGAACAGCCTGTCGGCAATTCCTATAAGACACGTGGAACCGTGATGAACTCGTCGTATTCCGCTTATGATACCGCTACATGGGGAGACGGAACCAAGTCCCACTTCATGACCAACGGCCGCGGCAAAACAACGCAGATTCAGTGGAGCAACAAAGGTTTCACGGGAGATCTCAATCTGCCGGGTTTTACAAAGATGTCAGTCTTTTCCTCACACGGAAATAAATATGAGACAGCAAATTTGTCGAACTCGCCTGCATTGAAGAGCGTTTATCTGCAAAACAACAAACTGACGAGCGTTGATTTAAGCAGCTGCTATAAGCTCAGCTATGTCCGGGCGCAGTACAACCCGATGAAAAATCTCACGCTTTATGTGAACGGTCAGAATCGTACATTCACAGCCGGCGATAACGGGACTTTCTATTTTACGCTGGATACCCGTTATACAAACAGCAGTCTGTCGCTGTATTCCAAACCGGACATCGGCTATAAGCTCGGCGGTGTTTACAGCACAGGCACCGGAAACAGACTTTCGACGAAAACGACCTACCACTTCACACCGAAAGCATCCGGCCACAGCATTCGTTTCGTGCTGAATCCGGACAGCTACAAATATTATTTGGCTCCGGGCGAATCAAGATCTTCGCGCCTTCCTTATATCCGCGCGGCGGCAAAACGCCTGAACGAACTGGGTTACTACAACCCGAACGGCAATTCGTACGGATATTGGTATGGCCAAACCGCAGTGGGCGAAGAAACTTCCTACACGGACGAACTCGTTTCCGCAGTCATCAAATTTCAGGTAATGCATAATATTTCAAACACCGGAAATGTCGGACAGCAAACATGGTCTGCCCTCTTCAGCGACTCGGCAAAGAGCATGGTTTCCGATTATGAATATTCACAAATTCTTGCGAATTATGAAGCAATGAAAGTTCAGCGTGCGGAAGCAACGGAACAGATGAATCAGCTCACGGTTAAGACTTCTTCCACCGCTTCCAAAGGTGCCATGAACCTGACCTGGAGCAGCAGCTCAGCAGTCCTTGATATTGACAGCGTTCAAATCGATGGCTACGAGCTTTGGAAATCCACTTCCAAGAGCAGCGACTGGCAGCTTCTGAAGAGCACGACCGGAAAGAAGTTCAAGAACACTTCCAATATCAAAAAAGGCACCCGTTACTACTACAAGGTGCGCGCTTACAGAGAAATCGGCGGTCAGAAGATTTACTCGCCGTGGTCGAATGTAACTTATAAGATTGCAAAATAATAACTACTGACAGTCAAAACGCGCCACCGGGCGCATCCAAAAGAAAAGCTGCCATGTTAACGAAATCCGTTAAAGTGGCAGCTCTCTTGCTTCATTTGACATGGATTCAACTTCTAATGTCAAAACCACCCTTGACGACTCCGAGAGTTCATCAATGCGAGGTCGAATAAATCCGTTTTCTTCCCAAGTGCTGTAAATATCGCATAGTCTACATCCGGAACGCTCTCCCACATTAATCAGTGAAAACATATTAAAAATTCTTGTATTTCGCGCGTCACTGATTCCGCCTGCAATGGCATCATCAATGCTGATTCGGAATGTGCCGGGATTTGATATGGTAATCTTTTTAAAATCTTTATCGACTACAATGCCCTGACGCCCATAATAATCCGCATGAATCAATGCGTTTGCAAGTGCTTCTCTGATTGCAGCATGCACCTGCGTATCATCAACGCGAAGCATATTTTCATCCAGCTTAAACGGTTTTTTCACATCTGCTGTCAGTTTGCCTATGATTTTAAAATAGAAGTCAAAAATATTGCCGCTCCAGTCTCCGTCACTGCTGCACACGCGATCAGACCAGCGAGTATCCATTGCCAGCTTTTCTCTGTAATCCAAAAAATAATTCGGCAGTTCGTTCATTATGCTAACAAAATCTCCGAAAAAGATCAGTCCGGCAAGTGTCGGATGTAATTCCCCGTCTGACCCTTTCTTCGCCGCACCTATTTTTACGAGAAATTGTTCATCGCTGAGTTTTGTCCAGATATGATTTGGTTTTCGGTTGGAAAACATCATACGATAGCTGCGCAGCGATTCGCTGTTCAAATCGGAAAGCAAAAGTTCTTCTATAATTCTGCCGTCGGCGCTTTCTTCTGCTTGATCGCGCAGCATTGCCAGAATCTCTTCGCGCTTGCAGCGGTAATCCCCTTCTCCGTTTCGGCGAAAGGTTCCCGAAAAAATATCCCGCCCACTGTATACCGGACGGCTTTGCCTTGCCGCACGAGGAACTTCAATGACAATCAAGGTTCGTCCGGCATAATCCAGCGAATAAATATCCTCATTAAGCAAAACATTTTCGCTTATTTTTTGCGGATTATTCAAAATATTCCAAATTTCCGAAATCAATTTCTCAGGGTTTTCCACACCTGCCGGCATCAACTTTTTCGAGCCTTCCTCTTCCTTCACGCCAAGCAAAATAATCCCTCCGTTTGTATTCGCAAACGCTGAGTAAGTTTCCCATAGACTGCGCGGCAGACCGCCTGCAGCTGTTTTCGCTTCGATATAAGCGTTTTCCTTTTCTGATGATAAAATTTTAGTAATATCAATCATGGATAAATCTCCTTTGCTTTCGGAAATGTTTCAATTGCTCTTATTATTATACTTGGTTTTTTAAAAAGAAACAACAAAAAACGCGAAAGCCCGCTGAGGATTTCTCAGTGAGCCTTCGTGTTTATACATACAAGATTTTCATTTAGTCCATGTGCGACTTGCATACTTGCACTGTTTCAATGCCGTCTTCGCAACGAGCTTACCGTTTTCGTCGTAAACTCTTGCCTGAACTTTATAGAAGTATTTCGTGCCTTTCTTGCCGCTTGTGTTGGTGTAAGAAGCGGTCTTTTTCGTGACGGCTGCCTTGTAGCCTG
>ENA-ORRN01000394-ORRN01000394.1-human-gut-metagenome-genome-assembly--contig:-NODE-394-length-35055-cov-6.962829_pt1 | contig 35055 bp, 30 predicted proteins | sample MGYA00242174_ERZ509132 | MGnify/ENA primary metagenome ERZ509132 (study PRJEB26280, sample SAMEA2338671) | human gut metagenome | biome: human gut; feature: human-associated habitat; material: faeces... | reverse complement strand
ACGAGAATTTCTGAAAAACTGTCAGATTGTCTGGTTTTTTGTTGTAATATTCTGACATCCAAGCAGTTGGCTGTCTGGCAATTGTCAGCCTATTGTCTGGATGGTTTGCTGATGAAAAGGGTTTACGGCAAACTTAATTTATCAAGTCTAATTCTGACGAGGACGGACAATCCCAATTCTCTATCATAGTTTCTCTTTCCTAAGTCTGTTAAATCTGTTCTTCTAAATATAATAATAGGGCTGTCCCCACAAATTATTTTAGATGTTTTTAAGTCATATTGCTTTAAAATATTATCAAAATCTTTTTTTAAGGAAGTATTGTTTATAGCTTTTTCTACTTCTGAATAAGTAGGCTTTCTTGTATTGTTATTTTTTATTATACTTTTTGCAACTTCATAAGATTTGTCTTGAAAACAAGTAAGCTCAAATAATATTTGTTTTAATTCTGATAATTCATATTCAGAAGATGCCCTTTTCATGCAACAAGAAAATTCATGTAAAAAAGTATTGTAATCATTTTTCTTATACTTCGCTCTTTTGGCTTTCTGGAACTTAGATACTGCTGTCGTGTCATCAGGCAAAACCTCCGCCTCTTTGTCAGATTCTTTACTATCTAAATCACAATGAATAGACATTCCTAACATTGTCGGTCCATACTTATAAAAAACAAAAGAATATGCAGAAGCTGAATCTTCAGATTCTACATAGAATTCCATCCTTCTTGTCAAATCGCCTAAATCAGATAACTGTTTCACTGCAACATTATCCTGTGAATGCAGATTCGTGTTTAGAAAAATGAACAATACACACATTATATATTTAAAATACTTCATAATCAATAATATATGGCTCATTCGGTATTTGGAGTGATGAACGATTAATGGTGGACATCAGCAATTTAGAAAATTCCGTTTCCACAAAACCCTTAATATACAAAACTAAGAGAACATAAAATCTTAATTTGCATATAATGTAAGAAGATATTGTTTTAATAGCCCATGTATTGAGTAATACTCTTTGCTGTAAACAACTTATACGAGATAATTATAAAAAATTATAGATATATTTAATATGCCATCACTCCAAATTCTTGAAGACCCTAAATTAATTCCGCCAACAGGTTATTGATACTTGATTTCAGCCATAGGCAAATTCTTTAAAGCTACAAATTATATATCACGCTCTCAGGGAAAAGTAAGGGCATTCCTTTCTTTTTGATCTTGAAAGAATATGTATCACCATGTCCACTTGGACGACATAGCAGTAAGTCTACCGTTATGATATTCTGCTCAATAAGCACATCAAACTGTCCGACATTAGGATTCTTTGTGTGCTCAATCTGCTTATACCTAAAGTATTCCTTGCCGTCATGTTTCTCGTTTTCCACTTCAATCCAAAACGTTTCGTGATGCTTCGTAAGCAATCTTTGGTGCAACTTCATCAATCGCCATGCAGCAACATCTTCCAATCTCTTCATCTGTGCCTGGAGTTCAAGTTTTTCCACTGTCTGATTTACATTCAAGAAGAGGAATTGATTATTGGGCTATATCAAATTGTTTATTTGTGGAAGTATTTTGTTCATAAAAAACGAATAATTATTTTTACTTTGCCAAAATGGCTTCACTGATGGGTGAGCCGTGGCCTCTATATACAATTCCAATATTTCATCATAATCGAGCCAAATTACTTTTTCTCTGAATTCTTCGTATCCGAGATTGAGCGAAAGCACAAAATGTTTCTCCCATAAAGTAAATTTATGAGCGATTTCTCTTATTATGACTTCTTCTAATCCAAGCTCATTTTCTAAGTTGTATTTTCTTAAGAAAGAAATGTTAATGTCAAAATTACTTCTCCGTCTTTCCTTTCTCATAGGATATAGATAAAGAATCCTCTTCTTTTCTTCAATACAATCTTTCAATGACTTATTCTTATTGTATTTATACATTATCACGTCTGTTTATGGTTTTTTGCTTATGTCTGTTACAATCCATCCCATTCCCTTTATATGGTCAAGGAAATTGATGAAATTGTAAGCACCCCATTGATTGGAAACTACGAACTTAATGCCATCAGAACTTGTTAGTATAGATTTTTCTGATGACATAGTATAACGCGACATCAAATCTTTCTTGTTCTGTGAAGAAGAGGCTATGTCGGACATCGTACGCAATACTCCATAGGAACCTTGTAAGTTGTCAGGAAAAATTTGCGAAAGTTGCTCGAAAGTTAAATTTGGATGCTGCTTTATAAAGCAAGCTACTATCTCTCTGACAATGCGCCCTTTTCCCAAGAATACATGACCTCCATCTATCGAATATTTCGAATTGTCACGTTTGCTTTTGTTATACGTGACGTTTTTAACCCAAATTGTTCCAGACGAATGGACGGGTACGGACAGATTGGTGTGTAAAGTTTCTGCTTCTTTTGTTGCAAAAGTCAATTTGCTTAGTGTGGCATTTACAAGTTCCTTATTACATCCTTTCAAAGATACCAAGTACTCAAATACAACTTTCCTTATTGTGGAATTGCTATCAATAGATAAATCATATTGAAATTCTTTTATCGTCTTGTCTGTCTTAATTGTAACAGCCTTTGTTCTACAAATGTTTTCTAAACGCTGTTGATTAAAAGTTTCATACAGAAAGAAATCAATAAATTCTTCACCATTTTCCGCATTCAAATCTATCTCTGTTTTCCATACCATTGTTGGAACATCCTCATTCGTATCATAAAATAGCCTTATATCGCTGCCTATGTATAATCCTAAGAGGGTCTTGCACAAACGCATATATGATAAGAGTTGTTGCTCTTGTCTAAGTGTAATGCTATTATTCGGACGTTTCAGTTCTATTACAAAAACAGGAATGCCGTTTGTCTTTATTGTTATGTCTGGTTCTACTTGGTTGTGTGAGCCTACGTTTATCCTTTCCTTGGGACATATTTCTCCCTGTACCTTGCTCCATCCTAATTGGCGCAAGTTCGATTCCACAATATCTTGGTATTTATCTTCCAATACATCGTTTTTGCGTGCCTCTATCAAATCATAGCAGAATTCTTGCCAAATGTCTTTTTTCTGTTTCATTACTTTCCAAAACTTGACTTATGCGCATTTTAGCCTGTTAATATTTACCTTCAGATGGTCATTGAGAAATGCCAGCAGAGTACTCATTTTAGCATCATCTACTATAGAACGGATTTCTCTTAGTATACGTTCTTTTATTCTACCCTCATCTTTGGTTAAAATACCTTTGACATTCTCCATTACGAAATACTTCGGACGAAGAGCCTTGATAACTTTCAAATAATGATAAAATAAATCATCACGTTTATCAAGTTTCTTACGTCTTCCTGCCAAACTGAATGATTGGCAACTTGGACCGCCTGTAATTACATCAATCTCTTGTCCGTGTAAACGTTCCATCAAATTCGGAAGAAACGAATCTTCCATAATGTCTTGACACAAAAAGTCTGTATCAAGTCCCAACATCTTGTTATATCTTACACGATGCGTAAGTTCACAATTCTCATTAATATCGCTTGCAAGGCGAAAATCATAGAACTTATCATCTGTATATGCCTGCATAAATCCTTCGCTGAAGCCTCCAGCACCAGCGAATAAATCGAGATAATTCACACCTCTACGAGAGGCGAGGAATTCTTTTTTTTCAGCCATTCTTTATCTTTCAGTTGTTTTTGTTCAAAAAATCAGCCCTTACAAGTTCTGTATAATTTACATCCAATAGCTCTGCTATTTTAAGTAAAGTTTCAAGCGATGGCTGCGAAGTGTTTGTACACCATTTGGATATAGTGCAAGGGTCTTTCTGCAGCTGTTCCGCCAGCCACTTATTGCTGCGCTTTTTTTCTACCAGCACAACCTTTATTCTATTTATATCTTTATAATCTTCCATAAAGCAACTTTTTGCAAAAATACCATTTATTTTTTATTTTCACTGATTTTTCAAAAATAAAGTGATTTAAAAATCAATTTTCTTCTTTTATCACAAATATCCAACTGGTATTTGTGCCATTTTGAAATTAAGAAAGAACGTACCATGCAAGTGCCAAGGGCGAAAGCCTCCATGAATAAAGGTTTCATGGGACAGTCAAACATTTGGTATGCCGATAGCGACACCAAGGAAGTAATGTGTTTCCGCCAGAAGGTTATTGACTATATTGAGAATTACGTCAAGCCTCTAACACATAAAACAAAACCTAACATTGATGTTGATGCAAAAATCGCTGTTGAGAAAGCTGCCGTATCAGCAGCTACAACATTTTATATGAAGCAAGGCTACAATGTCATTTCTGTGGAGGACGAAAACAAGGGATGGGACTTGGAAGCTACCAAAGGCAAGGCGTTTCTCTGTATAGAGGTCAAAGGCTTAGCTGGTTCACAAATCTCTGTGCATATTTCCAAGAATGAGTCTTCCAAGATGAACCCGTTGGCGGAATCAATTTAAGTTGATAGATGCAAGTGAAAAGGTTGTACATATCGCTGATTATACCAACTTAGTGGTGCTCAAACATTAAGTTCAAACCATCGTACGTACAACATTTATACAAAATTCATCAAAATACTTGAGATATGCAAGCAATTCTCTGAAAATCTCGCCAATGAATCGGGTAGCGTTCCATGCCGTGGTACTGTTCAACCCAAATCGGTCATTAGGCCGTTTAATGTCATATTTTACAACTGCTTGCAGTTTTTTGCTTTTTATAAGGTGTCTTTTGCCTGTTTTTAATTCGCAATAGCTCGCTATTACTCATTAAAAGCCAAACAAAATCCACTCTTCTAAAAAACAAAATACAAGCAAGCCCTAATGACCGCTTTGGGTTCAAGAGTCTTCTGACTTGGAAGTGTGCAAAGACATGCAACACATTGATTTGTCACACCTCTACAATTCTTCAATAAATGGGCACGGTGCTTGCCCATGTGGGGCACGATGCTTACCCATGTGGGGCACGGTGCTTGCCCCAAGTGGGCACAACCAGTATCCAAAATGTGCCCAAAGCGGTTCAAAGACGAAACGCCAGAAAAGGGGATGAAAAACGATCAAAGTCCCTATGACACTTCGATGATACTTTAATGATACTTTTCTGTAAAGAATCCCGAAAAGTATCATTAAGCCAACTCGTTGGTACAATGGACTTTATATATATGGAGAAGCCGGAAAATGATACTATGACACTTCTCTATAGAAAAAATGAGAGTATGCCAAGAACATGACACACCCTCAATAACACTTGTTTAGTGACGGTAAAATAATAACTTGGTACGATTTGAGTAAGTAATGTCAACGACACACCTTGTTGTAGACATCCAACACTTTCTGCGCCACGTTGTTTCCCTCGAAGCGTTTCACGTATTGCTGGCTTCTCTCTATGCGCTGCTCTCTGCCCGGCGCTCCACTCAACACCTGCTTCACGGCTTCTGCCATTCCGCACACATCGTCGGGGTTGACGTATATGGAGTCGTTGCCGCCGGCTTCTTCAAGACAGCTGCCCGTACACGCCACCACAGGGAGTCCGCTCTGTATAGCCTCGATGACGGGGAGTCCGAATCCCTCATAGCGCGAGGGGTAAACACATGCCTCTGCCATCTGGTATATTGACGGGAGATCTTCGTGTGGCACGCCATGGAGCATCTTCACACGGTGCTGCAGGTTGTTTGCCACTACATACTCTTTCACCTTGTCGGCATACGGTGTGGGGCGTCCCACGATGACGATGCTGACCTCATCGGGCAGCATGTGCAGGGCTCTCACGGCAAGCAGCACGTTCTTGCGCTCCTCGATGGTTCCCACATTCACGATGTATCTCTCTGGCAGCATATATTTGGTGTGGACCTGCTGGAGCTTCTTTTCGCTCTCTCTGGTCTTGAATTCTGTGCTGCAGCTCTGGTATATGACGTCTATTTTCGAGGGGTCAATGCCACCGAAGCGCATGATGTCTCTCTTGGTACACTCGCTGATGGCTATGATGCGGTCTGCCTCGCGACAGGTCTTGTGGAATTTCCATGCGTATATCTTGGTGTCTATCCAGTTGTAGTATTCGGGATGACACATGAATATGAGGTCGTGGATGGTGACGACGGTCTTGATGCCGGCCTTCCTGATGCCGAGAGGCAGTTCGCCAGTCAGTCCATGATAGAGGTGCACACCGTCTTTCTTCAGGTCTTCCACTATTCCCTTCATTCTCCACAAGTCTCTCGACAGCTTTGTGTAGCAGTCATGCGGATAAACGAATTTGAGGTTTGAAGATTCTTTCACCTGTCCCCGCAGCTCATCGCGTCCCATGTCGGGAGCGTAGAGTCTGAGCTGCGTTCCTTCCGGCACTATACGTTGCAAATCCCCCACAAGGGTTCTGGAATAGTTTCCGAGTCCCGAGGCGTTCCTCACTATGCGCTTTGCGTCAAATCCTATTATCATAATTCTACGTCTTTTCTTTTTATGACATGCCCGTTCTCCATGACATAATATTTGTCGAAATGCTCATGGTTTCTCTTCCATCTGTCGTGGGTCCAGAGATATAGTCTGGGATCCCTCTTTATGGTGTCCTCAAGCATCTTGAAGAAGCGTGTCGTTATCTCGTTCCCCTGCATCTCGGCTGGTTTGTCGGTAATCAGCCTGAAGGTGCAGATGTATTTGCCGCGTTCCGGTCTCTGCATGTCAACATAGAACACGGCGTCGTTCATCTTCTTCATTATCTTCTCGCCGCCGGTGAATACTGGTGTGTCGTGGTTGAGGAACGGCAGCCAGCAGTGTATGTTCAGGTATTTCGGCGACTGGTCTGAAATGTATCCGAAGAGCCACATGCGTTTCTCGCGTTTGTATCTCACAAGGTATCTCAGTATTTCCTGTTTCGGTATGCAGACTCCCCCCTTGCTCTGGCGTATATCCTTGAAGAGCATGTCGAATATTTTGCTCCTGAGCGGATGATATATAAGTCCGCACACCGCCTCTTTGTGACGTCTGAAGGCGAGTCCCGTGGCAGAGAGCAGTTCCCAGTTGCAATAGTGGCCGAGGATGGCGGCGCATGTCTGCCCCTTGTCGTAATATTCTTCTATCTGCTCCGCATTTCTGAATTCTATGTGCTTGAGCAGGGTCTCGTCGCTGACGGTGAGCAGCTTCAGTGTTTCCACGAAATAGTCGCAGAGCCAGTGATAGAATCCATGCTCTATTTCTTTCAGTTCCTGAGGTGTTTTCTCGGGGAATGAACTGCTGAGGTTTTTCCTCACCACCTTCTTCCTGTAGCCCACGATATGATACATGATGAGATAGAAGAAGTCGGAGATGCCATACAATATTCTGTAGGGCAGTAGCGACAACACATAGAAGATGGGGTAGACTATTTTGTATGCCATATATGAATGAATATTTTGTTACGACTGCATATCGTGCAGCTTCTTGTAATATCCGTCCTTGCTGATGAGTTCGTCGTGGGTGCCCCGCTCCACTATCTGTCCCTCGTGGAGCACGCATATCTCGTCGGCATTCTTGATGGTGGAGAGCCGGTGGGCTATCGCAACGGTGGTGCGCGTCTTCATCAGTCGTTCCAGAGCGTCCTGCACGAGTCTCTCGCTCTCTGTGTCGAGAGCCGATGTTGCCTCGTCGAGGATTAGTATCGGCGGATTCTTGAGTATGGCTCGCGCAATGCTCACTCGCTGTCGCTGTCCGCCGGAGAGGCGGCCGCCGCGGTCACCGATATTGGTGTCGTAGCCGTTTTCAGAAGCTTTGATGAATTCGTCGGCATTGGCTATGCGGGCAGCCTCTTCGACCTGCTGCTGCGTGGCGTTGTCAACACCGAAGGAGATGTTGTTGAAGAAGGTGTCGTTGAAGAGTATCGCCTCCTGATTCACGTTGCCGATAAGCTGTCTGAGGTCGTGGATGTCGAGGTCTTTCACGTTGATGCCGTCGATGAGCACCTCACCCTCCTGCACGTCGTAGTATCTCGGAATGAGGTCTACCATGGTAGACTTTCCTCCTCCGCTCTGTCCCACGAGGGCTATCGTCTTTCCTTTCTCTATCGTAAGGTTGATATCTCTGAGCACCCACTGCTCTCCGTATCTGAACGACACATGGCGGAATTCTATGGTGTGGTCGAAGCTGGAGATGTGTTGAGGGTTCTCCTTCTCCTTGATGTCGCTTTCGGCAAGCAGGATCTTGTCTACACGCTCCATTGAAGCCAGACCTTTAGGTATGTTGTAGCCAGCCTTGGAGAAGTCTTTCAGAGGGTTTATGATGCTGTATAGGATTACGAGATAATAGATGAACGTGGGACCGGAGAGCACCTGCTGGTTGAGCACGAGGATGCCGCCGAACCACAACACTATGATTATCATCACCGTGCCGAGGAACTCGCTCATGGGGTGTGCCATCTGCTGGCGAGTGTTCACCTTGAGAATCTGGTTCCTGTAGCTGGAGTTGGTGTTGTCGAAGCGCCTGTTCATCTTCTCCTCAGCACAGAATGCCTTGATGATACGCAGTCCGCCGAGGGTCTCCTCCACCTGGCTCATGGTGTCGCTCCAGAGGGCCTGCGCCTCCTTTGACTTGCGTTTCAGCTTGCGGCCCACCTTGCCCATTATCCATCCCATGACGGGAACGAAGAGTATGGTGAAGAGAGTGAGCTGCCAACTGATGCAGAGCAGCGTGGCGAAATATGCTATTATGAGGATGGGGTTCTTGAAGAGCATGTCGAGCGAACTCATTATGGAGTTTTCTATCTCCTGCACGTCGCCGCTCATCCTGGCTATGATGTCTCCCTTGCGCTCCTCTGAGAAGAAGCCGATAGGCAGGGATGTTATCTTGCGGTAGAGCTGGTTGCGGATGTCTCTCACGATTCCGGTCCTGATCGGTATTACGGTGGCCGACGACAGAAAATAGGCTCCCGTTTTGAGGAATGTCATGGTGGCGAGGAAGAGTCCGAGCACGAGCAATGTGGTGGTAGGACCGATGTCGGCAATCAGCGCGTTGACATAATAGTCCATGTTGTTTGCCGCCACTTCCTTCATGTTGTCCCAGTTCCATGCCATGAGCTGTGGCGCTGCGGCAGCCTTCTCTGTCTTGAAGATAATCTGCAGGATAGGGATTATGGCTGCAAACGAGAATATGTTGAGCACAGCCGACAGGATGTTGAACGACACCGTCATGACGAGGTATCTCTTGTATGGCGGCACGAAGCGCCTGAGTATCTGGAAAAATTCTTTCATATAAGAAACAACCCCTTGCCAGCTCGCGGTATCAGCCACTTCCGACTTGTCTCTCCCTCATGACGGAGAGACGCCGACATGCCTGGCGGACGGAACAGCAGGGGATATTTATGTTTGTTATTTATTGATTATCTGATTATGCTTTTGTCTGTCACTATATTTTGTCTGTCACAATATAGAAAGGCGGATTATGCTCCACCTCACTCTGCCGCCGAAGGAGATGGCACGAGAGTGCCGAAGAGCGTGGCGCTGGTGCTGCCCGTTATCTTCACTCTCACCGTCTCGCCCACGTGGTGGTTGCCTTTGTCGAACACCACGGCCTTATTCTGCTCCGTCCTGCCCATGAGCTGCTGGCGGGAACGCTTGCTGTAGCCCTCAACGAGGACATCGAACTCCTTGCCCTCGTCTTTTCTGTTCTGCTCGGCGCTTACTTCGGTCTGCAGCTTTATCAGTTCATTGAGTCGCTGTATCTTCACCTCCTCCGACACGTTGTCGGGCAGATGTTTTGAGGCATAGGTGCCCGGGCGCTCCGAGTATTTGAACATGAAGGCAGAGTCGAAGCCCACCTCCCTGACGAGCGACAGGGTCTGCTGGTGGTCTTCTTCCGTCTCGTCGTGGTAGCCCACGAAGATGTCGGTGGTTATTCCGCATCCAGGGATGATGCGGCGTATGGCATCTATGGTGTCGAGATACTGCTGACGGGTGTATTTTCTGTTCATCAGCTTCAGTATCTTGTCGCTTCCGCTCTGTGCAGGGAAGTGGATATGGTTGCAGATATTCGGTTCTTCGGCTATGACGTGCAGGATGTCCTCCTTCATGTCTTCGGGATTGGAAGTGGTGAATCTCACTCTCATGTCGGGCACTGCCTGAGCCACCATTCTGAGGAGTTCGGCAAAAGAAACCTTGCCTTCTTCTTTCTTTCCCGACGGTGAGAGACCGTAGCTGTTCACGTTCTGTCCGAGCAGCGTAACCTCCTTGAAACCGCGGTCGTGCAGGTCTTTTACCTCTCTGAGGATGCTCTCCGGATCACGGCTGCGCTCCCTGCCTCTGGTGTATGGCACAATGCAGTAGTGGCAGAAGTTGTTGCAGCCACGCATGATGCTCACGAAGCCGCTCACCTTCTGTCCGCCGATACGCATCGGCACGATGTCGCGGTAGGTCTCGGTGGTGGAGAGTTCGATGTTGATGGCGTTGCCGCCGTTCTCACACTGGGCTATGAGGTCGGGCAGAGTGAGATAGCTGTCGGGACCGCACACGAGATTGGCGTGATGGTTGTCTATCAGGTCGTCTTTCACTCTCTCCGCCATGCAGCCCAGCACGCCGAGGATGACCTTGCGGCCCTTCTTCTGCTCTGCATGGAGGGTTTCGAGACGGTTGTATATCTTGTTTTCAGCATTCTCCCTGATGCTGCATGTATTCAGAAAAATAGCGTCTGCGTCGTCTTCCTTTTCGCAAAGTTCATAACCCGCCATCTGCATCACAGAAGCTACAACTTCGCTGTCTGCCACGTTCATCTGGCAGCCATAAGTCTCTATGAAGAGTTTTTTCATTATTTCCTTTATTCGTTTAAAATTGCATACTTTGGGTGCGAAATTAATAAATTTAAATTGTATTTGCAAACTTCACAACGTATTTCAACTTTTCGTTACATTTCTCACTCAAATCGTACCAAGTTATTATTTTACCGTCACTAAATAGATTATTATCAGTTTTTTCCTTACATTTGCAGCTGAAAAGAAATGACAAGAATGCAAAAAGACAAGATACTCATCACTGGCGCCACAGGTTTCATCGGCAGCTTCATCGTTGAAGAGGCTCTCCGCAGAGGAATGGAAGTGTGGGCTGCCGTAAGGGCTACAAGCTCACGGAAATATCTGCCGCAAGAGGGGATAAACTTCATAGAACTGGATTTCAACGACGAGCATAAGCTCAAGGAGCAGCTGCGCCAACACAGCTTCGACTATGTGGTGCATGCCGCCGGCGTGACGAAATGTCTGAACAAAGCTGACTTCTTCAAGACGAACAGCAAGGGAACGAGGCATCTGGTGAATGCCATTCTCGATCTCGCCATGCCTGTAAAGCGCTTCGTGTTCATAAGCAGCTTGAGCATCCTCGGACCGATACGGGAGGAGGAGCCGCATACCGACATCACCGACTCCGACACGCCACAGCCCAACACGGCATACGGCAAGAGCAAGTTGGAGGCGGAGGACTATCTGCGGTCGGTGGCAGACAGGCTGCCGTTCATCATACTGCGACCGACGGGAGTGTATGGTCCGCGGGAAAAGGATTATTTCATGATGGCGGAGAGCATAAAGAAGCATGTGGACTTCGCCGTGGGATACAAGCGACAGGACATCACGTTCATCTTCGTCAGCGACGTGGTGCAGGCGGTGTTCCTGGCTCTCACCAACGGAAAGACCGGCAGCAGCTACATTCTGAGCGACGGTGAGGTGTATTCGTCACGCACGTTCAGCGACCTGATACAGAAGGAACTGGGAGTGAAGCACGTGCTGCGTATCGTGGCGCCACTGTGGTTTCTGAAGACCGTATCAACGGTTGCCGAGGCTATGGCGCACCTGACGGGAAAGATTTCTGCCCTTAACCGCGACAAATACAATATCATGAAGCAGCGCAACTGGCAATGCGACATATCTCCGGCAAGAAAGGAACTGGGCTTCGAACCGAAATGCCAGCTGCCGGAGGGTGTGAGAATCAGCATGAAATGGTATAAGGACAACGGATGGATGTAAGCACCAGACGGATGTATGCACCAGACGGATGTCTACACAACGGATGGATGTAATACAAAAGTTGGATGCTGACAAAGAAACGGATGGAATGATTTGAACGATCGGAACGATTTAAACGACCGGAAAAGGAAAAGACAACGATTATGAAAGATTTATTCAAGATAGAGAAGAAGCCCAAGAAGGGTCTCTTCTGGCTGGAGTGGGTGATGACTGGATATCTCGTGCTGACATTGCTCATGGTGTTCTTCACATACACCAAGGTGGCAAACCCTGAGGCAATGATATGGGGCAGAGTGAGAATCATGGTGGTGACGCTGGCTCTATGGGGAGTTTACAGGATGGTGCCATGCCGATTCACGAGGTTCTGCCGCATCACGGTGCAGATGGCGCTACTCAGCTGGTGGTATCCAGATACCTACGAACTGAACCGCATGCTGCCGAATCTCGACCACGTATTCGCCCAGGCGGAACAGTCGCTGTTCGGATGCCAGCCAGCACTGATATTCCATAAGGCAATGCCATGGAGCGTGGTCAGCGAACTGCTCGACATGGGTTATGCGGCATATTATCCGATGATAGCTCTGGCGGCGATATACTATTTTATATGGAGATACAAGGAGTATGAGCGCTGCGCATTCGTGATAATGGCTTCTTTCTTCGCATACTACGTGATATTCGTGCTCGTGCCGGTAACAGGACCTACGTTCTATTTCAAGGCTGTCGGCATAGACCAGATAACGGCTGGCGTGTTCCCCAACCTTGGCGACTACTTCAACACCCACACCGAATGTCTGCCGAGTCCGGGATATACCGACGGCATCTTCTACCAGCTCGTTGAAGACGCCAAGGCTGCCGGAGAGAGACCTACGGCTGCTTTCCCAAGTTCGCATGTGGGAATAAGCACCGTGATAATGCTGCTGATATGGCACACCCGCAACAGGAAGCTGCTCTATATTATGGCTCCCTTCTATGTGTTGCTCTGCTTCGCCACGGTATACATACAGGCCCACTATGCCATCGACGCCATCGCCGGACTCATCACCGGCACGATGTTCTACTTCATCTTCATGTGGATGTCGAAGGGGATGAAAAATTGAAAGGAATAGAGAGAATAAAGAAAATAAAAGAATAAAAAAACAACAGACGAGTTGATGATGCACAATCGGACAACTCGTCTGTTTTATTAAACCCAAACCGGTCATTAGGGTGTTGGCGTCGATAATTCGTCTGCCGACATTCCTAATGACCGATTTTATTGTGGTAATGCCCCGTCTACTATCCTGCCGCTACACGCCGTCAGCCCAACAGACGGCGTGAGAAATATCTCACAGGATACCACACCGCCAGGAAACCGACAGCTATCACCGTGGCAAACACCACGAGCACGTCTTCCGGATGCACGCTTACGGGATAGGCATCCACTACGAATGTGCCGCTCGACTGTCCCAGCGCCACGATGCCGAACTGCTGCTGAAGCCAGCAGAGAAGCAGTCCGATGAGTATTCCTGCCAATGCTCCGAAGAAGGATATCAGTCTGCCCTCGAAGAGGAAGATACGGGAAATCTGACGGTCTGTAGCACCGAGATTCCTGAGCGTCACCACATCGTCCTTCTTGTCGATTATCAGCATGGATATCGAACCGATGATATTGAAGCTCGCCACGATGAGTATAAACGTGAGGAAGATATATGCAATGAATTTCTCTACCTTCATTATCCGGAACGTGTCTGCCTGCTGCTCATAGCGGTCGAGCACACGGTAGCGGTTGCCGACGATCTCCTGCATCTTCTCCTTCACGGCATTGAGGTCGCTGCCGTTCTTCAGGCGAATCTGCAGCGACGACAGCATTCCCTGCTGTTCAAACAGTGTGCGCGCCATGGTGATTGGCACTATCACGTGGTCGCGGTCGTATTTTCCCTGTTTCACCATGAAGACCACTCCCGGTGAAATCAGCGAGTCCACTACGAATCCGTCGGATGGATTGGCGAGGTCGAGCTGTCCTGTCTTGCGCGGAGCGTATATCATCAGGTTGCCGTCCCAGTTGGCATTCATGCCGAGAGTCTCGGCGAGGCGTATGCCCACCACGGCGAAGTTCAGGTTTGCCGCCTGGAGCAGAAACGTGCCGTCGCCATACAGTATGTCGTCAATGCGCGACATACGTTCGAAGTTGTCGTCAACGCCCATCACCCACACCATGGTCTGCTTGCCCTTGTATATGGCGAGCGCCTGGTCCTTCACACACTCCGACGCCACGTCAACCTCCGGCAGCTTTCTCACCTTCTGCAGCAGCGGGTCGTCGGCAGGTGCCGTCTTTCCCTCTGCAGGCACGAGTTCTATCTGTGGGTCGAAGGATGTGAAGAACGATGCCACGAGGTCGTGGAAACCGTTGAACACACTGAGTGTCACCACGAGAGCCATCGTGGCCACTGCCACACCAACGGCACTGATGCAGCTGATGATGTTTATGGCGTGTGTGCTCTTCTTTGAGAAGAGGTAGCGGCGTGCTATGTAGAATGGAAAATTCATGACTCTCCTATTTCTTCAGAAGCTCGTCGATATGCTCAATATAGTCGAGTGAGTCGTCGATGAAGAAGCGCAGCTCCGGAATGATTCGCAGCTGGTTGCGCACCCGCTGACCGAGGTCGTAGCGCACCGTCTTCTCGTTCTTTCTGATGTTTTCTATTATCTCCTCTCCCTTGTCCGACGGGAAGATGCTCAGATATGCCGTGCAGATGCTGAGGTCTGGGCTCACCCTGACCCTCGTCACCGACACCATCACTCCGTGCATGGCTCTTGTCTGACTCTGGAAAATAAGGCTCAGCTCCTTCTGCAGGAGTCTTGCTATACGATTTTGTCTTGTCTCTTGCATTTTGTAATCTTCTGTTTTTTTATTTTTCAATTCTTTCTCTTGTGGTGCAGGCTATGCGGATGGCATATTTTTCCACAATCCCTGCACCTGTCGCCAGTCCACTCTCTGCAGGGACTATTCATGGCGAGGCACCATATTGCCAACAAAGTTATCCACAATGCTGCCAATGGGCGAATAGTATGGAAACTTAAATACAAAAGTAATGATAATAGGGTAAACTCCCAAATTTATTAATTATTATTGTGTAAGTAAGCCCAAGTTTCGCAAGGATCAGGGGGGAAGACAGGCAAGAAGAGAATGGCAGAATCAGACTTTGGTTTTTAATCTAATACCACTGTTGTCCACACTATTATCCACAACCGGTAATTATAACCGTAGCGGTACGGTAATATAGCTGCATGGGGAAGAATCACAATGTATAGTAAGAGGAAGACTCACCCCTATTCACCGTTGTCTGAATTCTGTAAACATAAACATGGATATAAATGCCCGTATCGGGCAACCGTTGGAAAGCAATTCTGCCCATCAGGGGAAAGCTGCTTGCCCATGTTGAGAAAGCAGCTTTCCCATATGGGGCAAGCACCATGCCCCAAAAAGTACATATTTACCCTATCCATTACATATAATTTTATCCTTCCCACACAGTTGTGGAAAACCATGTTGATAACCGTGTTGATAAGTTGTACTTTATCCACAGCAAAAAAAGAAATCAAAAATCCCTGTGGATATCCACAAGCTTATAAACAACTATTAGAAAACTTTTCCACGAAAAAGGAGCAGCAAAAGATATAAACTTATTATCTTTGCACCGAATGTGGAAATTGTGGATAAATGGGCTTTCATGCTGAAATAGAGAAAGAAAGACACATAATAACCTGTTGATAAACCAAGATATTGTGTTGACAAGGAAATGACAAAGGAAATACGACAGAAGTTATGAACAAATCCACAGCATATCATACTACACATATTTGAATTTAAAAATTAAAAACAAAAAAGAAATATAATAATATGACTGTTGACAAGAAGTGGGTCGAGAAAGGTTATATCGACGAACCTGTGGCCGACGGCGTAGACCTGGCCAAAGAGATAAGAAACTTGTGCAAGGAGAAAAACGCTGTGATTCTCGCACACTACTATACCACCGGCGACATCCAGCAGGTGGCTGACTTCATCGGCGACTCGCTCGCACTGGCGAGAAAGGCTGCCGACACGAAGGCTGACATCATCGTGATGTGTGGAGTGCATTTCATGGCGGAGACCTGCAAGATTCTCTCACCGGAGAAGACGGTAATCTGTCCTGACCTCAATGCGGGATGTTCGCTCGCTGACTCATGCAAGGCTGAAGACCTGAAGAAATTCAAGGAGGAGCATCCTGGATATAAGGTGGTGAGCTATGTTAACACCACGGCGGCGGTGAAGGCGCTGACGGATGTGGTGGTGACGAGCGGAAACGCAAAGAAGATCGTTGACACCTTCCCGAAGGACGAGAAGCTGATCTTCGGTCCTGACTACAACCTCGGCTCGTATATCAACAGTGTGACGGGAAGAAACATGCTGCTGTGGAACGGCGGATGCCACGTGCATGAGCGCTTCTCGGCACAGGAGATAGTAAGACTGAAGAAGGAGCATCCGGGAGCTGAGGTGCTTGTGCATCCGGAGTGTAAAGGACCGGTGGTGGCGCTTGCCGACGTGGTGGGCTCTACTGCTGTGTTGCTGAAGCATGCCGTGGAGAGCGACACTAAGGAGTTTATCGTGGCTACGGAGTCCGGAATATTGTATGAGATGACGAACAAGTGTCCGGAGAAGACTTTCATCCCCGTGCCGCCAGAGGTGAGCGAGGGTTCGCTGGGCTGCTCTTGCAACGAGTGTGACTATATGAAGATGAACACGCTGCGCAAGATTTACAACGCTCTGAAATGTGAGTGGCCTACAGTGGAAGTGGCTCCTGAAATCGCCCGCGACGCTGTGAAGCCTATCGAGAGAATGCTTGAGCTGAGTTAAGGAGGAATTTGAGTTTACTTGTCTGTAAAAGTAATACATCTACCCAAGTGGAAGGTCTGGATGGGTTTGAACAGTTCCTCTATTATATAATACGAATATGAAAATATTGTTGGTTGGCGAAGCCAGTTTTCTGCACAACACTCTGAAAAAAGGACTCCAGGAGCGCGGACATACCGTAGTGACCATGTCTGACGGCAACGGATGGCACGACGCTCCGAGAGACATCGACCTGAGGAGAGACAGAAAGTGGGGAAAACTGGGCGGACTGAAAGTGTTATGGCAGATTGCGAGACACCTGCCGCAACTCGTAGGCAACGATATTGTTCAGATACACAACTATCAGTTTGTTCCACTGAAATACGGGTGGAACAAACTGCTTTTCTTTTTCCTCAGACTTCTGAACAAGAAGACCGTGAAGGGCTGTTTCGGCGATGACCCTCAGATTTTCGCGCGCCAGAAAAAAGGAGTGCCGAGATATAGCGACACGTATTGGAACGGCAGACCGCAGAATATGGCAGAGAATGCGGAGCGTATCGACGAGGTGATGCTGCATGGGGCGTATGGCTGCTGGCGGTATACATCGGCAAAGGCCGACGCTCTCGTGGCTTGCCTGTATGAATATTGGTTGTGCTATAACGTGGATTCTTTTGTCCGTAAGCTTCATTATCTGCCGCTGCCTATGATTCTGCCACAGAACGGGACGGAAGGCGCCAGAAGGAAGGAAAACGGCGGTGTGGTGAAAATTCTCGTGGGCATACAGCCCAAGCGCGACTTCATGAAGGGTGCCATGCGTATGGCGGAATGGCTCGAAGCAATCAAGCTGCGCCATCCCGGCAGGATGGAGATAAGATATGTGGAGGGTGTGCCGCTCGAAGAATACAAGCGGATGCTTGCCGAGGCTGACGTGCTCGTTGACCAGCTCTACAGTTTCACTCCGTCGATGAATTCCTTGCAGGCAATGGCGCTCGGCACTGTGGTGATAGGTGGCGGAGAGGAGGAATATTATGATTTCATTGGCGAGAAAGAACTGCGTCCTATAATCAACGTGAGTCCGGAACTGTCGGATGCCGAGAACATGGCGATAATAGAAAAGGCTCTCTTTACCGACGGTATGATAGAAAGGCTCTCCCGCCAGAGCATGGCATTCGTGAAGAAATACCATGACTACAGAAAGGTGGCAGAGATGTATGAAGAGATGTACAGGTCATCTCTTCTCATTTAACCCCAAACGGTATGATTACCGGTCAGGGTTCAACAACTGTATCCATTTTCCAAATACATTTTCTTTATAATATGCGTGGCTTCCGGCTATGGCATTGTCGCCGTATTGGCGTCTGAGGGCTTCGGAGTCCATCATCGTGGTGATACCCTTGATGAGCGACGAGTAGTGGCTTTGCTCCACAATGATGCCGTTGTAGCCGTTGCGCACGATGTCGGAGGCACCGAAGTCGAAATCGAACACCACGGATGGCAGTCCGCACGACTGTGCCTCTATCAGCGCCATTGGCTGTCCTTCGTATAGAGAGGGCATGATGTGCAGGCTGTATTGCGGATATACGTCCATGATGTTGTTCGACCGTCCGCAGAGTGTTATATGCTCCTGCATGCCGAGTCTCTCTATCTCAGCTTGCAGCATGGCGCGCTGCGAACCGTCACCATATATGTCGAGATGCCAGTCGGGATGCAGCCGGGCGATTTCTTTCCAGTGGTCTATGAGCGGAAGAAATCCCTTCTGCTCTTCCAGTCTGCCCACGGCGATAGCCCGTTTCACGCTATAGTCCTCCACTCTCTTCGCCGGCTTTTTGATGAAGTTAGGAATCACCAGCGTGCGGCATGCGTTGGAATATTCCATGGCATCGCCGTTGGTGAGGCATACCACGGTGTCGGCTTTGCGCTCCATAATGGAGAACATACGATGGTAGGGGGTGAACGGACGTGCCAGATGCGACTCGTATATCTTGCGTGCCTTGGTGTGGCAGAGTGGGAGTAGCAGTGCTCCGAGGGTGGTGGTGAAGAATATTATATCGGGCTGCAGGCTCTTTATAGTCTTGTTCAGTCGTCGGGCTGCCGTCATCAGCGTGTTAGTGCGGCTGATGAGCTTTATCAGCTTGCCGTGGTGCTTGTCGGCGAACGGCACACCGAGATGCACCATCTTGATGCTTTCGTCAAGATGGTATAGCTCTCTGCGCTTGTCGTCGTAAACCGACACCACGCTCACTTCATGTCCGTATTCTGTAGCCAGTGTGTTTGCCTTTTCCGTCACGATGCGTTCCACACCTCCGTTTTCAGAGAAATCTTCTACGATATATGTTATTTTCATGTTTGTTTCCTTACCTTTTCATCCTGCCGAACAGGCGGCAGGTGCGTTCCAGTCCTATGGTGTTCACGAACATCGCCTTCAGTGTGTCTTTCCATGTGGCATAGCCGAAGAGGGACACGTGTTGTTGTGCCAGTCTTATTTTTCCTGTCTTCTGGTATGAATAAAGCTGTGCCGTCAGCATGTCCATATACACACGGTGCCAACGGCGCTCCCTGGTGTTGATGTTCAGTTGGCTGACGAGATGCAGCTGGGCGTCGAGCAGCGACGACAGTCCGTTGCTCTTGTCGGTAGCCGCTATGCCGTTGTCGTTGTAGTGGTATAGGTATCTGCCTTTGTCTATGGTGGCTATTATAGGCTTCTGCTTTATCAGCAGCGCCATGAGTAGGATGTCTTCAAACTTCTTGCCTTTCTCGAATGCCACGTTATTGAAAAGGCTTCTCTTGTATATTTTGTTGCATGCCCAGCAGTGCTCCGTTCCCTTGTATGCCAGCCAGTCGAGGGCGTCTCTGAAGAGATGGTTGCCGGGATTGAAGAGGGTCTCGTCGCGTAGTCCCGGTCGCTGCAGCATGGGATATTCCAGTATGTCGAGAAACGGATGTTCCTGCAGCAATGCTATCAGCGGACTGTAGGTATTGGGAGCCAGTTCGTCGTCGCTGTCTACGAAGGTGATATAGTCACCCTCTGCCCTCTCGATGCCGAAGTTGCGGGCATCGGAGAGTCCGCCGTTCTCCTTCTTCCAGTATTTTATGTTCTTGTATGTAGCGGCATACTCCTCAGCGATGATTCCGCTACCGTCGGTCGAACCATCGTTGATGAGAAGTATCTCGATATCGTCGAATCCCTGTATTCTCACGCTGTCAACACATCGTCGCAGCATCTTTTCCACATTGTATATCGGGATGATTACGCTCAATGTCATGATTTGTGTGTTATTAGGTTCTTTATTGTTTTCCATCTGAAGAGAATCTGCCTTGCCGTCGAGAAGCGGCTTCCTTTGCCGTTGCACGACGCGGCGCTCTCGTGTCTTCGGAAATATATCAGTCGGTCTTTTATGAATGCCACGTCGAAGAAGAAAGCCGCCACGTTGCCTATCCAGATGTCGTGCATCGGTATGTCGGCAGGAAAAGGCAGCGCTTTCTGCATCACGTCGCGTCTGAAAGCCATGCAGCACCCCGTGTATCCGTTGTGCCACAGCAGGTTGTAGAGTCTGCCGGGTTTCATCTTTATCATCTTGTAGAAAGAGTTGTAGGTGGTGTTGAGGTCTTTGTCTGTCACTATGGCGTCGCTGACCACACAGTGGTGGCTGCGCAGGACTTCCATGCATACAGCCACCTTGTTTTCCATCCACACGTCGTCCTGGTCGGAGAGGAAGATATAATCGCCTTTAGCATGGCGCAGGGCATTTTCGAAGTTCTGTGTCAGACTGTTGCTGAGGGCGTTTTTTCCACCTTCTTCCTTGTGACAATGCTTTCCATCTTTTTCCTTGTGATAATGTTTTCCACCTTCTCCTTTGCGGTTATCCACAATCCTTATCCTCTTGTCGCCGATGGAGCGCACTATTTCAGATGTATCGTCTGTCGATCCGTCGTCGGACACGACAATCTCGTCCGTCTCTGCCAGTTGTGGCAGGATGGACAGGAGTTGCTGGCGGATATATCTCGATCCGTTGTATGTCGCTATGCAGACGGTAATCATTATATAGTTATATAGTCATTGTCTATTTGAAGACATCATACTTCTTGTCGATGTAAGGAGTGCTGATGTCGCCGGCATCGATGATGGAATGGAAGAGGAATGCCGTGTTGTATTTCTTCTTGGCGTTTCTCTTCAGGGCTGCGTATTTCTCTGGATAACGGCTCTTGTATTTGTCGGAGCACCATATCCAGCAGGCGGCGTTTCTCACTTCCTTGGTGTCGTTGGCATGTGTATATTGTCCGTCTTCGCCCAGGTTTTCGCCATGGTCGGAGAGATATATCACTATGGCGTTGCGATGGCGCAGGCGTTCTCTCACCTGATGCCAGAAACTGTCGGAATATAATACTGTGTTGTCGTAGGAGTTTATGAACTGCTGCCGGCTGTTCTCCGTTATCACACGACTCGTCAGTTCCGGTTTCCAACGGGCTGCCGACTTGGGATAATGGGCGTTATACCACCAGTGTGAACCGATGCTGTGTATGACGATAAGGTTGCGGCTGTTTGACTTTCCGTTTGTCAGTGCACTGTCAAGAGGGGGCAGCACATCGTCATCGAGCCATGAGTCATAGATATATAGCGACTTGCCGCCGTTTACATACGTCAGCTTGTCTGCCTCCTTCATGAAATATATGAATGTGGGAACGCTCTCCTGGTTTGAAATCCATGATGTGTGGTAGCCGGCTCTCTTGAAGATGTCGATGAACGACCGTTCTGTATATGCCCTGTCCTTGGTGTTGTGGTCGGCCCTGGTCATGATATACGGCACGCTCTCGTGGGTGAACCAGTATTCTGACTCTATGTCAGGCAGTGACACCACGTTCTTCTCCTTTGCCAGCAGCGGCGTGGTGGGCCTTGCATATCCGTTGATCTGCATGTGGTCGGCACGCAGCGTCTCACCGATGATGAACACCACGTCGATGCTGTCAGTGCCACATGTCGTCTTTCCGCCGAAGGCAGGACGCTTGTCTGCCACGATGCGCTTGTTGCCGAGATATTCGTTTAGCGAGGCATAGATATTGAAGGGCAGACGGTTGGATACCGGTATTCCAAGTCGTCCGTTGTGGAAAATGCCGTATATCAGTGCCATGCAGACGATGATGTGTATCCATTGCCATTTCAGATTGTCCAGCCTTATGAATCGCCATCTCGCTATGAATATAGCCGCGATGAGATTTATGAGGATAAAAAGTATGAGCGGCAGCGTTATCATGTCAGATGTCGTTGTGAGGTCGTTGGTGAAGGTGAGGTCTATGGTCATCGGCGTCACCGTGACCTTCATTGTATAGCGGAAGAACGCCACGGCAGAAGTCAGTGCCGTCAGCAGCGGATACGCCACGGCGAAGACATATTTGTTTGCTGCTATCATCCAGATGAAGACAAAGGTTGTCATCTCTATCGCTCCCCATTGGAAAGCCTGTCCCACAAAGTCTTTCATGCTGTTGCATGGTGAGTCGTAGAAGTCGGCAAAGGCAAATTCCATTCCCCACAGCAGCGTTATTGCCAGTGTGAAGAAGACAAATCCCCTCATCTCATTCCATTTCTTCCTTATCGAATATTTCATCTGTCTTTATTTCCTTGTTTTTATATATAATGGACAAAACGCTTGATAAAGCACTTGGGCGTCATACCGTTGTTATTCCTTGTTAATATATTATATAGGCTTGGTTATATCACCATATAAATATATATATAGACTTAGTTTATCACCGCAATCTTGCATACCGTGCCGCTGTCTCCGCTCTGCGTCGCTGTGTTCACCATATATATGCCGCTTGCCACTCTCCTGCCCTTCTTGTCGCATCCGTCCCATTGGAAGGATCCTCCGGTGCTTCGTCCTTCAGCCACGAGCACACCGTTTGTGGTTGTGATTTTCACGTCGCTGTCGTAGGCAAGTCCTACTATGTTGATGAGTCCCGTATAGTCAGGCTTCACGGGATTCGGATAAGCCCATACGTTGTCTTTGCTCATGCTCTCGTTGGTAGCCACGGCATTGCTTTCCACTGAGCACAGGCCCTTTTCAGTTCCTATATATACCGTTCCCGTCTGCTTGTCTATCTCTATATCGAGGATACCGTCGGCGAGCAGACTGCTGTTTGATGCCAGGAAGTGAGCCTCCTGCACCATGTTGTCGCTGCTTATTACATACACGCCGTCGCGGCTCGTGCCTATCCATTTGCGGTCGGCATTGTCTATTGCCATCGTGGTGATGTCGAGTCCGGCAAGCAGATAGTCGGCATAGTTGGTACCGTCGTTGCGGGGCACCTTTACCTGATAGAAGCCGAGCGACGGGTCGCGCTGGTATTCCTCTGTCAGTTCGAAGAGACCAACGTTAGTTCCCACCCATATATTTCCGCTTCTGTCTTCGGCGAGCGTCTTGCATCTCTCGATACCGCTTATCTCTGTCTGGTCTTCGTTGACGAAATGCGTGTAGCTGTATAGGTTGTTGCCGTCGGCAGAGTAGCAATACACTCCGGGGTTGGCGTTTCGTCCGTTGTTTATCCATATTCTGCCGTGGGAGTCGTAGCCCATGATCTTGGCATTGTTCACGGAGAGGTGGTTTATGGTCTTGTCTGGCGACGACCATTTGCCGTCGGTAGAATATTTCAGTATTCCTTTGTTTATAGCCTGATGGTTTATTACCCACAGCGTGTTGTCTTTGTCGTAGAACAACGATGTGATGATCTGATAGTTCGGATCACCTTCCAGACCGTCGACGAAGGATATCGGACTGTTTTTGTAGTCAAATCTGTTGATCAGTTTTCCGTCGAGGAATTCGTATAGTCCGCTTTGTGATCCAGCCATCACGTGGTTGTCGTTCTTGGGGTCGATGTCGAGACAAAGCATATCCTTATATATGATACCGTATTTCTCTGCTATTCCCTTGTCGTCGTAAGTAGTCCAGGTATTGCCGTCGATGTCGTACACCTGTATCGTGGCTGGCTTTTCCCTGTCCCACTCTCCACCGTTGCAGGTATAGAGCTTTCCGTTTCTTATCTTCAGAAAACCGATGGTATTGTATTTCGGTGTACCTACGGGATTTATGTTGCTCAGCGTCACGGTCTTCGTGCCGTCGGCGGAAACGGTGTATGCCTGTAGCTTCTCGTCCTCCTGGTTGGTCCAGTAGCATTTGTTTGTCTTGTCGTAGGCTACGTATTGCAGATATCCGTTGTCCCATGTCGTGGCGATGTCGTTGGCATGGTTGAACGACACATTGTCTGTCGTGGCGTGCCAGTTAGACTTGTCGAGCAGGTTTGCCGACTTGTCGGCTGCCAGTATTCCGTCGCTGGTGTTCACGTATATCTTGTTTCCGCTGAAGGCACAGTCGGTAACATTCTTTCCCAGATTGTAGGTGTCGAGGATAAGTCCCTCCTTCATGTCAATCTGCACCAGTCCGAAAGCCGTACACAGATATGCCAGACTGCCCTCTATCACCACCTTGTTTACATCCTTGCTTACCGTCATCGTCTTGTTGTAGTAGCCCGCGATGTTCGTTACGTTCAGCTTGTTGTCGAGCAGGTCGATGTTGTAGTTGTCGTATACTATGATAAGCTTCTTCGCCGTGTTGTTCCATGCTATCTGCGATATTGTGCATTCGCTGAGCGGGAACACCTTGTCGTATGTCGCCACGCTTCCGTCCGTGATGTTGTATGAGAACAAGTCGCCGGAGCTGAGCACATAAACCATGTTTCCGGCAGGCTCTATGTCTGTAATCTTTCCATAAGCCATATATGCCTTCCATTTGTCCAGATTCTGTGCTCCGGCGTTTGTCGTCATTGCGGCGAGCAATGTGAGGAGTGATATGAAGTGTCTGCGCATTTCTTTTTTTCTTTATTGTTTTCTCTTATAACGCAACAACCTGCAGAATTATTGCTGACAGGTGGCGGAAAAGAGGAATTGTGCGAATTTCTCCACAGCCCTTGCCCTATGAGAGATTTTGTTCTTTATGTCGTTGCCGAGTTCGGCGAATGTCTTGTCGTAGCCGGTAGGCTGGAATATAGGGTCGTAGCCGAATCCCGACTCTCCCTTCTTTTCTTCCGTTATCTCGCCTTCCACTATGCCTTCCATCTCTCCCTGGGCAGCTATGCCGCCAGAGTCTTCGTCTTTCAGAATATAGGCTATCACGGTGCGGAAACGCGCCTTGCGGTTTTCCTCTCCCTTGAGGTTGGCGAGCAGCTTCTTCATGTTTGCCTCGCTGTCGTGTCCGTCGCCTCCCGCATATCTTGCAGAATATACTCCGGGTTCTCCGCCGAGAGCTTCCACTTCGAGTCCAGTGTCGTCGGCAAACACACTGATATGATAATGTTCAAACACGTATTTTGCCTTTATCATGGCATTTTCTTCCAGAGTCTTTCCTGTCTCCGGAATATCCACGTGGCATTCAATGTCGTTGAGCGACAATACCTGGAATTTGTTTCCAAGAATGTTTCTCACTTCTTCCAGTTTGTGAGCGTTGTTTGTTGCAAATACTATTTTCATGTTTATTTATAGTTGACGAGTAAACGAGTAGACATGTTGACAAGTAAACGAGTTGACGAGAAGACAAGTCTTATGAGTTTACAAGTCAGCAAGACCCCTCCTGACATCTCCTTGTGTGAGAGACAGTATAGTTTTCCTCATACTTCCTTATATGTTCTGAGTACTGTCTCTCTCTCTTCTGGGGAATGTCAGGAGGGGTCTTCTTCTATTTGTCAAGCATTCTCCTGTTGTTTTTTCATTTCCTTTTCCAGTTTCTGTGCCTTCACCTTCACCTTTATCGGATCGAATCCCTCTCCGAATACGCCCTGCACGCTGCTTTGGCTTACGAAGGCATTAGGGTCTATAGACTTTATGACGCGGAAGATTTCCACGCTTTCCCTTTTCTTTGCCATGAGGCAGATCACCTTTATAGGGTCGCCGGAATACCATCCGTGACCGTCGAGTATTGTCATTGTGTGCTCGGTCTCCTTTGCTATGGCGTTGGCAATCTCCTGGTGTTTCTTTGAGAATATCATGAACTGCACGGACTGTCGCTGCCAGTTCATAACGAAGTCGAGCATGTTGCATTCGATGAACATCGTACATAGTCCGAACACCACCATCGTGCATCTCTCTGGGAACGTACCGAAGGATTCGATGAGCAAGCTGCTGCTGATGATACAGAGGTCCACCATGATAAGTCCCATACCGAGCGAGATATTGTGGTATTTGTTCACCACCGCCGCGATGATGTCGGTACCGCCTGTACTGCCGTTGTTGAGGAACACGATGGCGAGCGCCGTTCCCGTGAGCATACATCCGATGACGAGCGACATGAAGTCGTTGCCCTCTCCCATCAGCTTATAGAAAGTGCCGTCGGGCATCTCCACCACTTTCTGCGCTATGTCGAGCATCACGGTCAGTGCGAATGTGGCATAGATTGTCTTTGCCAGAAACCGCCATCCCAGTATCTTCAGTGCCGCCACTATGAGCGCGGCGTTGATGATGAAGAAAGTCCACTGCACCGGAAATTTCGTTGCATAGAACACGATGGCTCCTACACCGGCGATACCGCCCGTCACAATCTCGTATGGCAATAGGAAGACGGTGAATCCGAATGTGTATAGCATAAGTCCGAGAGTGATGAAGAAATAGTCTTTTATCTCTCTTCCCAGCGCCTTGCCGGCGTTACTTCTCATGAATTGTATTATTCCGCCACCATTTTTCTGTGCGAAAGCTGCATTGTTGTTGTCAGTTGCCATAATAAAAAGTTAGTTGTTAGAGACTCCTGGTCTCTGCTGTTTGATTAGTATATGAGTTAAGGTTATTTATAGGGCCGGTTTTTCTCTTTGCCAGGCCTTGTTTCTTTCTTCTCAGAATGTTTCCAATCCCCTCCCCTGCTCCATCCGCCATTTATCGGCAGCAGGTCAGGGAAGGGATTGTATGAGGATTATTTTATCACCACGTTAACGATTTTCTTAGGCACTACGATGACTTTCACAACCTGTTTGCCTTCGAGGTATTTCTGGCTCTTCTCGTCGGCGAGCACCTCGTTCTTTATCGTCTCGTTGTCGGCGTCAACGGGGAATGTCTTCTGGTAGCGCGCCTTTCCGTTGAACGATATAGTGAGCTGCATGCTGCTTTCCACGAGATATTTCTCGTTGAACTCAGGCCACTTGGCGTCGCATACCGTAGTCTCGTTGCCGAGCTGATGCCACAGCTCCTCTGCCACATGCGGTGCGAATGGCGAGATGAGAACCACGAGGTCTTGCAGCACCACCTTGCTGTGGCATTTCATCTGCTGCAGTTCTCCCACGCAAATCATGAATGCCGAGATGCTCGTGTTGTATGAGAAGTGCTCAATGTCGCGGGTCACCTTCTTGATGAGCTTGTGTATGCTCTTCAGCTGTTCTGCCGTAGGCTCTTCGTCGGTTGGCAGGAATTGTCCGTCGCGGCTGAAGAACAGTCCCCACAGCTTTTTCAGGAAGCGGTGGCAACCGTCGATGCCGTTGGTGTCCCAAGGCTTGCTTGCCTCCACCGGACCGAGGAACATCTCATACAGGCGCAGAGTGTCGGCACCGTATTTCTCTACTATCATGTCGGGGTTCACCACGTTGAACATCGACTTCGACATCTTCTCTACTGCCCATCCGCAGATGTATTTTCCGTCTTCCAGTATGAACTCGGCGTTCTCATATTCAGGTCTCCATTTCTTGAAAGCCTCCAGATCGAGCACGTCAGCGTTCACGATGTTCACGTCAACGTGTATCGGAGTAGTCTCATATTGGTCTTTCAGTCCGAGGCTCACGAACACCGGTGCCTTGGAGTGGTCGTCGCTGTTTATGCGGTATACGAAGTTAGAGCGTCCCTGTATCATTCCCTGGTTCACGAGTTTCTGATATGGCTCCTCTTTGCAAGAGCATCCGTAGTCATACAGGAACTTGTTCCAGAAGCGCGAGTAGATGAGGTGTCCTGTGGCATGCTCCGTACCTCCCACGTAGAGGTCCACGTTCTGCCAGTATTCGTCCACATCCTTTGCCACGAGTGCCTTGTCGTTGTGTGGGTCCATATATCTCAGGTAGTAAGCCGACGAACCGGCGAATCCCGGCATGGTGTTCAGCTCCAGCGGGAAAATCGTGGTGTCGTTGATGAGCGCCTTGTCCACCACTTCGTTCTTCTCCGTGTCCCAAGCCCATTTCCTGGCGTGTCCCAATGGCGGCTCGCCTGTTTCCGTAGGCTTATACTGGTCTACTTCAGGCAGTTCCACAGGCAGACACTCTTCCGGCACCATGTATGGCATACCGTCCTTGTAGTATACGGGGAATGGCTCACCCCAGTATCTCTGTCGTGAGAATATGGCGTCGCGCAGGCGGTAGTTCACCTTCACCTTTCCGATGCCATTCTCCGTAACGTATTTCTTTGTCGTTGCGATAGCCTCCTTCACGCTCAGTCCGTTGAGCGAGAATCCGGCGATGGCGTTCTTTGCCGTTGGTGCCGGTGAGTTGCATACCGTTCCCTCCTTGGCGTCGAAGCTCTCCTCGCTAACGTCGGCACCCTCGATGAGCGGGATTATAGGCAGGTTGAAATGTTTAGCGAATGCGTAGTCGCGTGAGTCGTGGGCAGGCACAGCCATGATGGCTCCCGTACCGTATCCTGCGAGCACGTATTCAGAAATCCATACAGGGATGTTCTCGCCCGTGAAAGGGTTCACGGCATAAGAGCCGGAGAACACTCCCGTAACCTTGTGGTTTGCCATGCGGTCGAGCTCTGTGCGCTTCTTCACATAGGCGAGATATTCGTCCACCTCAGCCTTCTGTTCGCTTGTGGTGAGTTTCTCCACGAGTTCGCTCTCAGGCGCCAGCACCATGAATGTCACTCCGAAGATAGTGTCGGCACGTGTTGTGAAGATGGTGAAGTCCCAGTCCTGTCCGGCCACTTTGAAGTTCATCTCCGTTCCTTCCGAGCGTCCAATCCAGTTGCGCTGGGTCTCCTTGATGCTGTCAGTCCAGTCCACCTGGTCCAGTCCGTCGAGCAGTCTCTGTGAGTAAGCGCTGACGCGCAGACACCACTGGCGCATCTTCTTCTGCACCACGGGGAATCCTCCGCGTTCCGACACACCGTCCACCACCTCGTCGTTGGCGAGCACCGTGCCGAGACCGGCACACCAGTTCACCATCGTCTCTCCGATGTAAGCTATGCGGTAGTTCATGAGCACCTGCTGCTGCTCCTTCTCCGTCATCTGCTTCCATTCCTCGGCGGTGAATGTCAGTTCTTCGCTCTTTGCCACGTTCTCTGCCGCCTCGCTGCCTTTCTCTTCAAACATCTTCACCAGCTCTTCGATAGGCATTGCCTTCTGGCATTTCTGGCAGTAGAATGATTTGAACATCTTCTGGAAAGCCCACTGTGTCCACTTGTAGTATTTCGGGTCGCATGTGCGCACCTCTCTGTCCCAGTCGAACGAGAATCCTATTTTGTCGAGCTGTTCTCTGTATCTTGCGATATTAGTCTCTGTGGTCACTGCCGGATGCTGTCCTGTCTGTATAGCATACTGCTCCGCCGGCAGTCCGTAAGCGTCGTATCCCATCGGGTTGAGCACGTTGAATCCGTTCTGTCTCTTGTATCTTGCGTAGATGTCAGAGGCGATATATCCCAACGGGTGTCCCACATGGAGTCCTGCTCCCGAAGGATAAGGAAACATGTTGAGCACGTAGAATTTCTTTTTCTCCTTGTCTTCCACGACTTTATAGGTCTTGTCTTCCACCCACTTCTGTCGCCATTTCTTTTCGATTTCGTTGAAGTTATACTCCATTGTGTTATATGTGTTTTATTGTTTTTCGTGAATAAAAATTGTATTTATATGTTGAGTTCAATCTGCAAAGTTAGTCATTATATTCTGTATATACAAGTTTTGATATTCTTTTGTTCAAGTTCGTCATGTCTTTGAAATTCAGTATTATGTATTCCCTGTCGGGTGTGATGCCGTTAATAGCTTCAATTGCATTTTTACCGGCAAGTACTAACGTCTGGTTTTCGTCAATGCAATGAAATACCCGCAAGTGTAATGAAAAGGTGCCATAAAATTGTGTGTAAGCAAATAAATCGTTATATTTGCAAAGTGATTACGCAAAATGCGTAACGCAAAATGCGTAATGATAACAAAACGTTGGTTATGAGAAAGATAGACAATCCTTTTTTGTTGTATGGATACGAAGGACCAGAGTATTTCTGCGACCGTAAGAAAGAGAGCGAAGACATTATATCATCGTTGACAAATGGCTGCAATCTCACCCTTATGAGTCCGAGAAGGTATGGCAAGACAGGTCTTATACGTCATGTGTTTCATAAGATAAAGGAGATGGACAACGATGCCGTCTGCTTCTATATTGATATCTATGCCACCAATTCTTTGTATGATTTCGTGCAGACATTCGCCAAGGCGATAGTCGGCAAACTCGACACGCCGCTACAGAAAGCCGAGAATGCGATAACAAATGTTTTCAAAGGCAGTCAAATCACGATGTCTGCCGACTTCATGACCGGCCTTCCTCAGGTGTCGCTCAGTTTCTCACCACAGTCGTCTGAATCCACTCTCGACGAGATATTCTCATATATAGCCCAGTCAAAACGCCGTTGCTACATTGCCTTCGATGAGTTTCAGCAGGTGTTGGAATATCCTGAGAAAAACGTAGAAGCACTCTTGCGCACCCATATCCAGACTATGAGCAACGCCCGCTTCATATTTTCCGGAAGCCGTTTGCACATGATGATGGAAATGTTCAATTCACCAAAGCATCCCTTCTACAGAAGTACGGAGAAATTGAGCCTGCATACCCTCGACGAGGCTGTTTATTTTGCCTTTGCAGAGGATAAGTTGAGAGAGAAAAACGTTTCCATCTCACCGGAAGTTTTCCATGATATCTACGACAGCGTGGATGGAGTGACATGGTATATACAGGCAGTGATGAACCGCCTCTACCGTCTCTCCGACATGGAAGTAACCCGTAAGAAACTGGACGAGGTGGTGCGTCAGATAATACTGTCAGAAGAAGAAGACTACAAACGCCTGTTCCATCTGCTCACAGCTAACCAGGCAAACCTTCTGCTGGCGATAGCGAGGGAAGGCAGCGTGGCGGAACCTATGTCGGGACCATTCATCAGCAGGCATCAGCTCAAGACGGCAAGCAGCGTGCAGAGAGCCTTGAAATATCTTGCTGACGAAGAGTATGTATATCTTTCAGACAAAGGATATATCGTGTACGACCGCTTCTTCGGAGTCTGGCTCAGAGGATTATGATCAGGCATACCATGCGCAGGCAGAAATGAAACATCCCTTTTTACACTCGTAGAATGCAAAATTTAATGAAATATATGCCTGCGGCAAACAGTTTTCTCGAAATTATGCGTCCGTTGAGTGTAAAATTCTTATATTTGCAGATTGATAGTAAAAACAGAAGACGGCAGACGGGCATTCGGGTTGACGAGGAAACGAGTTGACACGGATATTTTCATTTGCCCATACAGTCGCTGTTTGCAAGCTCTGCCCTCCCCCATTGCCGGATGCCAATTCCGGAATAAGGGGCAGGGTGATAATGTTTTTTTTCAGAAAACAATAAAAGAATAAATATAAAACTAAGACATGGCACTAAAATGTGGTATCGTTGGACTCCCTAACGTGGGAAAGTCCACTCTTTTCAACTGCCTCTCAAGCGCTAAGGCACAGGCGGCAAACTTCCCTTTCTGTACTATAGAACCTAACGTCGGTGTTATCACCGTGCCCGACGAGCGACTCACGAAGCTCGCCGAGATAGTACACCCCGGACGCATCGTGCCGGCAACCTGCGAGATAGTAGACATCGCCGGACTCGTGAAGGGAGCAAGCAAGGGCGAAGGACTCGGAAACAAATTCCTCGGAAACATCCGTGAGACCGACGCCATCATCCACGTGCTGCGCTGTTTCGACGACGACAACATCACACACGTGGACGGAACGATAGACCCTGTGCGCGACAAGGAGATAATCGACACCGAGCTGCAGCTCAAAGACCTGGAGACCATTGAGGCGCGACTGGGCAAGCAGCAGAAGGTGGCACAGGCAGGAAACAAAGATGCCAAGGTGGAAGTGGGTGTGCTCGAGGCTTACAAGGCAGCCCTGGAGCAGGGAAAGAACGCACGCACCGTGGAATTCGACTCTAAGGAGGAACAGGAAGCGGCACGCAACCTCTTCCTGCTCACCGCAAAGCCTGTGCTCTACGTATGCAACGTTGACGAGACTGCCGCCAAGACAGGCAACGAATACTCAAAGCGCATCGAAGATATCGCCAAGGAAGAAGGAGCGGAGACTCTCGTGATAGCCGGAAAGACAGAGGAAGACATCGCCGGACTGGAGACATACGAAGACAAGAAGATGTTCCTCGACGAGCTCGGACTGGAAGAGAGCGGCGTGAACCGACTCATCAAGAAAGCCTACTCGCTGCTCAACCTCGAGACTTTCATCACCGCCGGAGAGATGGAGGTAAAGGCATGGACATACCACAAGGGATGGAAGGCGCCACAGTGTGCAGGAGTGATACACACCGACTTCGAGAAAGGTTTCATCCGTGCAGAGGTGATAAAATATGCCGACTATATCCAGTATGGATCAGAGGCAGCCGTGAGAGAAGCCGGAAAGCTCGGCATCGAAGGCAAGGAGTATGTGGTGCAGGATGGCGACATCATGCATTTCAGATTCAACGTGTAGACGCCCCGTCAACTCGTCAACTTGTCAACTCGTCAACTCGTAGCATGTCAACGACATGTGAATAAAAAATAGAAAATGCTTTTCATTGACTGGAACCCAAGCATAGAGGCCTTCAGGATAGGTTCCTTCGCCATGCGCTGGTACGCCCTGTGCTGGCTGATAGGACTCCTGGCGGCATACTTCATAGTGAGGCGCCTGTATATACAGCAGAAAATCAAGGAGACGCTCTTCGAACCGCTCTTCATATACTGCTTCCTCGGAATACTCATCGGCGCACGACTCGGACACTGTCTGTTTTATGAACCGGACTATTTCCTCTCCTCAGGCCAGCACATTGTGGAGATGTTGATACCGATACGCTTCCTGCCCGACGGAGGATGGCGCTTTACGGGATATGCCGGACTGGCAAGCCACGGCGGAACGATAGGACTCATCATCACGCTGCTGCTATACGTCAGGAAGACGAAGCTGAATCTATGGACGGTGCTCGACAACATCGCCATAGCAACGCCTATAACGGCGTGCTTCATAAGGCTTGGCAACCTGATGAACTCGGAGATAATAGGAAAAGTGACCGATGTGCCATGGGCATTCGTGTTCCAGCAGGTGGACATGCAGCCAAGACACCCGGGGCAGCTGTATGAGGCGATAGCCTATGCGCTGCTGTTTGTCATCGGACTGTATTTATACAGAAAATCACCGCAGAAGGTGGGCACGGGATTCTTCTTCGGACTCTGTCTCACATATATCTTCACGGCACGCTTCTTCATAGAATACACCAAGGAGGTGCAGGAGGCTTTCGAGGCCTCTCTCCCACTCGACATGGGACAGCTGCTGTCGATACCGTTTGTCGTAATCGGCATATTGTGTATGAAAGGCGGGAAATGGATGACATGGCTGGCACAGAAAGTATGATCCCCAACACCAGATAACCTATTGACAGCACAGTCTGGCAAGACAGGCTGGCACTATTATTAATCTAAAAAAAAACCGATTATGAAAACAAAAGGCATTATTCTGGGAGCTTTGGCCACATTGGTCATGTTCTCTTGCGGCGGAAACAAGGCTACTGCCAGTGAGCAGTTGCAGACAGACTCTGTGGTATACAACCATAGCGACAAAAGAATGGAGGTAAGAATAGTCTTCGACTACCCCACTGCCGGCAATCAGTATCTCAAAAACTCCATTGCCGAATATATCAGTGAGCAGCTCGGAGCCACTTATATGGGATCGCTCGAAAACAAGGATTCGCTGTTGCAGCATTATGTGGCAGACACGAAGAAATATCTCAATGCCAACATCGAGGAACTGGGACTTGACGCCGACCAGATGGTGTCGTGGAGCGCAGATATCAGAAAAGACTGTGAGACAGACAAATACGTGACCTACACCTGCGGCATCTACCAGTATCTTGGTGGTGCCCACGGCATGGGCAACATGAGCGGCATGACGTTCCGCAAGAGCGACGGCAGACGCTTCGGCAGCGAGATACTGAAACAGTCTGTCTATGGCGACAGATCTTTCAATACCATTCTCAAAGAGGGAATGAAAGACTATTTCCAGGAGTTCGACGGCAAGAGAATGTCCGATGATGAACTGCAGAGTATGATAGTGGGAGCCGATTGCACAGTGGATTTCCTGCCGATGCCAAAAACAGCACCATATCTCACCAAGGAGGGCGTAATGATTATCTATCAGCCATACGAACTGTTTTCTTATGCCGCAGGCTGCGTGAGATTCATCGTGCCATTCAGCAAAATCAAGCCATACCTCAATGCTGAGGTGCTGAAGATGCTGTAAGTATCATCACTCTTATAGACAATGAATTCAGAAATAGAAAAGTATATCCTCGACCATAGCGACCCGGAGGGCGATTATCTGTATCGCCTATACCGCGCCACCAATATCCATCTGCTGCATGGACGCATGGCGAGCGGACATCTGCAGGGTAGGGTGCTGAAGATGCTCGTGAGGATGATCCGTCCGAAGAACATCCTCGAGATAGGCACCTTCAGCGGCTACAGCGCCATCTGTCTGGCAGAAGGACTGGAAGAGGGAGGAATGGTGTATACCTTCGAGATAAACGACGAGCAGGAAGACTTCACGCGTCCCTGGATAGAGCAGTCGGCAGTCGCCGACAAGATACGCTTCATCATCGGCGACGCCATGACCGAGGCTCCCAAGCTCGGAGTGGAGTTCGACATGGCATTTGTTGACGGCGACAAGCGCACGTATATGGAGTCGTATGAGATGGTGCTCTCGCTGCTCAGACCCGGAGGATTCATCCTTGCCGACAACACACTGTGGGACGGACATGTGGTGGACCACGCCTACGACAAGGACAAGCAGACACACGGCATTGAGGCATTCAATGACTTCGTGGCGCACGACACCAGAGTGGAGCGTGTGATGCTGCCGCTGCGCGACGGACTCACGCTGATATACAAGAAACCATAAACCCCAAATCGCTTTCTATGTTAATATCCAAATGTTTTGACCATTATTTTCAATTTA
>ENA-ORRN01000393-ORRN01000393.1-human-gut-metagenome-genome-assembly--contig:-NODE-393-length-35073-cov-5.220801_pt1 | contig 35073 bp, 22 predicted proteins | sample MGYA00242174_ERZ509132 | MGnify/ENA primary metagenome ERZ509132 (study PRJEB26280, sample SAMEA2338671) | human gut metagenome | biome: human gut; feature: human-associated habitat; material: faeces... | reverse complement strand
CTGAGCCGCAGAAGCTCGACCTGAGCATTGTACCAGTCAGACTCCAAAATGCCGGAGTTTTCGTCATAGCCGCGCAGAGCATAGTCCTTGAATGTCATCTCCGAAAACTCCGATGACACTGTTCCTTCGATAACCTTTTCGCAGGCGCCGTTTTCATACAGTGTCCATATAAGCTCCTCCTTCGGCAGCTCGCCGAAGATATATACCGTGATTGTATCGCCGTTTTGTACCCAGCAGGAGGCTTGACTCCCCTTCTTCAGCCGCGCTCCGCCGGTTTGCTTCTCACACAATACCCGCGTTTTTGCGCTGTCCGCATTTATGACAAATGCGGCGGTGGCTGCGCCGTATTCTTCATCTATGCCCGTGACGGAATACCTCTGCACCCGAACCGGCATATCGGGGACGAAAAAACTGTCGCAGATATAGCTGTCTGCCAGCTTCGGCAGATCCTCATCAAGGGAGAAAGAAGTGTGCCGTGCCTTCAATGTGTGTCGGACAGCCGCCTCTATCGGCTTTCCATCCAGCGTTACGCCGTATTTCAGGGCGTCGGAAACATCGACCGACCGACCCGTTGCTTGGTCATAGATGTATTCTCCGTAATGTGGAGGATCACCGAACGGGAAAACCAGCGTGGCCGTGACCGTATAGTCGGCGGGATTACGGAAGGTGTATTCCGCCGTGACTTTCCCGGTATAGGCAAGGAAGCTGTCCGTATCCGGATAATACTGCTCCGGGAATTCCTGCACATCGAAGGTCAGAAGTTCTCTCTCCACCACGATGGGGCAATCCTCTCCCGTCACGACCGCGCCTGTAACGTCCGTGCCGCTCCAGTGCCGCTGGGCGGAATTGGCATAGGCCGGCTGTGCACAACCTCCTGCCAGCAGCAGGAGCAACAGGATTCCCGCAGTTATTTTCTTTTTCACATATATCGCCTCCTCTCGTTTGAGTTTCGTTTATATTTGCCTCATCGCCCGCTGATAATAAAGATTTTTTCGGGAATCCGAACAGCCGCTGTCTGACATGAAGGTCTAAAGTATGTATGCTGCAAAAGCCATAAAGGCTGCAAGCACAAGCATCGCAACATACATATATCTTATTTTTCAGACTATCTCCTCAAAAATCCGATTGGCTTGTTTCCGGAAGAAATCAGCTTTCTTCCTGCTGCCTGAGCCACTCGGTCATATCCCGCAGAGTTTCCTCTATGGGACGAGGTTTGTAAGAAAGCACTCCGGATGCTTTCTTATGGCTGAAGTATCCGTTTGATCCGAGAACGGCAATCGAATACGGCGTAAAGAACAGCGGTTTCTTCTTGCGAATACACCTCTTTTCGTAATATGGAGCTGCTAATTTGGCAAGTCCGAGCGGCAAGCAGAGAGGCCGGCGATGCAGCCCCGCTGCTTTGCCTATTATATCAAGCATTTCCTTGATCGTGATATAATGCCCGGACAAGATATATCCCTCTCCGGACTTCCCGCTCATTGCACAGCCAAGGATGCCGCTTGCAACGTCTCTTACATCAACGAAGTCATATCCGCCGCGAACGGCAAAGGGCAGCTTTCCCTTGAGAAAGGCTTTCGCCATCGCTGTGAAACTCCCGCCTTGGAAATCTCCCGGTCCGATTATCCCGGAGGGGAATACAACGCAGGCGTTCAGCCCGTGACGTGCTGCGTCAAAAACCAGATTTGTGGCAATGGCTTTACTCTTGGCGTATGCCCCGTCAACAAGATCGGAAGAAAAACACCAGCCCTCCGTGATAACATGATCCTTCGGGATATCCGGCATTACATGAACGGAGCTGACATAAATCAGTCTGCCGACATTGTGTTCTCTGCACTTGCAAATGATGTTGTTTGTCCCTTCCACATTGACCGTATAGATGATCGGATCGGGATTGGAAGCAACGGAAACGATACCGGCACAATGAATCACGCAGGTGTGTATTCCCGCGCCGTCAAAAAAGGCCTCAAGCGATTCTTTATCGAGAACATCGCCGGTGACGCGTTGAACCCCCTTTGGAAGCTGCTCCGCATACGGGTCGTTGGACAAAACCAACGCCCGAACCGGGATGCTGCAAGAAGCCAGTTTCTGAGATACAGCTCTGCCGAGGAATCCGGTTGCGCCTGTAATCAGATACCTGTCGTACATACGGATCCCGTTCATTGACCGATTGAGGAACACATTATGAAAGCTTGTAACGGAGTTCCTGTCATACATATGAATACCCCCCTTATAACTCATCCGGAAGCCATGCAGCATCCTTTGAGAGTTTTTTAATGAATGCCCGTCCGCAATCCCGGTCATTTTTCGCCTGATGGAACTTAAAAACCATCGACTCATCGTTCAGTTTTCCGATAATCTCTATCTTTCCTTTCGGATGCGACATGCAGTACTTGAAGCACTTTCCCTGACCGCTCTGCATCGCTTTTGCTCCCTCAACTATGTCATATCCTTCGGAAAACGGCACCTGGAAGATGTTCTTGACGCCGCTCACCGGGCGGCACTGGAATATGTAATACGGGACTATTCCGCAAGCGGTCAATTTTCTCAACAGCGTGCCCAGTACGCCGGGAGAATCGTTTACGCCTTTCAAAAGCACTGTCTGATTCTTTACAACGACCCCGCAATCAAGAAGGGCGCGTATGGCAGCGGTGGCTTCCGGCGTTATTTCTCTCGGATGATTGAATTGGGTAACAACATACAGCTGCTTCTTTCCGCTGTATTTTTTCAGACAGGCAAGCAGATCTTCATCCATATAAATCCGCATGGGGTACACTGCCGGCGATCTCGTTGCTATTCTGATGAGATCGAGATGCTTCATCCTTGAAAGAACATCAAGATAGTGCTTGATGATACATGTGGGAAGGGTAAACGCATCGCCGCCGCTGAGGATAACGTTGGTCAGCTCGGTGTGCTCGCGGATATAATTTACAACGGATTCAAGATTTCCGGCTATCTCCTCATCCGAACGCCCTACAAGCCGCTTGCGGAAGCAATGCCGACAGTACATGAAGCAACGATTTGTTGTCAGTATAAGGGCACTCTCGGTGTATTTGTGCTGGACACCCTGACACACAGTGTTAGACTCCTCATCGCTCGTATCAAACTCTCCGCTCATGTCCGTTTCAAGGAACGTGGGGATGCTCATTCTGCGGATCGGGTCGTCCGTGTCGCTCCAGTCAATAAGTGACAAATAGTATCTTGTGACGGACATCGGGAATTTTTCACACAGCGCCCGCATCTGCTGTGTCAGTCTGCGATCAAACCGGAGCTTCGCTTCAAGCTCTCCTATGTCGGTAATGTTTTCGATTAAATCTTTGCTCCATGTCATAATCTTGATTTTCCTTTCTTTGTTTTTCGTTATATGAACAGCCGGGCAACGGTCAATTCGGCAAGAACCGATCACCATTGCCCGGCTGAGTGAGGGGGAAGCGAAATCACTTTTTGTTTTCCCGGAAGCCGCCTTTGAGTACACACACCGTGTTTTTCACGATTCAAAGGCAGCTTTTACGAGGCAAGGGGTTTTACGGTTCATACAGTCCCATTGCAATGCGCATTATGAGAACTGCGTCTGCGATCGTTATTTCTCCGTTCATGTCCACGTCTGCGAGAATGAGGCTTTCCCCTTCAAGCAAATATACACCCAACGCATGACGGGCGGCAAGGATCGCATCCGCGATCTGTACAATTCCGTTGCCGTCAACATCTCCGAGGATGCCGGTTACGGGGGGCTGACCGCTGTCGTAGGGGATGAACATTCCCGTCCATTGACTGCCGTGACCTATCGTTCCTTTGGATTCTGCCTGCATCGTCTGCAAATCAATCTTGAAAAGCAGGTTGGACGGATTCCATGTTTCCGAAAATGTTGCATACTGTGCCCAGTATATATGTCCGGTGGAATGATCCATAGTCATGGACTGATAGTCGTAGCTCTTTGCCGGAACGGTCATGAGTGTCTCGTACATTCCCGTGTCGAGATCAAGACTGCAAAGTTCCGATACGGAGAAGCCCATCGCCATGCAGTAAGCGTTGCCTTGCAGGTCTATTGCAAGTGTCTGCATTGTGTATGGGATGCCCTCCTCGTTGTTCATGTAAGGAAGCGGGATCCCTCCGCTCTCAAGATTCAGCATATTGCCGGTTTCAAGATCGACTTCGCATATGCACTGCGTCCCATCGCTGCTGTTTTGCAGGATGGCGAACATTTTGTTCCGACTGTAGTCATATTCCATATCGAGAACATTGAATCCACCGTTCTGTGCGAAATTGGTATCGAGAAAGTACTGCTGCGTTGTTTCCCCGGCGACCATATCGTCAAATCGCACCTTGAAAAAGTTATTATGCCCCGTATACCCGTAAATATACCCGTCATGATAGGCAGCAGCAGCAACGAGGCTTGAATATCCGCTCCCCGTTTCGGCGGGCATACCGCAGTGCATAGTGACTTCTTCCGGAGAATCGGCGTTAAAGCTCGACCAGGTATACCAGTTCGTATGGAACTCCGGATCGTTCGGTATGCGCTCCGAAACCCAGAAGCCGTATATGGTAGGCTCGTCCTCCTGTGCAGGGGGCGGCGTGGGCGTGGGCGGTTCCGGAGAAACCGGCGGCGTAGGCGTGGGCGGAATGGGAGTTGTACCGTCAAACTTAGCCGTAAGCATGGTAGCGGGGATATCGATGTCCGCGCCGAGGGGGAGCCGCAGACTCGAAGAAACAAGGGATTCACCCATATACCAGCCTCTGAACGTTCCGTTGGGGGTGGCCACGGCGGTTATCCTGTTTTCCCAATAGTTGTCGCTCACATATACACGCTCCCAGTCCACGCCCACATAGCCGTCGCCTTCGGAAAGGAGGGTTATGTCAAGGGAGAGCCCCGGTATAATGCACTTCCATTCGAGCGACATCAGTTTCGCATCATAACAGCGAAGCTTGTCTATGTTCGTGTTCTGTGAAAGATCCAATACGCTTATGTCGGTATTGTTGCAGAACAACCTTGCCAATGCAGGGTTGTTGGAAATATCCAGCTCGCTTATGTCGGTATTGTTGCAGAACAGATCCGTAAGGTTCTCGCATTTGCTTACGTCAATTGAAGTCAGATGCGTGTTTTCACAGCGAAGTTCCCGCAGCTGCGGATTTCGGCTGACATCGATCTGCGATATCCCGGTATTTCCGCAGAAAAGATACCGGAGATTTTCAAAGGGTGAAACGTCCAGTTCGGTAATGGGGTTTTGATAACAGTGGAACTGGCGCAGTTTCGGGAGATTAGACATTGAAACACTTGGCAGCATGTTTTCTTCACACCAGACAAGACGCAGCTCTGCACAGTTGCTTACGCTGAAATTTGTCAGCAGATTCTGCGCGACATTCAGCTCATCGAGCAGCGGACAGTCACTTATGCTGACGGCTGTGATGGAGTTTCCCGCGCAGCCAAACGCACGCAGCTTTGAGAAGCCGGAAAGATTCAAGGTTCCGACAAGATTTCTGTTGGGGAAATCATAAGTGCTGAAGAAGATGTATTCGGCATGTATGAATCCCGTCGGTGCTATGTACCAAAAGATGCCTCCCCATGTTTCCGGGTCGTTGGGATCGTATGCGGAGCTCAGCTGCGTGCCGTTCTTTACGCCGGCTGAGTTGGTCTGCTCCATAAAAGCAAGGAGCTGCTCGTATTCGTGCTCCACATATCCGTAGGGTGCACGGCTTTCCGCACGTTTGCCGTGTGCGGCGGTCGGGGCGATCATGAGCAGCATCATCGCTGCCAAAATCACTGAGATAATTCTTTTCATCGGTCGTCCTCCTGGGGTATTCTTTTTTATCCTAATGCTTCAAAGTCCCGACATATCGGTGACTTCTCCGCTTAATTTAACGAGGGCGTTTGATTCAACGGATTCTTCTCAAAGGGTTCCCGTTTCTCGCATGACGGGAAAGCGGCAGTCGTTCTTCCTTAATATTACATATATTGCAGCCAAAACCTCTTCGCATTTTGAAAAGAAGAGGATTCATTTACCGGAATGCAGCTGCGTATTTCAAAGCGTTATCCGTCCCTCGTTCCGACAAATATGCTCTTCGACCGGTCGAAAGAGTTCTTTGTCGAAACGGACGTTAGGGACGGACAGCGTAACGGGATCAGAGCTATGGATATTGGAGGAGGGTGCGATTCCAAGAACAGCGTGCTCCTCTCCCGCAGACACTACGCATTGATAAAATTGCTGATGAGCCGCAGATATTGCCCAAAACCCTACACTTTTTTATCCTGTGCATTTTCTTCTCTGCTGCAAGCTCTCGCTGTCCGCAGATGTAAGAACTCCGGTGTTTTTGTAAAATCGGCTGTTTTCAAGCAACGAACTTCTTCTTTCCTCTTGTAAGAACCACCGGCAGGCTCATATGCGGCCGCAGAGCGTATATTATTTCGCTCGGCTGCATGAGGCGTTCGTGCAATAAGGATAGTCTGCACACAGCTCATGTTATAAGCATAATGCAAGATATTCAGGTAAATCTTCCCGCTGCTTGTATATACTATACGCGATTTGGGTGACCAAAGTCAATACACGCGAATTAATAGTTATGCAGTTTTAATTATATATTATTCACTTGCAAGTGAGACTTTCGTTACTCTTTCGCTGTAAGGGGGAGTCTTATTCGGTCAACAGTACGGGCAGCGACAGGAGGCAAATCAATCGTCATCGAAAATATCTTTTCTTTTTCGCATTTTTTTCTGTAAGGTTCCGCCTTTTCCGCAGTCCAATAGGTAAACAGGGGGAAAATCCCTAAATACCGGGGGTGATTTGTATGGCATACTTCGGGCTTTGTCGGATGAGCTGATCAACCGACAACGGCAAAAAAGGAGTTTTCGGCTTATTTGCCGTCTTAGTATACAGCATATAAGGTGTGTTGAACAAAGATCTGCATACCGCTGCTTGCACTCCGTGCTGCGCGCCCGGACTGCTTTCGCTCCCCGGTCGGGCAAAACGCTCCACAGGACCGTTTTGTTTCCCCGGCTTCGAGTCCCGTTTGACTTAACCAAACACAGAGGCACCCAACGGGTGCCTCTGTGTTTGGTGCCGGTGGTGGGACTCGAACCCACACGGTATTGCTACCAACGGATTTTGAGTCCGTCACGTCTGCCAATTCCATCACACCGGCGAATATGTTCAAATTTTGTACATATATCAGTTTAACACATTTTTTAAACGGATTCAAGAGGGAGAATCACATTATATTAAAAATTTGATTCACTGTTTTCCTGCGGCGGCTGTGCGTTCGTTAAATTGATGCAGGGGTAAAAAAACATTGCCGCAACCGGTCAACGATTGCGGCAATGCAGGCTCTATGCCCTGCACCGATTTTCCGAACGACTTTGCAAAAATGGAGTCAGGATGCAAAGGACAGAAAGGATGATGACAGTCTTTTGTTCGGAAATCGATGCAGGGTTGCTGAAAGGCTGTTACCGTTCGTACCATGATAACGGCCGTCAGCAGCAAATCAGATAACAGCGCGGAGGATAAGCAGCGCGTCGATAAGCTCAACAACGCCGTTGCCGTTAAAGTCGGCAGCCTCAAGCTGTTCGGGGGTCAGCTCCGCAAGGTCGCTGCAATAACGCATAACGAGCAGAGCATCTGCGGCGGTCACAATGCCGTCGCCGTCAACATCACCCACAAGGATTCCGCTTGCGGGTTCATATTGTGCAACAAGGACGGTGTTTGCCGTGATTCCGGTGAAGCTTCCGCTCCAACCGATGAAATCATAGCCTTCACGCACGGGGTCGGCAGGTGCTTCCGCATCCATGCCGTAGCCGACTGTCTGAACACTGATCGTTGTGCCGTCCCAGTCAACGAAATAAACATTAAAGTAGTTATCGCTTGCGAACACAGCTTCGATCGTGTGGTTTGCAATCACGCAGTCGAAGGTGTATTCATTTGCGGCACCGACTGATTCGCCGTCAACAATGATATCCGCAACATGCCAGCCCTCATTCGGAGTAATCGTGTACGATGCAGAACCGAGAGAATCAACAGTGGTTGTGCCGTCGGGCGATATTGTTCCGCCGAGTCCTGCCGAAGCGGAGATGTCGTAGTTTTCGGCAACAACGTTGATCGTGCAGGTCATCTCCTTAAGGAAGCCGTTTGTAAGCTTCAGCGTGGTGCTGCCGATTTCGTTTGCGGTTATCGTTGCGGAGAAAATATCACCATCGTTCGGGGTAACCGATGCAACGGACTCATCCTCAACGCTCCATGTAAAGTCGAAATCCGTGAACAAATCCCAGATATCGGAATGTGCGCTGACGGTGTAAGTCTCGCCGGGGCGGAGATTTACAACACTGTCGGAAAGCTCGCCGGAGTTGTAGATTCCGGGGCGATCATCGCACTCGATGCGAATAAACAAGCCGTTGCCCGCATAATCGCTTAGCATGCATTCAAGGAAGAGGAAACTGTTGATGTCGCTCAGATCGTCCGGACCGAGACCGAGCCTTGTCGTTCCGTTCACGGTACCGGGTTCAACGGAATTGTGGAACACTTTGCTTGAGCTGGCGCCGCTGACATATGCAGCCCTGCCGCAATTCCAGTCCATGTACTGATTCTCGCTGTAGTCAATGACGATAGTGGGAACGTGGTAGTATTCACCCGTGCCGACATAGTCGTCTTCCTCATCGCTCCATTCTTCATATTCCCATTCATAGCTGACCATGGAAACATTCTTGATTGGGCTTTCGGTGTCAATCGTGAGCGGCATCTCCCACTTTTCGGTGCGCTCCCTGCCATTATAAGCCAATTCCGCACAGAATGCAACAGTAAGTTTTGTGTTGTTGGGCAAGGGGTTGCCTTCAAGGTCGGTATAATCCCAGTCAAACTCCTCGTTATCATAGGCTCCGACGTAAAGTGCCTGACCCGCATTATCGTTGTAGTACGTCTTCGGCACAAAACCGAGATCCTTGCGGTAGTATTCAACGCCCGTTTCTGCATTCACAACGCTGTAATAAAAATTCTCAACATTGCGGTTCAAGCCGATTGCGATCGCATCGATCGCATCGCGGATGCTGTCCCCGTTGGGAGAGATCGCGTTGCGGTTTGCAACATAGCGCATCGTGCCGAGTTCCTCCGTGGGGTAAATGCTGTTGTTCGGCCAAGCCATGCTTGTTCCGAGGCCGATATATTCATCGTAATTTGCATCATAGGTATATACGCCGTTGACAACATGGGTTGCATCGCATTCACCGGTTTCAATTTCGGTGAAATCATAGTAGCTGCTCTGCTCAATTGCGGGCAGTGCAAGCCAGTCGCCGTAAAATGCAAGGAACGGAGCGGAAAGATCAACGCCGTTCTCCTCACCTGCGGTGAGAGTCACGAAACCTTCGACATATATGCCGTTCGGGAAGTACTTTTCGATATAAGCGATATCTTCCTCGGTGAGCGTAATCGTTACGGAAACTTCGGTTGAACCGCCCGCAGGAACCGTAATCGCGCCGTTGCCCGCAATTTCGGAATTCAGCATGTGCGGGGTCTGGGTCATGAGATAACGGCGGGTGCCGTCCGCATTGATTCGGCCCGTCTCCGCACTTTCCGTCTGAACGGAAGCATCAACAGTATAGGTCTTGTCCGCATCGGTCATGTTCACAACGGTGAAATTGAGGTTGTAAACACCTGTTTTCTGCGGGTCATCGCCGAGTTCAAGCTTTGCCCTGCCGCATTCGGTGGTGATGTAGGCACCGGCGGTCATTGCTGCACGGATGTTCTCAAAGCCCGCGCCCTGATAACGGGGGGAATAGGTAAGTCCGTCGGGATTGAGCACCGGAGTTGCGGCGCTCATGAGCAGGTTGTTCACAATTTCCGGAAGTTCCGCCGCAGGAATATTGAAATTGTTCATCAGATACTGACGAACAAGCAGTGCGCTGCCCGCCGTCATCGGAGCGGACATTGACGTGCCGCTTGAAAGTGCGTATGCACCGCTGCCGTTATATGCGGAGAAAACATTGCCGCCGATGGCCGTTATCTCGGGCTTGATTGTCAGTCCGCCGGTTGTGCCCCAGCTTGAGAATGAGGACATGTATCCGCCCTGATCGTCAATATCCCAATAGGGGTTGATATGAATCGTCGCCGGGTGGGACGGTTCAAGAGCTTTGGTCAGCGAATCGTATTTGTATGCCGCAACGGGATAGGTCCAATCCTCTCTCGTTGTGTCAACAAAGGTGGTTTCTCTTGAAGAGTCAAAGATAAACAGTGCAGCCGCACCCGCCTCGCGTGCAAACGCCGCATGTTCATCGATCGTCAGTTCGGAGTTATAATCAACAAACAGAAGCTTGCCGGAAACATCGGAAAGATCCGCATTGTCGATGGTGGTATGAAAAATGCTGTACTCGTAGCTGTGTCCGCCGATGCGGGTTGCAACTTTGTACTCATAATCCGCCTTGTCGTCGTAGCGGGATTTCCATGAACCGCCGTATTCGGGATATGCATCATCGAACAGCAGCGCATCCTGAGTCTGAATCGCAACGAAGTATTCGGGGTTGTTAAGACTTGCAACCGTCAGAACGGAATTGAAGCTTCCGGGCATGCCGACCATGCCGATATCGGGATTGTCCGTAAGGCCGAGATCCGCTTCCCAAAGGCTGTGGTAAGTGGAAGAGGCGGAGTTACCCGCAGAAGCAACAACATTGATGCCGTTGGCAAGTGCCGCATCAAAAACTTCTGTATAGTCCTCGTAATACACGGGACCGCCGACAGCACCGAGGCTGAGGTTTATCGCATCCGCACCGAGAACGATCGCATCCTCCATTGCGGCTGCAACGCTGCCGAGAGTTGCGGAAGCATCGCGATTGCTGAACACCTTGAGCGGCAGGATCTGCGCCTTGGGTGCAACGCCGAGTGAGGTCAGTCCGAAGCTTGTGCCCGCGCTTTCGACCGCCTGCCCCGCTGCGATGCCGGCAACATGCGTGCCGTGTGCGGAAGCCTGTCCGCCGTGGTTAACATCGCAGTCCTTATCCGCATAGTCAAATGCGAACGGAATCTTATCGTTGATATAAACCTGTTCCGCAGTCGTTCCGGGACGAAGCGCAAGCATGTTCATATCCGGATTTTCGGCGATTATGCGGCTGATGTCCTCCTGTGTCAGTTTGACTGTTTCAAGCCCGGGAGCAAAGCATTCGTTATCGGTATCGATGCCTGTATCGATAATTGCAATAACCATGCCGCTGCCGTCAATGCCGAGATCCCATGCGTAGCGGGATTCAATAACATCGTTCGCAATCGTCATCTTTGTGTCGTTGGAACGAACGATTTCATAGCTTTCCGTGGGAATTTCGAACACGGGCATGTATTCAACGCTTTCAACGCCCGCAACCGCCGCAATGCGCGAAACCTCGTTGAAAGGTACGCTTGCCGCAAAGCCGTTGCAGAGCAGGGTGAAATCATATTCAAAAGAGATCGCCGAAGCGGCGCACTCAATGCGCTTTTTAATGATTTCGTGTTCCGCTGCAAGCTTTTCGCGTGCGGCGGACTGCTGTTTGGTAAGTCCTTCGCCGAGAACCGCGCCGCCGTTTTCGAGCACGGCATCGCCGGAAAGTTTGATAATGACGTCAATCATGCCTTCATCATCAATTTTGTACCTTTCAACAAGGGTTCGTTCGGGTTTTTTCGTTTCTTTGCCGAGCATGCGGTTGAGTGCTGCAACAACCGTTGCCTGGGAATACATTGAAACGGTGTAGGTCTCGCCGTTTTCATCGGTCAATGTCTGAACATTGTCGGGCGTGATGCCGTCGAAAACAGCTTCGTCAATCGTGTTCCCGCTCTTCTGACGCATAATCCAGCTTTCGCTTTCAAAGCAATAGCTTGAGTCGTCATCAAAACGCAGTTCCTCGCCTGCATCGGCGTGGTACCATGTTGCGCCCGCCGCATCAACAACGGACTTTTCGGGCTTTTGTGTTCCTTCCGCCGCAAGCTTCGAAAGCCCCGTCGCGGAAGCTGCGGCCAATGTCATCATAACCGCGAGCACAAGTGCCGCCAAACGTTTGAGTTTCATGTTTATCCTCCTTCTCCAACCACAGTTATAGGATTGGTATCCTATGCATTGTACAATGCCCAACAATATCTTGTCAACAGGAAATTCTGTACTTGACATATTTTTTTAAATGCATTAGAATAAAAGAGTATAAAACAAAAATACGAAAGGTTGGTCTCCCGTATGATAAACATCAATCCCCTCTTTGAAGCTCTTCAATACTTCCACCGCAGAGCCGAAGGTCGTCTCGTTCGCATCGAACTCGACAGATTGTGCACAAGATTTCCTTCAAAAACAAACGAATTTTTAAGGCTCCTCTCTCCGGTTGCAGACCTTCAGGATCGCCTTGACTACCTTGTTCGTGTGGGCAAGCGCGAGCTTAGTCAGCTGTTGACTCCTGTTTGCAGCAGTCCCACACCCTTCGCATGCAGCAACAGCATTATGTACATGATGGTCTTCCCCGCAATTCGCGACGGTATTGATCCGGAGAATTTCACCGAATATATTTATTCAAAAACCGATGAAGACATCATGGTTGACATTCTGAGCGTTCTTGAATCCCCCGGCACCGCAACCGTGACCGAGGAGATCACTTCCGATGTCTTCTATGAGCGGCTTGAAAACACCGGCCTTGATGAGCAGGCCCGACTCGGCGTAATGAAGCTCCTGTTCAAATACAAGAGCTATTCCGAACGCGTATCCCTGCTTATTGACGGGTTCCTCAATGCAATGCGCCGTGAACGCGAAAACGTTGCATCAATCTGCTCCGCATTTTCCAAACGCTATCCCGAAGGCAGCGGCGTCCTCAAAAAGGTTAACGACTGCTACGGAATGGGACTTCCCGACGATATCGAAATGACTCCCTACTGCTCCATCTTCATGTATGACCATATTGCTGCTTTCGTCAAGCAGTATCAGGACGATACCGGAAAGGACAGCGGCATGGTTCTCATGGGCATCGGTTATGACCTTGTTTCAAGCGTTCGCGACATTATCTCTTCCCCCGAGGAACTCGCAATGCTGTTCAAAGCCCTTTCCGAGCCGAGCCGTTTGGACATTATCAATCTGCTTCGCGAAAGCCCCGCCTACGGACAGGAGCTTTCCGAAAAGACCGCGCTGCACCCCACCACCATTTCCCATCATATGGCACGCCTTGTTGCGGCAAACCTTGTGGAATGCGATCTGCGCACCGCAAAAACCTATTACACGCTCAACAAAGAATATGTAATCGATATTCTTGACAGGCTCAGGGCTGTGTTCTCCGAGTGCGATGATTCAAAGGACGAAAAATAACGGTTCCTTCAGCCGTCGGTTGAGTTAACGTTTCGTGTTTTGTGAAAAAGGCTGTTAAACAAACCGTTTTCGCAAAAGCGACTTTCCGAGACTCTTCCCGCAAGAACAACAAAAAGCAGAGTTCGCCGCAGCGGCTCTGCTTTTTTGTCGTTATAAACGGATTCGCAGCCGCTGTTAATTGCCTGCATCTTCCGCAGCAGTTTTTTCCTTATTGTTCACAGCTTCATGTTGTTCACAGCTTCTGCACAGCTTCATACCGGTGAAAAGCGCACACGCCGCGGCGGCAAATGCCGGCGGATTGAACGCATTGATGATTCCGCTTTTGTAAACGGACGGATGCCGCTGCCCCATTGCCACAATCGCCGTAAGCAGAACAACCGCGCACGCCGCCGAAGCAAGCCCGAGACCGAACAGCAGATATTCCGCCCGCTGCAGCCGTATTTCCGCCCTGCCGCCGTTCGGCTCCGCAGAAAGCTGACTTCGAACATTTCCGAACATGCGGAACAAAAAGCATTCAAGTGTGCACAGCGCAGCATCTATCCCGCCCGCAGTAATTATTATCGCCGCAATGCGCATCGGAGTAAACACGGGCGGAGGCGTTGCAATGATGTTAAGTACGGTTTTGCGAAAAACGATTATATCTTGCTCCAGTTCCGCCGCACAGACGACAAGCAGGCACAGCGTCACGGCTGCGGCAATTCCGATGACAACCTGCACCGCAAGCGTCATTCGAAGCAGCGGAATTCCCGAACCCTCCGCAAGCTGTCCCCGCCGTGCATCGCAATGCACCGCCGCAAATGCCGCCGCCGCCGCAATCGGCAAAATGCATTCAAGTATGCAGTAAATTCCCGCCGTGACTCTGAAAGTATATATCAGGTCGGAAGTCAGCTCCGCAAATCGCTGCATTTCCTCTCCGGAATAAATCGGAAGCGCATCCCGAACGCGCTTGAGCAAATCGGAATAAACGGCATACATGTTCACTGCATGGAACACCGCCCAGGCACAGCAGCACAGCACAATTGCAAGAAAACGTTTTGAGCCTATCGCCTGCGCAATGCGCTCGACCGTCGCCGTTTTCTTTCTTTTCGGTGTTGTTTGTCCTTTCCCGATTTTTTCGGTTCGTTCGGTTTTCTTTTCTTTCACGTTTATCATATCGGTTTTCGCCTCGATATTTTTTGAGTTTCCCGCCCTTCATGCGTAAACTCCCGCATTCTTTAATTATACAATATACGCGCTTTTCCGACAATCATCTCCGGCAGATATATTGTTTTTGTTCCGCCGTTGCATTTTTCCGCGGTCTCATGTATAATTATTTCAAACGCAGTCGGCATTCCGACAGACTAAAGCACGGCCGAATCACCCGCACGGGCTTCGCCGTGTACACGGAGGAAAACACAATGTATGATTTGCACACACACTCCCGCTGTTCCGACGGAAGCGAATCCCCGGAACATGTTGCCGAGCTTGCAAAAGCCGCCGGAATTGAGCTGCTCGCGTTGACTGACCACGATTGTGTGCGCGGAGTTCCCGCCGCGCTGTCCCGTGCCGCACAGCTTGGGCTTCGGATGCTTCCCGGAGTTGAGGCCGAAGCGGACTATGCCGACACGCTTCACATTCTCGGCATCGGGCAGGATATCGACGCGCCGTGTTTTCAAAAACTGCTTGCGGAACAAACCGCCCTTCGCGAGGAGCGCAACCGTCTGCTTGAAATCAAGCTGCGCAAAATGGGCATGGATGTTTCGGATTATCTTATCCGCAGCGAATCCACGACCCGTGCAAACTATGCTGCCGCGCTCGCCGCAGCAGGCCACGCCGAAAACACAGCCGATGCCTTCCGCCGCATACTGAACAGAGACGCTCTTGCGGATATAAAGCAAAAACACCCCTCTCCGCAGGCTGTCATCGATGCCGTTACGGGCGCGGGCGGAGCTGCAATACTTGCCCACCCGATGCTGATGAAAAAATGCGATCCGCATGAGCTTGTCCGCGACCTTGCCGACAAGGGAATATGGGGTATTGAAGCTTTTTACGGTGCCGCAACGGAAGGTGAAACGCGGCTTTTCTCTTCCCTTTCCCGTGAATTCGGACTGTTTGCAACCTGCGGAAGCGATTTTCACGGAAAAAGCCGTCCGAACGCACCTATCGGAAGCGGCTGGCGCAGCTGTGCGCAGCTCGAGGCCGCGCTTTCGGAGCTTTGCAGGCGGTTCTTCCGAACCTGAGCCTCCGTACTTTCGGACATCAGTCGATGCACCGTGCATTCTGCATTATAATTCAATATTAACAACCGAATTCAAAACTCCCGCCTGTTTTGCGGATTCGATTCCGTTTGCAAAATCACCGACACGGGAGCTGACATGAGCGTCACTGCCGATGATAAGCCCCGCACCGTGTTCGTGTATCGTTTTTATCTCCTCCGGGGTCAGGCTTACATGCGAGGAGTTTATTTCCAGCAAAATGCCAAGCTGCCTTGCACAGTCCGCAAGATACGGAATGTCCAGAGTCAAATAAAGGTTCGGGTGCGAAATAATATCTGCATGACCCTTTTCCGCCGCCGCCATGAGCGATTCGGTGTTGCGCCGCGGAGTCGATTTCCCGCCGAAACTTTCGAAAAGGATGTGCCGCGCAAATCTGTTCACCGGCGGAATTCCCTTGTGGTACCCAAGAATAATGACATCATATTCGCTGCGGTCCTTCGGGATATCGCTTTCACCGAAATTCATTACGTTGCATTCCAAACCGCGCAGCACGCGGATACGTCCGTCAAACTCCCGACGCAGTTCCGCAAGCTCCGCGTTCAGCCGCTCCAGTTTTTTCCCGCGGACACCGTAATACATGTTGCCGCCCGCATGTTCGCTGACCGCAACCGCCTCAAGTCCGAGTTCCAACGCCCGAAGCACATTGTCACGCGGGCCGTTTTTGCCGTGGCTGTAATATGTATGTGTATGCAGATCCTCAATGATTCTCATTTTGTTTATATTCCCTTTCAGCTGTTCACTGCATTCTTCCCCGGTATGCATTCTCCGGAATTTTTCCCGCATATCGCGCCGTGAGCGCGAGTAAAGCTTCCGTAAACGCAACAAGCGATGCCGATGTTGCATAGCCCAAAAGTCTGCGAATATCGCTTTCGCATGTTGTGCAAATGCTGCAATCCGCTTCACTCTCCGCCGAAATGCAAGGCTCATTGCAAACAAAAACAGTGTACGCACCACCCTTTTTTGCCGTTCGAATGCATTCCGTCAGTTGCTGCGCGCTTTCCCTGCTTCCTTCGGAACGGATGCAGAACAGAGTGTCTCCTTCACCGAGCAATGCGGAATACGCCGCCCGGGTTTCGGGTTTTTGCGGGCAAACCGCACGGATTCCGAGTTCGACAAGTGCGCTGCCCGCACTTTCGGCAATCCCCGCCGCTGCTCCCGCACCGCACAGCAGCACACACCCCGTGCTCGTCACAAGCCGTTTGGCAAGTGCGCAAATTCTTTCCTCATCCGCAGCCTTAAGTGCTGCCTCGACCGAACGCATCTGGCCGAGCATCAGCTTGCTGAAAAACTCGCCGTCATCATCGCCCGATGCAACCGGTTTATTCTTGGTAAAACTTCCGGCAAGCGCAATTCGCAGCTCCGTAAAACCGCTGTAGCCCGCCCGCCGTACAAGCCGCGTCACGGTCGGCATACTGACCCCCGCCCGCGCCGCAATCTGCTTTATCGAAAGATGCGGAACCGCATCCGGATCGGAAAGGATAAAGTCCGCCGCCTGCCGCTCCGCAGGTGAAAGCGATGGGTACGCCGCAATGATTTTTGTCCTCGCCGGCATGTTTTGCACCTCCTTAAACACTTTTGTGTCCTTTGTCCAATATTCTACCATTTCTTTTTCTATTTTCAAGAGGAACCCGATTTTTCTCCTCAAAAGCAGAAAATTGCACCCCGGGCTGCCGTCTTCTTCGGCTGCCGTCCGAAAAGCATCAGTACCCGGCGCCGTTTCCAAGATATATTTCATCCCGCCCGCATAAAGTGATTGACTCTTTCTCAAAAATAAGATAGAATAATTGTTGGTAAATGTCTCCGTAGCTCAGCAGGATAGAGCGTCCGCCTCCTAAGCGGAAGGTCGCGCGTTCGAATCGCGCCGGGGATGCCAAAACAGCCGTCATGCGACGGCTGTTTCGTTTATTATCCGCATTCAGTTGTCGTTCATTTAGCAAACGGCATCGTTTAATATCATTTCATTGCTGTCAGCATTGCCTTGCTGCCATGGCGTGGCATTTTCTCCACAATTGCGAGACAGTCCGTCCCCTCTGGGCATTCATCAAGGCTGTCTCGCAATGTTTATTATATTAACCCTTAATGCATGATGCGAAAATCGCGTCTATTTCGTCCCCGGCAGCATAATCATCTTTGAGCAATTTTTCAATAAGCTTGTCCACGGCTTCCCGATTCTCACTGATAATTCGTATTGCCTTCTTCAGCTCAATGTCCAGTATGTTGTTAATACTCTTTCTTATCTCGTTCGAAAGCTCTCCGCTCACTGAATTCGGATCTACTGCTGCAAGGCCGAACTCTTCAACCATGCCGTAACTGCATATCAAGCGTTTTGCCAAGGATGTTGCAGTTTCCAAGTCTCCCGCTGCACCGGTTGAAATTCCGTCTTCGCTGCCGTAATAAACCATCTCAGCCGCACGCCCGCCCAGAGATGTTCGGATCCTTCCAATCAATTCACGCTTTGTGTAGATTGTTTTTTCCTCGTTGTCTCCGTGCTGCATATAACCGCCATGATTCGCTCTTGCAACCACTGTAACATATGACGGGGTTTCACCGCCATGCCAGCAAAGAAACGCATGACCGGCTTCATGTCGAGCTACGCGTTCAATTGTTGCACTATCCCATTTTTGGGATTCCCCGCTATTAAATGTTTCAAACGCCTTTTCAAAAATTTCATCCGCTACTTTCATTTCTCCGTCACGAATTGCCATTCTCAAAGCGAGTTCCGCAACTGATTCCAGTGCAGCAAGACTCATGCCGGTTGAGCGCACAACAATGTTTTCAAGTTTACTGTCGGACACGTTAAAAACATTGTTTTTGTTTATCTTCATTTCGAGATACGTGCGTCGCTCTGCTTTGTTGGGAAGATCAATTAAAACTCTTCTGTCAAATCTGCGCATGAGCGCAGGATCAAGACTTTTGCTTCCGCCGGATTCAACATCAAAATTAGTTGCCGCAAGAACAAATACAGGTTTTGAAAGATCCTTATTGAACCCATCCATCTCCGTAAGGAACGCCGTCAACGTTGCCTCTGCTCCTGTTTGATCTTCTCCTCGGCGTTCTTTTGCAATAGCATCGATTTCGTCGATGAACAGAATGGACGGTGCGTATTTACGTGCTGTCCGAAAAAACTCGTGAACCTTTTCAGAACCGCCATCCGCATATCTGCTTAAAAACTGATTTCCCTCCGCAAAAAGGAATGTTGCATTCGACTCACTTGCCATTGCCTTTGCAAGCATTGTTTTGCCCGTGCCCGGAGGGCCGTAAAGAATTACGCCTTTTGGTGCACTTACTCCTGTACCGATAAATTTTCCGGGATTTTTCAGGTATTCAACAAAGTACTTCAGTTCTTTCTTTGCATCTTCCGCTCCGATTACGTGTTCAAAGCGTATGTTCGGCCTTGAAACAGTACTCATTATATTGCTTGAATCCTCAGCTTCTATTGCGGTCTCCGTTTCAAAATCGAACAAGGTTATTACCGCATGTTTTCCGTCCTCACTCACCTTCTGTGATGTTTCAAACGAGATAAGTTTGTTCGCTCTTGCCAGCATATTCATACTTTTCTGCTGATGCACCCGAACGCATATATCTTCAATGCTTCTGTCAAAGGCTGCTGCATTATCACCAATCTGCAAGATTCCTCTTATTCCCTGTTTAAGCAAAGAACGCTTTTCTTCTTTACTCAGTGTTTGGGAGTTCTTTTCAAGGACATATATCGGCAGGTTCGGCAGGTTCTCGCGGAGATACCAAAGAATATCCCTGCCCGTTGATTCAATATCCTCCTGATTCAACAATTCAGAATCACCGCGTTCTCCCAACGATAAATCCACAATGGCAAAACTCAGCTCGTTATTGTGCACGATGCTTTTTGCGCTTTCTGTATCATCAGCGCCCAAGAAATAAACACTCGAAGATTGTTCCCTGCAATTTGCAATAATATCCAATGTTGATACTATCAGAACGTTCTGCGTTTCTGTATTGTTGAACAAACAGTTAACATCATCGTTGTCAGCGGGCAAATTAACTTCAATCGAAATATCCTCGAGCTTTCCAATATCTGTTTTGCTCCGGTCAGAGCTCAGCAATCTAAGCATCTCATATATCTCGTTGTTCAAAAACGTCCTTGCCTGTGATGTTACTGCACGTGCGTCTGCCGCTCCTCCCTCTGCCAGAAGCAGTGCCGTGTATGCCTTTTCGTCTACGGAAATCCCGATTCCGGTTTCGTTTGTAAAGGATTCGGCACTTCTCAGTACTTCACGATTCGCTATTTTCCAAAGTTCGTGCGCTCGAATATGGTTGAACATAACAACATTTCCCGACGCAAATCTTGAGCATATCGCGGCAGGGAAATACGGCGTTTTCGTGTTTGGTTCAACGTCCTTTTGCAATGCCTTTAAAATTACTTTGCGCGGTAAAACCGAAAAATCAATCGACTCGGAGTTTTCGTAAAGCTGTTTGCCCGCATTGGTTGTAAAAACCATTATTGCGCTCGCAAGGGATACTTCTTCGTCCGTTTTGCTGTCTCGTATCCTTCCTGCATCTAAAATTTGAAGGAATAAATGGATAATTGAAATGTGCGCCTTTTCAACCTCGTCCAAAAGAATTAAGCAGCGCGGATTTTTCTTCACAAAGCTTGTGAAATTGCCTGATTTTGAGCCCTTGTAAACACCGTCACTGCCAATGAATTCAAGTGAGGACTCTTTGTCGCAGTATTCGCTCATATCGAATCGAACAAACGGAATTTCTTTTCCTTCCGCATAGCTGATAGCTTCAGCAGCCTTTTCTGCAAGGAAGGTTTTGCCAACTCCCGGAGGGCCGGCAAACAAAAAGGTTGCTCGCGGTCGATTGCTGCTTTTGTCCGTCAGTGACGAAAGCTCCGCGCGAAAATATCCCTCAACGAATACACTTACCGCATTATCCTGACCAAAGACTCTCTCGCTCAGATACTCCTGAATCTGCTTCGTTCTTTTGATTATATCCGCAATACTTTTTTGTGCCTCTTTTCGAGTCTCCTTCTTGCATTCTCCGCTGTGGGATGATTTTTGTGCTTCAGCAGTGTCGTTGCCGAATATTCGTGTGTAAGCATCCTCGAGCGCTTGTGTGCCGGGCACTGTCTGCTCCGTCTCGAAGAGATCATCGAAAACTATATAGTTACGTATAAAGTCGTTCGGCTCGTCAAGGATACATTTCAGCAGCTGGTACGCATGCACCTCTCCCGAACCCTCGCTCGCCGCAATGCAGCGCGCCTTTTTAAGACACCCTTCAATATAGCTTTCGTCAATGCGCCTTGACTCGGGTGTGGCTTTACTGGTAGCATGCAAAATGAAGTCTGTTGCAATATTGTTCGGATCGCTTATCGCTGTCGGAAGTTTCAGCTTCAGCATGTTCTTCAGTCTTTGGCTGTCCGGATCGCTTACATCTCTGACATAGCAAACGACCGCCGCAATAAAGCCTTCTGCTGTTAACTTATGATTCGGTCCGCCGTCAAGTTCTGTTGCTTTCTCAATAAGTCTTCTCAGAAGAGAACTGTACTCAAGTTCTTCCATTACTCCTCCTTTTATGCGTTTGAATCGTCAATGCTGATTTTATCACTTTTCCTTTATAAGTTCAATGACTTCATTTTCGTCTGTAAGTATAATCGTATTCCCTTTAAAATCAATGGAATACTCTTTTTTTGAAACATCAACGCCTATGATGCTTGTTGTTATCAACAGTTTATTGTCTTGAACCTCGTATGTAAACGGAATTTCGGCGGCTCCGCATTTCTTGCCTGTTCCGTTTTCATCAAAGACATACGTTGTTTCCACAACTACTCCAAGCACTGTGCTTTGCGTTTTCCACTCCCCCACAATTCTTTTTGCGGGAGAACAGGCGCAAAGCGCAAGCAGAACAACGATAATTGCAATCAAAACTAATCTTTTCATGACTTAGTCTCCTTTCAATCCTTCAAAAGTCACCTGTTTTTGAACTTAAACTTTATAGTTATTGTGCGTATTTCAGCATCCCATGAATAAGAATATGTTGAACCATCAATCTTTCTATTCGCCTTTGCTGCCGCACCAACAGCCGAAAACCCTTCTGACGAACTCACGAACAGTCTGTTAATGGCCTCTCTGTAAACCGCAATACTGCCGAGTCTTTCATATGAAACGCTCAGGCCGCGCTGTTCCCTGCGGGTCAAATTCGGCTTATTCTTCGTCGTCCGTTTCGCCGCTTTGGATCAGCTCATCCGCTTCTTCGATGGCTTTGGTCAGCTTTCGATCGGCTTTTTCCATGATTTTAAGCATTCTTACCAACTTTCTCATCTCGCGATACGCTCTTATTTTTTCGCGCAGCTGCGCAAAAAATCCGGGTTTCTCCTGTTCCATATTCTTTCCTCCTTATTCACTGCATTGATTCAATCGGTTCTGAGCATCCTCTCTTCTCTCCGCATACAATTCATATCCCGTTTGTTTGTAAAGCTCCTCCCAAATCGCGGCAGCGCTGCGCAGCATCGCTTTTTGTTCGGATGAAAGTTTCCCGTCCGCGCTGCATGTCCCGCACTTGAAAAGAGAAAGGGCAAGATCGTCCTTCAGCATCGGAACCTGCGGAAAGTTTTCCGCAAGCCTTTCGCCGATTCCAAGAGCCTTTGCATAATACCCTTCCGCAGCTTTATAATCATTCCGTGCTTCCGCAACAACGCCGAGTTTTTCATACGAAACGCTCAGGTCGCGCTGCATTTTCGGTGCATCCGGGTACTTTTCCACAAGCTTCTCGAAGATTTCAAGCGCCTTTGCATAATACCCTTCCGCAGCTTTATAATCGTTCCGTGCTTTCGCAATATCGCCGAGTCTTTCATATGGAACGCTTAGGTCGCGCTGCAAGTTCGGGTCTTCCGGGTACTTTTCCGCAAGCCTTTTGCTGATTTCAAGAGCCTTTGCATAATACCCTTCCGCAGCTTTATAATCGTTCAGGGCTTCCGCAATATCGCCGAGATCATTATACAAACTGCTCAGGTCGCGCTGCAGTTGCGGGTCTTCCGGGAACTTTTCCGCAAGCCTTTCACAGATTTCAAATGCTTTTGCATAATGCCTTTCCGCCGCTCTGTAATCGTTCAGGGCTTCCGCAATACCGCCGAGTTTTTCATACGAAACGCTCAGGTCGCGCTGCATTTGCGGGTCATCCGGGTACTTTTCCGCAAGCTTTTCACAGATTTCAAGAGCCTTTGAATAATACCCTTCCGCCGCTTTATAATCGTTCAGGGCTTTTGCAATATCGCCGAGGTTAATATACGAAATGCTCCGACCGCGCTGCAATTCCGGGTCTTCCGGGTACTTTTCCGCGAGTCTTTCCCTGATTGCAAGAGCCTTTGCATAGTCCCCTTCCGCAGCTTTATAATCGTTCCGTGCTTTCGCAATATCGCCGAGTCTATCATACGAAACGCTCAGGTCGCACTGCATTTGCGGGTCATCCGGGTACTTTTCCGCGAGTCTTTCCCTGATTGCAAGAGCCTTTGCATAGTCCCCTTCCGCAGCTTTATAATCGTTCCGTGCTTTCGCAATATCGCCGAGTCTATCATACGAAACGCTCAGGTCGCACTGCATTTGCGGGTCATCCGGGTACTTTTCCGCAAGCTTTTCCCTGATTTCAAGAGCCTTTGCATAATACCCTTCCGCAGCTTTATAATCGTTCATGGCTTCCGCAATAACGCCGAGTCTTTCATATGGAACGCTTAGGTCGCTCTGCAATTTCGGGTCATCCGGATACTTTTCCGCAAGCCTTTTGCTGATTTCAAGAGCCTTTGCATAATACCCCTCCGCAGCTTTATAATCGTTCATGGCTTTCGCAACATCACCGAGTCTACTATACGAAACGCTCAGGTCGCGCTGCATTTCCGGGTCATCCGGGTACTTTTCCGCAAGTTTTTCGCTGATTTCAAGCGCCTTTGAATAATACCCTTCCGCAGCTTTATAATCGTTCCGTGCTTCCGCAATATCACCGAGTTTATTATACGAAGCGCTCCGGTCGCGCTGCATTTGCGGGTTCTCCGGATACTTTTTCGCAAACTTTTCTGCAATTCTCAGTGCCGCATTTGCAGCGACCTCCGCCGCAGAATAATCAAGCATATCTATCAGCGCACGGCAGGCATAAATATTGCCCCAAACGGCTTCATGCGCTTGATCCGGATCACCGCTGTTTTCGCATTTCTCCTTAAATATTCGCGCATATTCAAGATAGAGTTCCGCCACTCTGTCATGCTGCCGGTCATCCGCATAGGCTTTTGCGAGTTTTTCCAGTGCAGAGGTGTATTCCGAAGAATCCGTGAGCTGTTCGTATTCCTTCTTCATTCCCGCACTGCGCAGCAGGCGTGAAGCGTTTGCAAGCTCATATGTATCCATTTCATCCGTGCCCTGTTCAAAGGCTTTGAAGCAGGCAGCGGCAAGGCTCCGTATGCCGTCCTCCTGCGGCGCATAGAACGCAGCGGAAGCCTTGCTGTCGTTCAGCCAATCGGTGAAGGATTTGTGGAAAAGGCGGATGAAGCCGCCGCTGAGGTCGAGCATCGTCTCCAGCGGGCGCAGAAAATCCTCCAGCCGGGCGTTCGTCCAGCCCTGCATCTTTTGCAGCGTTTTGAGCGGGAGAGCATAGGGGGAGGCGGCGACCATTGAAAGCGGTTCGCGCACGAACGCATTGTATTTTTCGACACTGCCGGAAGCATCCGGTTCCCCGAATTTTCGCAGGAAGGTTTTGAGCAGCAAGGCATTGAGCCCCTGCGGAAAGGTCATGCTCTCGAGTGGCTCCCCTTTTTCGAGCGACTCGCGCAGCTGCGGCAGGATCGTGAAGGCATAGCAGAAGATTCCGCTGCTTGCCTCAACAAGGCGGTTCATAAAAATGTCGCAGCCGGTACGGTCTTTCAGCAGGTCTTCGAGATTTTCTTCATAGTATTGACGGATATCGGCATCGTTCATTTCGGCATAATCATCAAGATTCAGCTCCGTGCAGCTGAATTCGGCGGAAGGTGCAAGCTGCCGCCTGAGCATGCGTTCGGGTCTTGCGGTGATAAGTATGCGGATATAGGTTTTCAGTTTGTCGTGATAGCTGCGGATGAACCCGGCGAGCGCACCGCTCTTTGCTTCGTCCAATCCGTCAATGATGATGAGCTTTGCAGAGCGTTCACCGTCTATAACCCTGCTGAGCGGGGTTGCGATAAGGGTGTTGAACCTGTCGTGTCCCGTTTTGGTCAATGTGCTTTTATCTGTCAAAATATACATCAGCTGCCGGCGATAGTCCGGCAGTCTCAGGGCGATAAGGTAGGCAAGGCGATCGGTGATTTTGTCCGTTTGGCTGTATTCCTCGCTTCGGCTGTCGCAGGCAAGTGCAGCGATGACGTTCGGGTTTGCAAATTGGAAATGTGCCGAAAAAAGTGATTTGCCCGCGCCCGGGTCGGCATAAAGGGTCATAACGCGCGAACCGTTTTTGTCGTTCAGCCAAGTGTTGATTATGTTCTCAAGCCAGCCGCGCCCCGTCATTTTGAACTTCAGCAGTTCGTCAATGCGGGTCATTTCGTCAACGGCGGAAATTCCGAGGGATTCCTTCAGTTTTTTCACTTCGTGATTGAAACGCAGCGTTTCCGGATCTCTCAAAATGTCAATCAATTCGTCCGCAGCATCGTTCAGAAAGCGTTCGAATTCCGCTTCGCCTTCATCCCGCTTCTTTTTCCAATCCGAAAGGTCGATCCACTGCCGCTCGGTAAACTCTGCGGGAGGGTTCAGTGTGCGTTCGCCTTCAAGCAAAACGCAGCTTATGATCCCGTAGCGGCTGCCGACGGCGATTCCGAGTTCATCTCTGCAAACACCGGGGTCGCGCAACGCCTTTTGGGACATGAAACCCACAAAACGATCGCTTTCGACAATGCCGCCTGTTATGAGTTCGCGCCAATCCTTATTCCTCGGAATGGAATAGGTATCCAGCCAGATTTTGATTTTTCCGCCTGATTTTTCCTCAATGAGCTGTTTCAGCCTGTCAACAACGACTGCACCGTTTTCGAAACTCTCATCGTCATGCGCATAGCTGAAGAAAACATTAATTTCCTCCGTCATCCTTTCACGTTCGTCGGGATCAAATGATTCGCCGCAATCCTGACATTCCCATATGTGATGAAATTTTCGATAAATGACATCTTCCGAACCGCAATATATGCATTTCATGTCGGGATCTCCTTTCGTTTATGCCGTAAGTAATTATTCGTGGATTATCAAACTGTTGACAAAGTACGCACGCAGTGTTTAAATACAGTTGTATTATAGCAAAAAAATGTGAAAATTCAAATGTTGTTAAAAATATATTTCTAAATTAAAGTCCGCAGCCCATCGATTGACAGACTGCGGAGGGTTCAATGCGAATTCCGTCTTTGTTTTCGCAAGGCCGCATTACTCAATATGTTTTGCATCAAAACAGCTTCTTCCCTCACCCCAAGGCGACATCGAGCAGCATCATCAGTGCGAACCCGAGGGCGGCACCGACGGTGCCGACATTGCTGTGCTCATCGGACCGGGACTCGGGGATAAGTTCTTCGATGACAACATAGATCATTGCACCGGCGGCGAAAGCGAGGATATAGGGCAGCACGGGTGTTACGAGAGAGGTTACGAGGATGGTCAGTATTGCGCCGACAGGCTCGGCAACACCGGAGAGGGTTCCGCAGGCAAAGGCTTTGCCTTTCGAGGTTCCGCTTGCGGCGAGGGGGGCTGAAATTATTGCGCCTTCCGGGAAATTTTGAATCGCAATACCGACAGCGAGAGCTATTGCGCCGGAGGCACTTATTGCATTGTTTCCGTTAAGCATGCCCGCAAGGACGATGCCGACGGCCATTCCTTCGGGGATATTATGCAGCGTTACGGCAAGCATCAGCATAAGGTTTTTCCCCATTGCGGAGGGGCGGCCTTCCGGGCGGGCGGAATTCGTATGCAGATGCGGAATCAGGCTGTCCAACAGCAGCATGAATCCGATGCCGATAAGAAAGCCGACAACGGCGGGCCAGCCATGCCGCAGTTTTGCCCGCAGCCTCCGCCATGTCTATTGACGGAATCAGCAGCGACCATACCGAAGCGGCGATCATAACGCCCGCCGCAAAACCGCGCAGAAGGTTTTGAAGCTTTGAATTCATTTCTTTCTTCAGAAAGAAGACTGTTGCGGAACCGAGCGTTGTTCCGAGAAACGGCAGAACGATGCCGATGATGACTTTTGTCATATTGCTCATTGTTTTATTTCCTTTCAGGCGGCATGCAGTGCATTCCCGCTGCAAAGCGGTGCGCATATGTATTTTAAAAACCGCAGCAATTCTGCATATTATAACATAATTCTCCGGCTGCGTGAACCCAAATGCAGCAAATGCGGTTCAATATAAAATCTATTCGTTTTTGAAAGCAAATTTGACAACGAAACGCCGCCGGAGCAAAATGTTCTCCGTTCGGCGAAATTATGCAAACATTGCCTTTATTTGTACCTTTTTTTCATCACTTTGAGCGAAGTTGTTCGTTGTCCATTAATGCAATACCATGGTATTTATGCATCGGAAAGATTGACCTTAAAATTGTACCGACAGCTGCGGTTGTATTCAGGAGACAGCGAACCTTCTTACGGTAAAATCCGAAGTCGGTGTGCAGCCCTGCCGTATACGGCGCATGAATCCGTATAAAAATACAATTGCACAACAAAAAAAAGCAAAGAAGGGAGACTGCATGCCATGTTGGGTGATAACATAAGGCTGCTGCGCAGCGTTCGCGGCATCAGCCAGGTTGAACTCGGAGAAAAACTTAATGTATCCAAACAGAGCATTTCAAACTGGGAAAACGGAAATATTCAGCCCTCGATCGAAATGCTTATGAAAATTGCGGATTTCTTCTCCGTATCAACGGATTTTCTGCTCGGGCTGGACAATCGAACATCCATAATCGTTGACGGGCTGAGCACGGAGGAATTGTCACATATCCGTGTTATTATCGATGACCTTGTCGCAGCAAAGCGACGAATGGGGATTGAACAAAACGACGATCGTCCGCGCGAATGACACTGCGCGGAAAAGCCGGAACACCACCCGCTGCCCTGCAATTTCGGGACGGATGATGTTCCGGCTGTTTTAAAAAAGTTTTTTATCGTTCTTGTGCCGATACGGCACAGCATAACGAATTATGCATTTCCGTTTGCGTCAACGGTCTCAAGATACTCTCTGCGGCCTTTTTCGTAAAGGTTGTTTCCCTCGCTGTCTATAACCGCAACCACGGGGAAGTTTTCAACCTCAAGCCTTCTGAGAGCCTCCGCGCCGAGATCCTCGTATGCAATTATCTCCGCCTTTTTGATGCAGCTTGAAAGCAGCGCACCTGCGCCTCCGATTGCGGCAAAATAGACCGCACCGTATTTTTTCATTGCATCGATGACCTCCGCATTGCGCTTGCCTTTGCCGATCATGCCCGTTTCGCCCTCGCGGATAAGCGTCGGCGAATACGCATCCATGCGGTAGCTTGTTGTCGGGCCTGCCGAACCTATGACCTGTCCGGGCTTTGCGGGAGTGGGGCCGACGTAATAAATCGTTGCGTTTTTAACATCAAAGGGCAGCGGTTCGCCCTTTTCAACAAGTTCGCAAAGCCGTTTATGCGCCGCATCCCTCGCAGTGTATATAACGCCGGACAGCAGGAGCTGTTCGCCGCTTTTAATGTTACGCGCTTCCTCACGCGTTAACGGCAGGGTGATATGTCTTTCCATTCGTTTGTTCCTCCCGAACTCAGATTATCGCACTCTTATGCCTTGTAACATGGCAATTGATGTTCACCGCAACGGGCAAGCCTGCAATATGCGTGGGCATAGCCTCGATATTGACCGCAAGCGCAGTGGTTTTTCCGCCGAAGCCCTGCGGTCCGATGCCGAGCGCATTGACCTTTCGGAGCATTTCATTTTCCAGCTCCGCATAAAACTCATCCGCATTGCGCTCGTCGGTGCTGCGCATCAGTGCTTTTTTTGCAAGCAATGCTGCTTTGTCGAACGTTCCGCCGATACCGACGCCGATAACGATCGGAGGACACGGATTGGGGCCCGCCTCTTCCGCCGTTTTAAGAATGAAATTCTTCACGCCTTCAATGCCGTCGGAGGGCTTGAGCATTGCAATACGGCTCATGTTCTCGCTGCCGAAGCCTTTCGGCGCAACGGTGAGCTCGATTTTATCGCCCGGAACAAGCTCGATATAGAGCATTGCGGGAGTGTTGTCGCCCGTGTTGACTCTGCGCAGCGGGTCTTTGACGACAGATTTACGCAGATATCCGTCGACATATCCCTGACGGACACCTTCATTGACCGCATCCGTAAGAGAGCCGCCTTCAAAGTGAACTTCCTGACCAATCTCCAGAAATACGACCGCCATTCCGGTATCCTGACAGATCGGAATAGTATCTTCCTGAGCAATGTGCAGATTATCCTGAAGCTGTCCCAATACCTTCTTCCCGATTGGGGAGACCTCCGTATCAACCGCATTCCGGAGAGTCTGCTGCATATCCGGCGTCAATACGGGTTTTATGCCATTGCAACAAATCTGGATGATTCTGCCAAAGATATTTTAGAAGTCAGTGCAAACCGCTATAAGATCGAAGACTGTTTCCGGATGATGAAGACAAACTTCTCAGCACGTCCGGTTTTTCATCAGAAACGGGAACGCATCATTGAACATTTTATGATCTGCTACACAGCACTGCTTATTTACCGGCTGATGGAGAAAAAGCTGGATCTGCATGGGACTCATTACACGGCAGATACACTGATAGAGACCATGAAAAGTATGGACGTGGCAAACATCGAGGATATGTGCTACATGTCAACCCACACGAGTTCTGATGCGTTTACTGCCCTGAATGCAATAACCGGGCTTGGTCTGGACAAAAAATACTATCAGCCAAAAGAACTGAATTAAAAAAAAAAAAAATTTTGAAGTGATGTCTCCATACAACATACTTTAAGACATCAAAAGTGGCAGAATCCAAGTAAAATCAAGGGATTCTGCCACTATACTTTTCTTTAAGTGTCGAAGATGGGATTATACAAAAACCTCTTGGCTTTGTCAATGCATTTTACGTTATTTTTAAATATTCCTGCAAAAAGAAATAATTATCAAACGATAAGCTTCTTCCTGTCCCCGTTCATGGCTTTCCTTCTTCTCTCAGTATAAAATTTCATCAAATCTCATATAATTTTCAAGTCAGCTATCATATATTTTCATATACATTTATCGTAGTATTTCCTATTCTGCACTGACAGAATTGCCGCTTACAGAGTTTCCACTCACAGAATTACCGCTTACCGTGCTCTGCGTCCTGGCCGTATTGCCCGAAATACTGTTACCGCTGACTGTGGAGCTGCTCTCCGGTTCCAGATCCGGGAAGGAATAGACCACATTTTCATTATCGTCTGCCACTTCAATGGAATAGCTCTTCGTTACATAACCGGACTTCCGGAAAGTAAGGACATGTGTTCCTGCAGTCTTCGTGTAGGTAACCGGTGCATAGCCCTTATACAGGTTGTCCTCATATACTTCAGCTCCATCCGGAGTCTGAATGGTAATTGTTGCGCTCTCCTTCTTATCCGAAGCCCAGGAAATATCATTATCCGATACCGAACTCTTGCTCTGGGGCAGATTCAGCTGCAGCTTCAATGGTTCTTCACCGGTAACATCAAAGAATTGACTGACCGTATCATAACCGGAAGCACTGACGGTAAGCTGATGCATACCTACCGGCAGCTTTAAGGTATAAAGCTGATTAATCAGATTGTTATCAACATATACCGAAGCACTTTCCGGTGTGATATCAAAGGTAACCTGTCCGCTTTCCGGAACCGGCTTCTCAATATCACCAAGATCCAGTGTCGTAATTTCATCCCGACGGATCTCCACCTCCCGGCTTTCCTCCAAAAGATCTGTGGTCAGCCGTACCTGATAGCTGCCCTCCGGTACAGAAAACAGCATTTCCGGTGAAACCTGCGAAATCACTGTCTGTCCGATCTCAATCCAGCCACCAACGAAATACTCTTCATTCTTAAGCTCCAGATAGCCATGTCCCCGATCCACACGGATGCTCAGGACCTCCTGACCGATCCCCTGCATGGAAATCACATCCTGACTTATAACCTGCTCCGGCAGAATCTCCTCCTGACCGGAAAAAACAAGCAGCCGGTCGCTTAAATGGTATTCCTCCTGCCCAACCGTAATCGTCCGGTTCCCGGTATTCATGCTGAATTTCTGGATATCTCCATAATTCCATGAATCCGGACTGATCTGCAAAGATCCCATTTTTTCCATGTTGCTGTTATAGGCAAGCGTCACGATGCTCCCCGGAATAAGCTGATCCACAGTCAGCGGACCGCCATACTTATCCGTAAGCACGGTTGCCCCGTCATAGGAAAGTGTCTTTTCTTCCCGCTGATTCAGCTCACAGATCGTAATTGTCTGTGCCTCTTTATCCACACGCTTAACCACTCCGGAAGCACTGGATACATAAATATCCACCGGCTCCTCCTGCGTATTCTCAAAAGAGCTCTCAAACGTGGATTCCTGCGCAAGTCCGGTGCTGCTGCATCCCGTTGCAGTCAGACACAATAACGCACACAATACGATGATTTTATTTTGCTTCTTCCCAGATTTCTTCATAAAGTACCTCATATTTCATATCCGCATAACAATTTCCCTGTTGCTCCAGACGACCTTTTCTATATTGATTATGTGTAGCCATTCAGCCCTGCCCATTCATAAGGTTCCGAATTGTACAGATCTCTGATTAGTTACAAGTATACTCCACGATAATGCTCGAGAAAAGTCTTTTTTTCCTCTTCCAGATCCAGAAGCCGGTAAAGTTTCTCCATATTCTTCATCGGTATCCATGCCTTACCTGAATTATAGTAAAAATTGGCTATTTTCCAGAATTTTTCCGGATAGGCGAGTCTTCCATACAGATGAATCTTCTCCGCAGCCGTAAGCGGACGAACCTTCTCATATTCCCCGATCAGCTGAAAAGCCAGCTTTTCCTGCCAGGAGGTTTTCTCCAGAATCTTGCGCAAGAAGAGCCCAAGATCCCTCGTTATATCCCCAATGGCACACTTTTCAAAATTGATCAGAAAGGTCTTTTCCTGCTCTGTCAGAATATTGTGATACTGAAAATCTCCGTGGCAGATCCCCGAAGGTACGGGCTGTGCCGCAAACCTCTGCATTTCCTCTTCAACCTGAAGTGCCTGTTCAAAAAAATAGGTATAATTCTGCATAAGAAGTATTTCAAAATCCGACTTCTGGCTTCTTGTCTTCAGAAAACGCCGGATTTTCTTCAATTCCCTGGTATGACGGTTAAACTCCAATGCAGAATTCTCCGGTATTTCCACAGGTGTATTTTCCTCCTGCCAAAGCTGCGTTCTATGGAGCTGTGCCAATGCCCGGACCGCCTGATTGCAGTTTTCGGAATCCTTCAGATCACATTCCCTTCCGGCAGAATAAGTCTTAAGGACATAGGCCGTTCCGTCAAAGTCCATGGTCAGAAGCTCTCCTTCTTTATTCTTAAGGATCTGTTCAGCCGGAAACTGTTGTCCATGAAGAAGCTCTAAAACCTCATTCTGCAAATGGATTTTGTTTCTTCTTTCGATATATTCTTTAAAAATCAGCATTCCCTGATTTGTTTCACAAAGAATAGCGCCCCGCCCCTTCGTGGTGCGAAGCACTTCTACATCATAATTGTCAAGTAGCGAAACGCATCTGTCGTTCACATTCAATCCCCCTAACCACTGTCATGGTCTATCCTATGAACGATTCCTGCAAAGTATTACTGTTTTGCTGCAGACAATAAATATTCTTTGGTATTTCTGGATGGATCTTCAATCACAAGTGAAAGAAGCTCCTTTAATTTCACACCGACCTGCGGACCCTCCGGAATACCGGCCTCCCGGATCAGATCACTTCCCGTTACTGCAAGCTGCTTCAGTGAAACGCACTCCCTGCTGGCAACGATATCCTCATATATTTCCTTTAATTTTGCCAGATTCTGTTCCTTTTCCTTACGCTTATACATACTCTGTGCCAGCGTATCCGCCTCCCGTACTTCAAACAATAACGGGAAAATATCATCACCAATCTTATTTATCGCCCGTCGCACGCTTTTCCGTGACAGCTCCATACGGACATCATGGTATCTTACCAGATTTGTTACATAATAGATGGATTTATTATCAAACTTAAGCCGCCGCATGATTTTCTGTGCATAAGCTGCTGAAATTTCCGGATGACCGTGGAAATGATTGATTCCGTGCTCATCGGTTGTAATGGCATCGGGCTTCCCTATATCATGGAACAGCATTGCAAGACGCAATACCTTGTCCGGACGGATCTCACACATGGAATGCAGAATGTGCTCTCCCACCGTATAGCAATGATGGGGATGATTCTGGTTCGTAGTCATGCAGATATCAAATTCCGGAAGAATGACCTTCGTAATCCCCGTTTCATATGCAATCCGCAGATCATCCGGATGGGGAGAGGTCACCAGCTTCACCAGTTCCGTCTGAATCCGCTCTGCACTGATATTCTTCAGATTCGGTGCAAGCACCCTGATAGCATCCGCCGTCTCGGCTTCAATTTCATATCCGAGCTGTGCAGAAAAACGTACCGCACGCATCATCCGCAGAGCATCCTCCGTAAAACGCTCTATCGGATTCCCTACGCAGCGGATCATCCGCTTCTGAAGATCCCCCGTTCCGTCAAAAGGATCCACCAGTCCCTGTTCGTCGTTGTAGGCCATGGCGTTAATGGTGAAATCCCGCCGTTTCAGATCTTCAATCAGATTTGAAGTAAAAATAACCTCTCTGGGATGACGACAGTCCTCATATTCCCCGTCAATCCGGTAGGTCGTGACTTCATAACCAATGCCATGCAGCATAATCGTTACCGTACCATGCTTAATCCCCGTATCGATCGTATGGGAAAACAGTTCCTTGATCTGCAGGGGCTTGGCCGAGGTCGTAATATCATAATCTTCAGGGATTCTTCCAAGAACCGAATCACGAATACAGCCGCCTACAGCATATGCTTCGTAGCCGGCTTCCGTAATCGTTTTTATGATCTGTTTTACATCTTCGGGTAATTCAATTTGTCTGATTGGACTCATTCTTTTTACCTGTATTTTTACCTGTATTATGAGGGGAAGAGTTAATAAGCTCTTCCCCAATATACCATTTTCTTTGCAGGTTTGCCACAGTATACACACTTATCGGACAGACATTCCTGATGAAACGGCATGCAGCGGCTGGTTACTGCCATGTTTTCCTTAATGGCCTCTTCGCAGCTTGTCTCACCACACCACATTGCCTTTACAAATCCGGTCTTCGTTGCGAAAATTTCCTCGAATTCTTCTCTGGTTGTTGCGGTATAGGTATGGGATTCTACATGCTTTCTTGCTTTCTCTAACATATCGGACTGCATCTGCTTTAACAGTGCATCTACGGTTTCTGCAAGCTGATCAAGCGCTACCTCGACCTTTTCCCTCGTATCACGGCGGCAGATCACACACTTGCCTGCTTCGATATCCTTCGGTCCGATTTCCACACGAAGCGGAATTCCACGCATTTCCTGTTCAGAGAATTTCCATCCGGGACTCTTGTCGGAATCATCAACCTTTACCCGGAAGTTACTTAATACTTCCTTTAATTCGTTTGCCTTTTCCAGAACGCCTTCCTTCTTCTGCTGAATCGGGATGATCATAACCTGTGTAGGTGCAATCTTAGGAGGAAGTACCAGTCCGGAATCATCACCATGAACCATAATGATCGCACCGATAATTCTGGTGGACACTCCCCAGGAAGTCTGATGAACATATTTTAATTTGTTATCCTTGTCTGTAAACTGGATTCCGAATGCTTTTGCAAAGCCGTCACCAAAGTTGTGGCTGGTTCCGGACTGAAGTGCCTTGCCATCATGCATCAATGCTTCAATGGTATAAGTTGCTTCTGCTCCTGCAAACTTCTCCTTCTCGGTCTTACGTCCTTTAATTACAGGGATTGCAAGTACTTCTTCACAGAAATCTGCATAAACGTTAAGCATCTGCTCGGTACGTGCCTGTGCCTCTTCTGCCGTTGCATGTGCGGTATGTCCTTCCTGCCACAGGAATTCAGCTGTACGGAGGAACAGACGGGTACGCATTTCCCACCGCATGACGTTGGCCCACTGGTTGCACAGGATGGGGAGATCACGGTATGAGTTGATCCAGTTCTTGTAAGTACTCCAGATAATGGTTTCTGAAGTCGGACGGATGATCAGTTCTTCTTCCAGTTTGGCAGCTGGATCGACAATTACTCCTGAACCATCTTCTGCATTTTTCAGACGATAGTGGGTGACTACGGCACATTCCTTGGCAAAACCTTCTACATGTTCTGCTTCGCGGCTCAAATATGATTTTGGAATCAGCAACGGGAAATAAGCGTTCACGTGTCCGGTTGCCTTGAACATATCGTCCAATATGCGTTGCATCTTCTCCCAGATAGCATATCCGTAAGGCTTGATGAC